>JAEEGL015413097.1_pt1 | contig 10882 bp, 5 predicted proteins | sample 9134231 | NCBI WGS metagenome assembly JAEEGL01 (sample SAMN16246548, study PRJNA631951) | gut metagenome | biome: gut microbiome; feature: rumen; material: fiber-attached | host: Bos | place: Iran: Karaj | collected 2018-10
GACCGACGACATCTATGAGGCCAAGGATTTCGCCATGCGCCTGGCCTTCGAGGAGGTCAACCTGGTCCGGGTGCGGGACGCCGCCCGGGGCGAGTTCGTCCGGGACTTCGACAATCCCGTCTACCGGGATCCGGTCTGATCCGATCATACGAAGAAAACACCCGCTCCGGGGGAGCGGGTGTTTTCTTGTTCCGCGTTTTTACACGAAGCGGCGCAGATCCTCGGGGAGGTCCTCCTCCTCGCCGCTGATGGTGACGGTGAACTTGACCACGTTCTGCTCGCTGAACCGGTCCATCCAGTTGAGGAGCTTGGCCACGCCGTTCAGGTCGTCGCTGCCCACGATCTTGCACAGGTTGTCCACAAACACGTGGGAGATATCGTAATTGCCGGCGTACAGGCCGCACAGGAAGCCCCGCAGGCACTCAAAGGAATTCAGGTTGTATTCGCTGGCGTTCACCAGACGGGCGTTATAGCTGATGTCGAACTTCATATCCGAGCTGGGCTCGATGCATACCACGCTGCCGGCCTCGGATTCCACAGCGCTGTGGACCAGCTCGATGAGCTGCTTGGTCTTTCCGGCACCCTTGGCGCCCATGATCAGCCTGACCATAAGAAATCACTCCTTTTCAAATAGTAAGGGGTCGGCTACGTCCCTGCCTCCACCATATCATACTCCGGCGAAAAGTGCAACGGCGAAAACCGGATCCCGCGCCGATTTTACCGGCTCAGCTTCTCCTCCAGGCAGGCGCGCAGCTCCTCGTAGCCGGGCTTGCCCAGCAGGGCGAACATGTTCTTCTTGTAGGCCTCCACGCCGGGCTGGTCGAAGGGGTTCACGTCCAGCAGGTAGCCGCTCAGGCCGCAGGCGTACTCGAAGAAGTAGATCAGCTCGCCCAGGGTGTAGGGCTCCACGGAGCCGGTCTCGATGATGATGTTGGGCACGCCGCCCTCCACGTGGGCCAGGAGGGTGCCGTCCATGGCCTGGCGGGCGATGAAGTCCATGGACTTGCCGGCCAGGAAGTTGAGGCCGTCGCCGTTGGTCTCGTCCCAGGGTACCAGGTTCTCGTGGGCGGAGGGGCCGAAGCGCACCACCGTCTCCAGCAGATGGCGCTCGCCCTGCTGGATGTACTGGCCCATGGAGTGGAGGTCCGCGGTGAACTCCACGCTGGCCGGGAACAGGCCCTTGTTCTCCTTGCCCTCGGACTCGCCGTAGAGCTGCTTCCACCACTCGGCCATGAAGCGGAAATTGGGCTCGTAGGCCGCCAGGATCTCGATCTTCTTGCCGGTGCGGTAGAGCTGGTAGCGGGCGCCGGCATACCGCCAGGCGGGGTTCACGTCCATGTCCTCCACGGCGCAGGCGCGCATCATGTCGGCGGCGCCGTCCATCAGACGGTCGATGTCCACGCCGGCCACGGCGATGGGCAGCAGACCCACGGCGGTGAGGACGCTGTAACGGCCGCCCACGTCGTCGGGCACCACGAAGGTCTCGTACCCGGCGCTGTCGGCCAGGGACTTCAGGGCGCCCCGGGCCTTGTCGGTGGTGGCGTAGATCCGGCGGGCCGCGCCCTCGGCGCCGTAGCGCTCCTCCAGCAGCTTGCGGAAGAAGCGGAAGGCCACCGCCGGCTCGGTGGTAGTGCCGGATTTGGAGATCACGTTGACGGAGAAGTCCACGCCCTCCAGCAGCTGGGCGATCTCGGTGAGATAGTCGGAGCTGAGGCCGTTGCCGGCGAAGTAGACGTTGGGGGTGTCCTTCTTCTTCAGGTTATAGTTGGGGGAGCACAGGCACTCGATGGCGCCCCGGGCGCCCAGGTAGGAGCCGCCGATGCCGATGACCACCAGGGCCTGGGAATCGCTCTGGATCCGCCGGGCGGCGGCCTTGATCCGGGCGAATTCCTCCCGGTCGTAGTTCTCGGGCAGGCGGACCCAGCCGGTATACTCGCCGCCGGCGCCGTCCTGGTTCTGCAGATGCCGGCCGGCGATGCGGAGCCGGGGGGCCAGAGCCGCCTCATAGGGCAGGGGGATAAACGGGTGCACGTTGGACAGATTGACCTGGATCATGATGCCGCCTCCTGTGTAAAAATCGGTTTCACATACTATTCCTATGATTCTATCATAAAGCCTGCGGGGCGAAAAAACAAGGGCAAAATTGTGCGTTCCTTTCCCCTATTTCGACATCTCTCCCGTGACCGACAGCCGCAGCAGCCGCAGGAACATCTCGCCCCAGGTGAGCCGCGGCACCGATTCCCCGGCCAGGACGGGCACGGAGGCCAGCTCCTCGCCGCCGGCGGTCAGGACGATCCGGCCCAGCTCCTGCCCCGCCGCCACCGGCGCCTCCACAAGCTCCGCCAGCTCCGCCGTCCGCTCCGCGCCGGCGGCCTTCGACCGCTCCAGCAGCACCCTGCGGCCGGTCTCGTCGATCACCGGCGGCACGGCAGCCGCCGTCCCCAGCCTTACCGCCACCGGCGGCAGCTCCACGCCCGCCCCGGCGTCCAGCAGGGCGTAAGCGGAGAACCCGTAGTTCAGCAGGGTCTTGGCGTCCTCGAACCGGGCCTGGGAGGTGTCCGCCTTCAGCGTCACGGCGATCAGCTCCATGCCGTCCCGCTCCGCCGTGGCGCTGATGCAGTAGCCGGCGGAGTCGGTGGACCCGGTCTTGAGGCCCGTGGCCCCGTCGTAGAACCGGATCAGCTTGTTGGTGTTGCTCAGCTGGAAGTCGCCGCCCCGGAGGGTGTCCATCCAGATGGTGGTGTAGCGGCGGACGTCCGGGTGGCGCAGGATCAGCTCCCGGCTCATCAGGGCGATGTCGTAGGCGCTGGTCACGTGGCCCGCCGCCGGCAGGCCGGTGCAGTTGACGAAATGGGTATCCTTCATGCCCAGCTCCCCGGCCCGGTTGTTCATCCGGTCCACGAACAGCTCCGTCACCCCCGCCACCTGCTCGGCCAGGGCCACGCAGGCGTCGTTGCCGGAGGCCACGCAGGCCCCCTTCAGCAGGTCCTCCACCGTCATCTGCTCCCCGGCCTTCAGATAGATCTGGCTGCCGCCCATGGAGGCGGCGTAGTCGCTGACGGTGACCACGTCCTCATAGCGCAGGGCGCCGGCGTCGATGGCCTCCATCACCAGCAGCAGGGTCATCACCTTGGTGACGCTGGCCGGCTCCAGCTTTTCATGCTCGTTCTCGGCGTACAGGACCCGGCCCGTCTCCTTCTCCATCAGCACCACCGCCCGGGACGACACCGGCAGCTCTGCCGCCCGGGCCTCCGCCGGCAGCAGCGACGCCAGCAGCACCAGCGCCGCAGCGGCGCAGATCAATCGTTTCATCCTCCGTCCTCCTCTCGTTTTTCCCATGCTATGGGGGCGCGGCGGCGCTTATTCCCCCTTCGACAGAATTTCCGGTTGCAAATCCCGGTTTCGTCTGTTATAATAACCGTGTTCCGCAGGATTCGTACATCGGTAGTACATCGGCTTCCCAAGCCGAGGAGGCGGGTTCGACTCCCGTATCCTGCTCCACAGCGAAAGGCACCCCGACGGGTGCCTTTTGATTTATCCGGGAGAGAAGGAGGTGCGCGCCATGCGGATGACGGAGGTCTGCGCCCGGTGCCTGTACGACCGGCAGCGGCGGATATCCGACGACCCGGCCTATCTGGCGGAGATCCGCTCCATCATCGACAGCCGGGACGAGGAGGACAGCGCCCCCTATCTGGTCTCCCTCTTCGACCGGGTCCAGGAGCGGCGCTTCGGGAAGCGGCAGTCCTTCCGGGAGATCAAGGGACGGTACAACCGCCTGGCGCTGGACCTGGAGGACGCCCTGCGGGCCCGGATCGACCGGGCGGAGGAGCCGTTGGAGACCGCCTTCGCCTTCGCCCGGATCGGCAACTACATCGACTTCGGCGCCATGGATCACGTGGACGACGGCACCCTCCTGGCCCTGTTCGACGGGGCGGCCCTTAGCGGCGGCGACCGGCGGACCATGGACCGGTTCCTGGCCCGGTGCGCCGCCGGGCGGCGGTTCCTGCTGATCGCCGACAACTGCGGGGAGATCGTGCTGGACCGGCTGTTCCTGGAGAAGCTGAAGGAGCGGTTCCCCCACCTGGAGCTGTCCGTCATGGTGCGGGGCGGCGAGGTGCTCAACGACGCCACGGAGGAGGACGCCGTCTGCGCGGGGCTGGACCGGCTGGCCCGGATCGTCCCCAACGGCACCGCCATCGCCGGCACCGACGTCCGCATGCTGTCCGACGAGGCCCGGGAGGCCCTGGACGGGGCGGACGTGATCCTGGCCAAGGGCCAGGGGAACTACGAGTCCCTGTGCCGGCAGGGACGGGAGATCTTCTACTCCTTCCTGTGCAAGTGCGACCTGTTCTCCCGCCGGTTCGGCGTGCCGAAGCTGACGGGCATGTTCATCCTGGAGGACTGATGGACAGAGAAAAGCCGTCCCCGCTGCCGCGGGGACGGCTCTTTTGTTTTCCTTTGCGGGGCGATCCCTTACGCCTTCGCCCGGCGGGCGATCAGCGCCGAGCTGATCAGGGCCGTCAGGGGGATGGAGAGGATCATGCCCACGCTGCTGGCCACGCCGCTGATGACCTCGGTGGCCGCATAGGCGGAGGTCAGCAGCTGGTAGCGGGACAGGCCCAGGGAGTACAGGTAGAGGATCAGGGTGAAGCCGCTGCCCAGAAAGGCCAGGATCAGGGTATTGGTCATGGTGCCCACCATGTCCCGGCCGATGTTCATGCCGGAGCGGAACAGCTCCCGGCGGCCCAGGGACGGGTTGGCGGCGTGGACCTCCTCCAGGGCGGAGGAGACGCTCATGGCCACGTCCATCACCGCGCCCAGGGCGCTGACCACGATGCCGCCCGCCAGCAGGCCCCGGAGGCCCAGGGGGGTGCCGGTCTGGCGCAGCTGCAGCAGGGGCTGCACGTCGGACAGGCGCAGGCCGTCCACCCGGGCCAGGGTCTGGGCCAGGAGGCCGAAGGCCAGGGCGATGGCGGCGCCGGCCAGGGTGCCCAGCAGGGCGCTGACCGTCTTGCGGTGAACGCCGCCCAGGATGGTGAAGCTGACGGCGGCGATGAAGGCGCAGACCAGGAACACCGCCGGCAGGGTGGGCGCGCCACGCATCAGCAGCGGGAAGAGGATCCGGAACAGGCAGATCACCGTGACGGCCAGGCCCAGCAGGGACTTCACGCCGGTCCACCGGCCCACCAGGGCCGTCACCAGGAAGAACAGGGCCACCACGGCGATCAGCGCCGGGATGCGGTCGTACTCGTAGACCGTGGCCTTATGGCTGCCGTCGGCATAGGTGGAGATGGTCAGGGAGGCGCCGTCCCCCTCCTTCAGCGGCACGCCGTACACGGGGCCCACGTAGTTGTAGACCATCATGGTCTCGCCGGCGTACTGCCCGCTCTTCACCTCCGCCAGCAGGGTCTGCTCGCCCCGCATGGCCCCGTCGGAGGCCGGGTCGGCCTGGGTGCTGTCGGTGAGCACCTCCACGATCACGGCCTTCTCGTACTCCACGTACTCCGCCGCCTGCTGACCGCCGGCCTCCGGCTTCAGCCACAGGCAGGCCGCCAGAAACACCGCGGCCAGTACCGCCAGGACCGCAAGGCTCCATTTTTCCCGGCTCAGCCAGCCGGATATATCGGGTTTTCCCTGGGTCTTTTTCATAATCGGGCCTCCCGCAGCCTGTGATTCCATCTACCAGTAGCATAGCAAGTTTGCCCATTGGTGTCAATGCGCGGTTTTTTCCCGCAAGGGGCGAAAAAGGGGTGGAAAAACCGACTGCTTTCTGTTAGAATTATAATGTTTTATTATGGGCTTCGTTTAGGAGACAGCCTATGCAAGGAGGACGCCACATGAGAAAACGCACAGCAAGCAAGCTCCTCTCCCTGCTGCTCACCGCCTGCATGCTTTTCAGCCTGCTCCCGGCCAGCATCTTCGCGGAGGACACCGACACCGCCACGTGGGAGAAGGTCGCCTTTGAGGACATCGCGGCCGACGACACCGTGGCCATCACCATGACCAAGGGCGATACCACCTGGGTGCTGCCCACCAAGGGCAGCGGCAGCAACGGTCAGCCCCTGGCCGTCACGGGCACCGTCAGCGGGACCGCCCTGACCACCGAGGGGACCGCTTCGGCCTTCGGCTGGACGGCGGCCAAGTCCGACGCCGGCTTCACCCTCCACGGCCCCAACGGGTATCTCTACGTGACCGCCACCAACAACGGCGTGCGGATCGGGGACACCGCGGCCGTGTGGAGCATCACCGAGGACTATCTGACCTCCCCCGATTCCAAGGAAGAGACCCGCTATCTGGGCGTGTACAACGCGGCGGACTGGCGGTGCTACACCAGCATCATCGACAACATCAAGGATCAGGAGCTGGGCTTCTGGAAGCTCACCTCCGCCCCTGAGGAGCCCGAGGAGCCCGAAGAGCCCACGGTCGTGGACATCTCCGACGCCCTGGCCGCCTCCTCCGGCGAGTTCACCGTCAAGGGCGTCGTCACCATGGTGGACGGCAAGAACGTGTACGTGCAGGACGCCACCGGCGGCATCTGCCTGTTCTTCACCGCCGCCCCCTCCGGCATCGCCCTGGGCGACACCGTTATCGGCACCGGCTCCCGGTCCGATTACAAGGGTCTGCCCGAGCTGACCGGCGCCTCCTTTGAGAAGTCCGAGGGTCTGACCCTCGCCGCCAAGGAGACCACTCTGGGCGCCATCACCACCGCCGACATCTGCACCTACGTCACCGTCAAGAACCTGACGGTGAAGGAGGTCAACGGCACCAACGCCACCGTCACCGACGACACCGGCGCCGAGATGGCCCTCTACAAGGCCGTCACCGAGCCGGCCCTGGCCGCCGGCGACAAGATCGACTTCACCGGCGCGGTGGGTATGTTCAACACCCTGCAGCTGCGCAACACCGTGGCCAGCGAGATCACGCTGCTCTCCGGCGGCGAGGAGCCCCAGGAGCCCCAGGACAACATGCTGGAGAAGCTGGCCGACGCGCCCGCCGACGGCGATCAGCTGGTCATCTACCACCCCGACAGCTCCATGGTTCTGACCGCCACCCCCAGCGGCAAGAAGCTGGCCGGCACGGACGGCGCCGTCACCGACGGCAAGATGGCCAAGACCGACGAGATGGCCCTCCTGACCGCCAGGGTCACCGACGGCGTCTACGCCTTTGAGCTGGACGGCCAGTTCCTCACCTCCGCCGAAACCGGAAACGGCCTGTCCTTTGCCGCGGACGGCGACAGCGACCTGGCCAAGTGGACCCTGGAGAAGCAGACCGACGGCACCTGGTACCTGATGAACGTGGGCGCCGAGTACAAGGGCGAGCACAACCAGGCCCTGGAGTACTACAGCGGCTTCACCACCTACGGCGTCAAGGCCGACAACGCCGCCTACAAGTTCGAGTTCTTCGGTCCCGCCGCCAAGACCGGCCTGGTCACCGACCTGGCCGACCTGACCGACGGGGCGCAGGTGGTCATCTACAACCCCTCCAACGCCAAGGGCATGACCTCCGACGTGGTGGGCAGCGACTGGTACCTGGCCCCCGCCGACGTCACCATCCAGGACGACAAGGCCGTTGATCCCGCCGCCAACCTGATCTGGACGGTGAAGGTCAACGACGACGGCACCTACTCCTTCGAGCAGGACGACAAGGCCGTCACCATGTGGCTGAGCGGCACCTACGTGGAGCTGACCAGCAACAAGGACGTCAGCGACGGCGACTCCAAGTGGGTCGTCACCTCCTGCAACGCCGAGACCAACACCTTCTATCTGAAGAGCAGCACCGTCGCCAACAGCTACGGCAGCGGTTACATCGAGATCTACAACAAGAAGATCAGCGGCGAATCCCAGCTGGTCTTCTGCGGCTACACCACCTCCGAGGCCAAGCTCACCGAAAAGGACTTCGGCATGCAGTTCTACCTGGTGGGCGCCGCCGCCGAGGAGCCCCAGGAGCCCGACCTCAACACCATCGCCGAGGCCCTGGCCGGCGAGGCCGACGCCCCGTTCACCGTCAAGGGCGTCGTCACCATGGTGGACGGCAAGAACGTGTACGTGCAGGACGCCACCGGCGGCATCTGCCTGTTCTTCGACGCCGCCCCCTCCGACATCGCCCTGGGCGACACCGTCATCGGCTCCGGCAAGCGGGCTACCTACCGCGGCCTGCCCGAGCTGACCGGCGCCGCCTATGAGAAGTCCGAGGGCCTGACCCTCAGCGCCAGGAGCGCCTCCATCGGCGGCCTCACCACCGCCGACGTCTGCACCTACGTGCAGCTGAAGGGCCTGGAGGTCACCGAGGTCTACGACAACAACGGCAAATATGCCAACCCCAACATCACCCTCAAGGACGCCGACGGCAGCACCATCCAGCTCTACAAGGCCGTGGTGGACAAGGATGAGACCGGCGCCTGGACCGTCGCCGCCGGCGATACGGTCAGCGTGAAGGCCGCCGTGGGCATCAACAACACCACGCTGCAGCTGCGCAACACCCTGGCAAGCGAGATCACCAAGGACACCGGCGTCAAGACCGGCCTGGTCACCGATCTGGCCGACCTCACCGACGGGTCCTACGTGGTCATCTACAACCCCAACGGCAAGCTGGCCATGACCTCCGAGACCTATCGCGACTGGTATCTGCTGGGCGCCGCCGCCACCACCGAGGACGGCCAGGTGCTCGAGCCCGCCGCCGACCAGGTCTGGAAGGTCACCGTCAACGACGACGGCACCTACACCTTCACCCAGGGCAGCCGCACGGTGGCCGTCTGGCTGGACGGCACCTACGTGGAGCTGACCAGCAACGGCTCCTATAACGCCGACACCGACACCGCCTGGACGCTGGAGGTGTGCAACGCCGAGACCAGCACCTTCTACATGAGCAGCAACAAGCTGTCCACCTCTTACGGCAAGGCCTACATCGAGGTCTACAAGAAGAAGGTGAACAACGAGAGCGTCCCGGTGTTCTGCGGCTACTCCACCAGCCCCGAGAAGCTGACCGAGGCCGCCTACGGCATGCAGTTCTACCTGGTGGGCGAGCCCGAGGAGCCCGCTGACAAGGGCGATCTGATCACCGATCTGAGCAAGGTGGAGGACGGCGCCACCGTGGCTATCTACAGCCCCGGCCACAAGACCGCCATCAGCACCAAGCCCAACGGCGACTGGTACCTGAAGGCCAACACCGCCACCGTGGAGAACGGCAAGGTCACCAACTTCACCTCCGACTTCGTCTGGAAGATGAAGAAGAACGAGGACGGCACCTATTCCTTCTACTCCAACGACGACGAGACCAAGAGCATCACCGTCTGGCCCAGCGGCGACTACGCCGAGGTGACCGTGGAGTATGAGAAGTATCAGGCGGAGGGCAGCAACGCCTGGCAGCTGATCCCCGCCGCCACCGCCGACTGCTTCTACGTGAAGAGCCCCACCATCTCCCACGAGACCAAGGGCGACGCCTACATCGAGGCCTACGTCCGCAACGAGTGGGAGGTCTTCTCCGGCTACTTCACCAAGACCTCCTCCTACAACTTCAAGGAGGAGCACTTCGCCCTCCAGTTCTATCTGGTCGATCCCGACGACGCCATCGAGGTCTATGACGACGGCGAGTGGGACGGCGTGCTGGAGAAGGGCAAGCAGTACGTGGCCTACAACGCCACCGCCGCCTCCTCCATCGGCCTGTTCGACGCCGCCAACTACTCCATGAAGGCCATCCCCACCACCATCGAGGGCGGCAAGGCCAAGGCCGGCAACGGCGCCTATGTCTTCACCGTGGACACCATGGGCCGGTATTACAGCTTCGAGGTGAACGGCAAGTTCCTGGCCACCAACCCCGCCGAGGAGCTGCTGTTCGTGGAGAAGGACGAGGATGGCGTCCTGCCCGAGACCGCCAAGTGGTTTCTGACCAAGAAGGACGGCGGCTACATCATCTACAACAAGGACGCCACCTACAACGGCACCCCCGTGTGCATCGAGTACTACTCCAGCGTGTTCTCCGGCTGGACCTTCTCCACCAAGAACGATGTGGGCATCTACCTGTTCAACTTCTACGAGGTGGCCGAGGGCACCAAGGTCTACGAGGACGTGGTCCAGGATCCCTCCGTGGCCTTCGACTGCGAGGACTCCCGGTACGTGGAGCAGGACTACGACGCGGCCTTCTCCCTGGATGATCTGGCTCCCGCCATCGAGAGCATCGAGATCACCTACACCGCCGGCGGCAGGACCGGCACCGTTACCGAGTACGAGGCGTCCGAGGACGGCAAGGGCTACCACTTCACCATTCCCGCCGCCGACATCGACCAGGAGGGTCTGACGGAGTTCACCATCACCGTCGCCGTGAAGAACAGCTACGGCATCGAGTATACCGGCGAGAAGACGGTGGCCATCATCGACGAGCCCTTCTTCGAGGATCTGACCCCCGCCCCCAACGCCCAGACCCGGGACGACAAGCGGCCCGTCATCTCCGCCCGCGTGGGCAACGTGGGCGACGCCCCCGTCTTCACCATGACCGTCAACGGCCAGGAGGTGGAGGCCGTGTTCGAGGACGGCGTCCTCCGCTACGCTCCCGCCGACGACATGGCCGACGGACGGGTCACCGTGGTCATCAAGGTGGTCCGCGCCGACGGCGTGGAGGCCGAGAAGAGCTGGACCTTCATCGTGGGCACCTCCGGCTACCAGCTGTACTTCGGTCAGCTCCACTCCCACACCACCTATTCCGACGGCTCCGGCACCCTGGACACCGCGCTGGATTACGTGGCCTCCCTGCCGGAGAGCGCCAACGTGCAGTTCGTGGCCTTCACCGACCACTCCAACTACTTCGACACCACCTCCGCCGCCAACCCCGCCGACTCCCTGAACGACAAGTCCCTCATGACCGACGCCAGCCGGGCCCTGTGGGAGGA
>JAEEGL016890479.1_pt1 | contig 10882 bp, 9 predicted proteins | sample 9134231 | NCBI WGS metagenome assembly JAEEGL01 (sample SAMN16246548, study PRJNA631951) | gut metagenome | biome: gut microbiome; feature: rumen; material: fiber-attached | host: Bos | place: Iran: Karaj | collected 2018-10
CCTCGTCACGGAGAGCGGATTCGGCGCCGACATCGGCTTCGAGAAGTTCTGGAACATCAAGTGCCGCGCCACGGGCCTCGCGCCCGACGCTGTGGTGCTCGTCGCGACCGTCCGCGCACTCAAGTCGCACGGCGGCGGCCCGGCCGTCAAGCCCGGCGCCCCGCTCGACGAGGCGTACACCAGGGAGAACCTCGGCCTCGTCGAGAAGGGCTGCGAGAACCTCCTCGCCCACATCGAGACGATCAAGAAGAGCGGCGTCACCCCCGTCGTCTGCCTCAACTCGTTCCACACCGACACGAAGGCCGAGCACGACGCCGTGCGCCGCATCGCCGAGGGCGCCGGCGCGCTCTTCGCGGTGTCCGACCACTGGCTCAAGGGCGGCGAAGGCGCCATCGAGCTCGCCGAGGCCGTCGAGGAGGCGGCGAAGCGCCCGCACGAGTTCAAATACCTCTACGACCCGAAGGATCCCGTCCCTGCCCGCATCGAGACGATTGCGCGCGAGGTGTACGGCGCCGACGGCGTCGACTACGACCCGCCTGCGGCTGAGAAGCTCAAGGTCATCGAAGCCGACCCCGAAGTGCGCGGCCTTCCCATCTGCATGGCGAAGACGCAGTACTCGCTCTCGCACGACCCCGCGCTCAAGGGCCGTCCGCGAGGCTGGCGCCTCCCGATCCGCGACTTCCTCACCTACAGCGGCGCGGGCTTCATCGTTCCGGTTTGCGGCGACATCAAGCTCATGCCCGGCACCGCCTCCAACCCGGCCTTCCGCAACATCGACGTTGACTGCTCCACCGGCAAGGTCAAGGGGCTCTTCTAGCGGCCGTCACCACAGGGGGCTTCTCCCCTCCCGTCTCGTTCTCCTACACTTTTTCTGTCATCAACCACCCCAAACAAGAGCTACACGCACCTGATTTAAGCTAACCGCACATCACCCCATCTTAGCGAACTGCTGAACGACGCCTCACCGAAACCTAGGAAATTTCCGTAGTCGTTCTCCAAATCAAGGCCCTTATCCGGCTTTGTCTGAATCCATCAGCAACCGCGCCCCATCCGGGCGCGTTCTCCCATGTGATTCAGACGGGCTTTCCTAGGGCCTCGGTGAGGGCATGGAATTGAGAACGCGCTTTTTCGTTCCCTTCCTCCCGTCGCGATGCATCGCGGCAGGCATGGAAGGAACGACATGGGAAACAAGACGCTCAACACGGCCAGAGAGGCCAAGCAAGACGAATTCTACACTCGACTTGAAGACATTGAACGCGAACTGGTCCACTACAAGAAACACTTTCAGGGCAAGACGGTTCTTTGCAACTGCGATGATCCGCGCGTTTCCAACTTCTTTCGCTACTTCGCCTACAAATTTGAATCGCTGGGGTTGAAAAGACTAATCACGACTTGCTACAAGAACCAGGACCGTGATCTTTTTTCACGGCACGACTGTGAGAAGGCTATCTGGCTGGAGTACTTCGGAGACAAAAACGGCAACCGTGTCCCAGATCCTGAAGAGATTGGCATTCACGAGTTCCAGGGTAATGGAGATTTCCGAAGCGAGGAGTGCACAGAACTGCTACAGCAGGCAGACATAATTGTGACGAATCCCCCATTCTCACTCTTTCGCGAATATGTAGCTCAACTAATCAAGTACAAGAAGAAGTTTCTGATTGTCGGAAACCTGAATGAAGCGCACTACAAGGAAGTATTCTCACTGATTATGGCGAACAGGATGTGGCTCGGTTACGGCAACGGCGATATGGCCTTCCGGGTTCCTGATTACTACGAGGAACGTGACACTCGGTTCTGGATTGACGAGACGGGCCAGAAGTGGCGCAGTTTGGGAAACACGTGCTGGTTCACGAATCTTGACATCCAGAAACGACATGAAGAACTTGTCATCTGGAAGCACTACACACCGGAGGAATATCCCTCGTATGAAAACTACAATGCGATAGATGTCGGGAAAGTCACGGACATTCCATGCGACTGGAACGGGATGATGGGTGTTCCCGACACGTTCCTTCACAAGTACAACCCCGACCAGTTTGAGATTGTCGGACTTGGTTGTGGCGACCTCGCGAAATTGATTGGGGTCGGGAAAAACCACCGGGGGAGAACCGATGTTGCATTCAAGGTTGGCGACGTGTACAAGTGCCCCTATTCACGAATCATTATTAGGAGAAAGCCATGAATATCGACCCAAGGGAAATCACAATCCGCGACCTCGTGAACGGCTACGTTGACAATGGTGAAAGCGGAGTGAAAGCTTACGATGGGAAGTTGGATGTGCGCCCCCCATACCAAAGGGAGTTCGTCTACTCGGAGAAACAGCAGAAGTCCGTCATCGACACGGTGCTGAATGGCTATCCGTTGAACACGATGTATTGGGCTGTTCGGAACGATGGAACCTTTGAAGTTATTGACGGACAGCAACGCACATTGTCAATATGTCGCTATGTCCACGGTGACTTCTCCGTCGTCTGGAAGGGCGAGACAAAATACTTTGAGAGCTTCCTTCCTGACATGCAGGAAACGATTTTAAACTACGCCCTAACGGTGTACGCATGCCGAGGCACGGATACGGAGCGGCTGGCTTGGTTCCGCACCATTAATATCGCAGGCGAAGAGTTGACGGACCAAGAATTACGCAACGCCGTATACGCCGGACCATGGACGGCAGATGCAAAGCGCTACTTTTCTAAGTCGAATTGCCCAGCCTATTCGCTTGCCAAAGACTACATGCAGGGGTCCCCAATCCGGCAGGATTATCTGGAAACAGCGATTCGGTGGTTCGCAAACGGCGACATCGAAGAATACATGGCAAGGCACCAGCACGATCCAAGCGCGTCGGACCTGTGGGTGTATTTCCAGAACGTGATTGCGTGGGTGAAGACGCTGTTTCCGAAATACCGCAAGGAGATGAAGACGCCCCAATGGGGCGCGCTGTACAACGAATTCAAGGGGAACAGCTACAACCCAGCCGCGATGGAAAAGGAGGTCAAGAAACTCATGGCCGACGACGACGTTCAGAAGAAGAGCGGCGTCTACGAATACCTGCTTTCCGGGAGAACTCGGGAGAATGCGCTCAACATCCGGGCGTTCACGGAATCGCAAAGACGTGCGGCATACGAGAAGCAAGCGGGTATCTGCCCAAAGTGTGGAAAGCACTTCAACATTGAGGAGATGGACGCCGACCACATCACACCGTGGAGCAAAGGAGGTCCCACGACGGCGGACAACTGCCAAATGCTGTGCAAGGCCGACAACCGCCGCAAAGGGGCCCGATAGGGGCCGACCGCCGGGCGGCCCGCCCATTGGTCCCGCCCGACATCCTCTGGTATAATTCCATCCATGCCGACGGTTTCATCCATTGCAATCATTTTTCTTCTCTTATCTGGCACCGCATGGGCCACCCAGTTCCGTGCGGCAGATTATGCGCTTCCCTGGTATTCTGCGAACGGTTCGGATTCGCTCGTTTCGGCCAACATCGCCACAAACGGCTGGATTAGTCCGGCGCTTGTCGGTGGAGGTGTGTCATTTGCAGAGACAACGAATGGCGTTCCTGTTCTTCTTTGGTTCGGCGGCGAAGCCACCGGAACGGTCGCGTATGCGGCTCTCGTTGTGGACTGCACCTCCGCGCCGACGGCATGGTCCACGCTTCTTGACTCTTCCACTTCTCTTCGGTTGAACTCGCCGGCGTTTGCGTGGCAGTGTCTCGGCTTCTCCACGAACGGCGTTGCCGTCGCCGTGGACACTGACACCGACGGGATGATTTCGGCAGACGGAGAAAAGCATCTTGTCGAGGTGGTGTTTTCGGAGTCCGTGACACTGGCCGACCTGTTCCTCGGCGGTCATCCGGCGACGCCCGCATGGAACCGTTCATGGCCCGGACGGGTCTACGAGGCTGTGTTGCTGGAATCCGTTCCGCAAGGGGAGAGTGCCGACGCATTGATGGCGTACCTTTCGCTGAAATGGGGACTTGGGCTGGACGCTCCAGTGCCGCAGAATCCCCGCACCGTCCTGCGACAGCTCGGCGTGAAGTCCGACCCGCTGTTCTCGTCCATCATCCTTGCGAGGTAATGCCATGGACGGACCGACTATGCCCCGCGAATTCCTCGCCTATCTCCTTATGGCCGCCCTGCTTGCGGCCGTCCTTCTGCCGATCCTCCGTCCCGTGTTCCAGCGCTGGGTGCGGCTTTTCCGGTCGTCGCGCCTTCACGCGGTGCTGTCTCTGGCATTGCTTCTGGCGTTCGTCTACGTCGGCGGATCGCTTAACAAGCCGAATCTCAGTGGGTCTGGGCCGTCGCTTCGCACCGGCGGCAGTCCCGCCCTGCCGCTGTTCTACCATGATCTCGGCTGCCCGACTGCGGACACCGACGGCGACGGAATCCCCGACTACTGGGAGCGCCGGACGCACACGAACCGTTTGGTGCCGGACTCTGCCGCAGACTACGACCACGACGGCGTGGACAACGCCGAGGAGTTTCTCCACCAGTGCGACCCGCTGACGAAGGACACCGACGGCGATGGCCTGACGGACCGCGAGGAAATCGACGGGATGGCGGCGGGGATGGCGGGCTTTGACCCCATTCCCCGTTGCGATTATCCCGCCGATGAGACCGATGAGAACGCCTGGGACAATGACACCGGCATCGTTGCGAAATGCGTTCTGCTCCCGTACCTGGAGGATATGGCCATCAGGCGACCTACGATTCAGAAGGAAATCTCATTCGGACAACCATCGCTGCGGGAACGGTCGATAAAAGTTCCCCCAATTATTCCAAGCTTTCACATCGAAGATTGGATGTCCATCCCTATCTTGATGCCATTCAACTTGACGGGAACCCTGTTCTCCCGACCAACAGAACCGGTCTTTTCTGTGAAGGGATTCCTACAAGAATTACGGTACCCTGCCTATATCAAGGCCCCTTTTGCAACCTCTATATTCAATGCCGTCCAACAACCCCCACAGGAACAACCCCATGACAAGGCTTTTTCTTGCGTTTTTATGTTTGCTTGCCATCAGCAAGGCTGATGCGTCTTCTGGTCAGATTTCGCTTGCGGGCGACACTTACGCAGTTTTGTTTGAAGACCAGTCTCTTACGGAACAGCAGAGGCAGTTCCTTTCAAGTGAAATTGAGAAGTGCTTTTCCTATGTTGTTTCGGTGGAACAGGAGTTTCCTTCAGGTAAGGCTGATGCGAATGGCTTCCGGCATGTTCGCTCATCCTATAACCTCTGGTTTCCCAACTCCATTCAGACCGGAGTTGGCATATCCTCGACTCCCTCAAACTGTGTATGCGTTTATCGGTGTCTTTCCGAGCATTTTCTTTCCGACAACAATCTTTTGAACGAATATGCGATTTGCTATGCGGGAGCTACAAACTTTTTGTCGTCCATCAATTCTGGAGCTTTGACAAACCAGCCCATATCCGCTGTTCGATCCATGTTCTTCATATCGAATGAAACAGCTGGACATTTGGACGATACGACTTTTTCCGAAGAACTGATTCAATGGCAAAAGATACATTTCCTAATGCCATCTTTTTTTGATTTCTCAATTGAACATTCCGATGCTTACGGAGGAGATATTCCTACCTTCAAGGTCAGAATTAGGGACGGGGAGGGTCCGGTCACGTTCTATGCGATAGCGTACATCAATGGCCAATGGCGAATTCCGTGGTATGAATAGGGGCTGACCCATGAACATCAAACTTCATGAGATTACCGTCCGCGATCTGATGGACGGCTACGAGGACCGAGACGGCGACATCAAGCTCATGCCCGGCACCGCCTCCAACCCCGCCTTCCGCAACATCGACGTTGACTGCGCCACCGGCAAGGTCAAGGGGCTCTTCTAGGCGAATCGACATCCACCGACGGCATCGCTGATTGATTTGATTCATTGTCTCGTCGGTTCGTTGGTTTGTCGGATTGTGTTGGACGCTCCGCGCTTCTTTCTCGAAGCGCGGACGGCTTGTTCACCTTGAGCCGATGTTTCAAATTGCCATTGCGCCTCTGAATGCCCTGTGATATCATGCCTATTGTGCTTTCCGTCTTGCATTTAACAAGTCGCCTCTTCGCCGCCAACCAAAGAATCCCCATGAAACGCATTCTCGCGACCCTTTTTCTCGCCGCTGGCATCGCATCGGCCTACGACCATGCGAGCTACAACCAGACCGGCCTCATCATCCAGTATGACGCCGCGGACAACGGCGGCGACGCTTCGAAACTTGTGAACCTCGGCACGGCCGGCAACGCGTTCGATTTGACCTTGGCGGCGTCCAGCGGAGGATCGATCGATGATGGGGCCATAATCGTCAGCGGACAGAACAGCTGGTCCATGTCGGCCCAGGCGACGGCGACGGCGCCCGGTGGCGGATACACGGTGGAGTTCGTCGGGGAGCAGACCGGCGGCGCAGCACAGGGCAACAACTGCGTTGCGATCTCGCTTGACGCCGGAAAGGAATACGAAGCCGTCGCGACCCCCATCCGCTTCTCTCTGGGCACGGTCAACACCTCCCGGTACTCCATTCAGGCCTTGGCGAGCGCTTGGGGAAGCTGGCAGAACTCCTTCTCCGGAACCGGCACGGTGGCCGGATCCGTCCGGGCGACGCGCACGGCGGTCGTGGATTCCTCGACGCGGGTGATTTCGTACTACGAGAACGGTGAACTCATCGGCACCTCGAATGGAAATGTCGCCGGCACCACGGACAACGGCATCCGCCGCGTCTGCCTGGGCGATCTGCGCAGGGGTCGCGGATATGCGACTTGGAAGGGCAGGATGTACAGCATCCGCATTTACAACCGCCCCCTGTCCGCCGCCGAAGTCGCGGAGAACTACGAGGTCGACGGCTACCGCTTCTACGGCCAGGTAAGCGCGGCGGGACAGCTCGTCATCGCGAACAAACCCTCGGACGTCGGTGTACCGACCCCGGGCTCGGGGGTTCATAGCCCCGCGACCGGCGCAATGGTCGCCTGCTCCGCGACCGCCCCGTTCTACAAGAACGGCATCCGCTACATGGCGACCGGCTACACCATCGAGACCACCTCCGACGGCGGCGAAACCTGGAGCGAACCCGTCGCCTACACGGGAACCACGTACTCCTATGTGAACGAGGGCGTCACCACGCGGCTTACCTGGCAGTGGGAGCCGACGCACTACCGCCTCTACGTGACGAAGAACGGCGGGAGCGAAACTTTCGCGTTCTCGCCGGAGATTGCCATCGCGGATTCCGTCAACACCTCCACGGCGGGCGGGTATTATCCCACCGGGGCAACGGTCCGCGTGACGGCGGAAGCGGCAACCGAATCCGTCGTTTCGACCTTCTCGAAGTGGACCGGCGATGCCGGGGAAACCACCGCGAACCCCGTCACTGTGACGATGGACGGCGTCCGGAACATCAAGGCCTGGTTCTCGCGCCCGTGGCTTCTCGACACAAGTTCCAACCGGCTCACCAAGGACGAGTGGGTGCTCCAGTGCGAATATGAAAAGGTGACGGTCGATGGCGTTCAGGAAAGCGCCCGCACGATCAGCGGGTGCGTGTCCGGTTCGGGCGTTCTCGACATGAGCGAGCTCAACCGCGACCTGGCGGCCCAGAACGTCACGATGCTCGTCCGGAAAATCAAGAGCGGCGCCTTCGGCGAGAACAGGAACATCACCGGGCTTGTCCTGCCGGCGCAGGAATACGGCGTGGGAATCGTGGACATCGGACAAGGCGCCTTCTACACCTGCACCCAGCTTGCCGGCGAACTCGATCTCTGGTCCGTGGTCACCCTGGGGCCCGCCGCCTTCTACGGGTGCGAGAAGCTGTCGGGGAACCTGGTGATGCCGCGCTGCGTCTCGCTGGGCGACCGCTGCTTCCGCATGGGGAACCCCGGCAAGGCGTTCAAGAACGGGCGGCTGGTCGCGCCTGAGCTGCAGGAGATCGCCGAGGGCGCCTTTGCCGCATGCGCCTTTACATCCGCCTACCTGCCGAAGTTCGCGCCGACGAAAGTCGTCGGGAATTATCCCTTCTACAACGCCAAGTACCTCACGAACATTGTCTTCTCGGCGGATGTCAAGGCCCTGCACCCCCAATTCGTCTACGGCGGCACGCCGGAGAGCGGCATCCTCGTCCTCGACTTCCCGGGAAACCGCCCGACAACGGACATATCCACTTGGATGGCCAGCGAGAAGAAGTCTCAGATCGTCATCCGCACCCCTTGGCAGTTCTCCGCGAACTGGACATCCGACACGGCGAACTTCGTCCCGAAGGAGGATGTTACCGACACGCCGAGCGACGAGATCCGGGCCATGAAGCACATTCTCGGGCAGTACGGTGGCTGCTGGCTGAAGGAGATACCCCCAGACCCCTCCGTGATCTTCCTCCATTAGGCACGCCGCCCGACAGTCTCGTTCTGCGCCCCTGCCGCATGGAAGCCAGCCCCCTGCTTCTGCGGCCTGTTCTGGCGGCCGTCATTCGTTCGAGGCGTCGCGGTTGATCCGTCGCCAGGCGCGCATGGTGACGCCGGTCTTGCCGCGAAACAGCGTGGCGAGGTGGTTGCCGCGCGCGAAGCCCGTGCGGGCCGCGATTTCCTCGATGGTCAGGCCCGTCGTCTCCAGAAGCGACTTGACGCGCCCGAGTCGCTCCTGCAGCAGCTCGTCGCGGACCGACCGTCCGAGCCGGTCCCGGAAGTGGCGCTCCAGATACCGCCGCGAACAGCCCGCCGCGCGCACCACGTCCGCCACGCCGATTCCGCTGGATGCGGCGTTTGCCCGGATGAACGTGACCGCCCGCGCGATGACCGGATCGCTCATCGCGTCGTAGCCCGTCGAGCCGCGCGTCACGACGCTGATCGGCTCCTGGACCACGCTGCGCCGCTTGACTGCGTGCCCGTGCATCAGAGCGTCGAGCATCTCCGCCACGATGAGCCCCCGCCGATAGCCGCCCGTGCGGATGCTCGAGAGCGGCGGCACGGTTGATTCGCAGAGCAGCGGGTCGTTGTCCACGCCCAGCACGGCGATGTCCTCCGGGACGCGCAGCCCTATGTCGGAGCAGAGGTTGACGACATACCGTGCGCGGCCATCCATCGCCGCGAACACGGCGGTCGGATGGGGCAGCGACAGGAGAAACCGCTCCATGCGCGGACGCTCCACGGTCCAGCTTTTTCGCTCGCGCGCGGTGAACGTGTCGTACATCGCGCAGCCGAAGCCTGCCCTGGCCAGCGCGTCGACAAAGCCGATGCGTCGTTCGGCGTTCCAATACCACCGGTTCGTCTCGCCGACGAAGGCGAACGACCGATAGCCGCGCTCGAGATAGTAGGCGGCGGCCAGCGCGCCGATCGCGCGCGAGTCCCGCATCACGAACGGCACGGAGGACGCGCCGCTCTCGTCCAGCATGTCCGGGCGTGGCTCCAGCAGCACGAAGGGAACCCCCACGGAGGCGTAGGCGTCATTCTCCCTGTGCGATCCGCCGGCGGCGATGATGCCGTCGAAGCGCTCGCTCTTCAGGTTCATCAGCTGCTCTTCCGGTCGCCCCTCGACGAGGTGGCAGCGCCACGGGCCGTGGGCCTTCGCGTAGTCGAGAATGCCACGGCACATGTTGCGCTCCCCTTCCAGCGCCAGCGAGAAGAGAATCGCGACCTTGGGGGGCGGGGAGGATGGGGCGACAGACGTCGGGCTGGTCATGGCGGTATCTCGCGCGTTCATGTCTTCGCATAGGATGTCGCGCGGCCGGCGCCGATCTTGCGGATGACGCCGGAGGCGAGGAGCGAGGCGAGGGTCCGCTTCACCGTGATGTCGCTTATGTCGGGACAGGCATCGCGAATGCCCTTTCTGGAAAGCGGTGTGACCGTCCGCTCGAACAGCAGCCGGATGCGCGCCTCTTTCGAGGCCTTGGCAACGAGGACATCCGACGTTCGCTCGTCGAAAAGCGAATAGGCCTTGAGAAAGGTGCCCAGCAGGTATTGGACGAACGGCAGCGGGTCGTTTTCCCCGTCATGCCAGCCCGAGGAGGACATCTGCAACATCTCGTAGTAAGTCTCCTTGGACTCCTCGATGATTTTCTCCAGACTAATGTACCGCCCGGCGGCGTATCCGGCCCGGTAGAAGAGCAGCAGGGTCAGGAGACGGCTCATGCGGCCGTTCCCGTCGCGGAACGGGTGGATGCAGAGAAAATCGAGAACAAATTGCGCCGTCACGAGCAGCGGGTCGAACGTTCCAACGTCCAGCGCCTCGTTCGCGGCCGCGCAAAGCGCCTCCATCGCGCCCGGAGTCTCAAACGCGGATGCCGGATGAAACCGGACGAACTGTCGTCCGTCCTTGTCGGTTTCGGCAATGACATTGTCGGAGTTCTTCCAGCTGCCGCCGGCCCCGGGTCCGAGATGGCGGCATAGATCACGGTGCAGCTGTAGAATCACCCCGGTCCGCAGCGGAATCGACTCGTGCGCCTCGTGTATCATGGCGAGGACGTCGCGATAGCCGGCGATTTCTCGTTCGCTTCGGTTTTTCGGTGCCGTCGTGCCGATCATGAGGGCCTTGATTCGGGCATCGGAGGTCGAAATGCCCTCGATTCGGTTCGAAGACGCGGCGCTTTGGATTTTGGCGATTTCAAGCAATGCGTCCAGGACATCGGGCGTGGCGCGCAGGTAGAGTGCCTGCTTGCCTTTGCATTCGTGGAGCGCCGAAATCAGCTGCACCGTCTTCGGGGTCAGAAGTTTTGCCGTTGTGGCTGCATAGTCGAAGGTTCTCATTCACGGGTCCCTTTCCTGTGTGTTGCGGGGTCATTCAACCACATATCGGTATCATTGTCAATGTGAATGATACCGATTTTTCGCCAATGATACCGATAGCGGGTGGGGCGAACCCTCCGGGTGAGCCGAAACGATGTGTGGATGGAAAACGGCTCGCCG
>JAEEGL010055910.1_pt1 | contig 10881 bp, 9 predicted proteins | sample 9134231 | NCBI WGS metagenome assembly JAEEGL01 (sample SAMN16246548, study PRJNA631951) | gut metagenome | biome: gut microbiome; feature: rumen; material: fiber-attached | host: Bos | place: Iran: Karaj | collected 2018-10
ATGATTATGTTGATAATGAGAACAAGAAACTTTTTCATGCGCTGAGCCCCCCAAAAAAAGCCAAGTAATACTTGCTGGTGTTCTATCGTCTGTACCGGGAAAAAGATCAAAGCCGTCTCCCGCTGCCAAGGGAGCACCTGAGATCGCGAGATTTCAGGCGTTTTCATCTGTTAACAGACATCAGCCGGCTTGGATAATTCGGGAAAAATGAAAGCGATATTTCTTTCATCCTGTTATTATAACAGATAAAGATCCTTCTGAAAAGTGTTTTCATAAGGAATCAAAGCCTCCACCCTGTTCTCAGAGTGGATGCTGTTTTATGAGGCTGTTTTGTTTTGATGCACATGGTGAGCACAAGTTCAAAAAAGTCCAGCAGCTGTGGCTTTTACTGCACCTCGGAAAGAAGCTCTTGCGCAAACAGATCCGACATCTGGACACAGCTGTACAGCCACACCACCAGTTCTCTCTCAAGATCGGGCTGGCTGTTTGCGTTCTGCGTGTTTTCGTTCGAAAGCTCCATTGCCGCAGCGGTATAATCATCATTCGGAGATATGAGAGTGACCATACCTGTCAGCATCCTTTGCAGCCAGTAGGCTCCATTGACAATCTGATCATCCACATCCTCACATACGTCGTTGTCATGGCTGAATGCTTCCAGCTCAGCCTGGATAGTCGCAACCATTTCTTGGGTCGGGCGGATTTCCTCCATAATCAGTGCCGCCATATTTGCTGCGCTGTAAAGCGCGTTCACTGTCTGCTGTTTTGCGATTCCGGCCTCATCGTCTCCCTCGTTGAAATAATCCCTGAGACTGTCACGGTTGCTCTGATACTTCATGTCGGGGTCTTCCTGTTCGGCAATTGTCTCCAAAAGATTGAAAACCTGCATTGTCCCGAGCGCGAGCTTTTGCTGATTGCCAAGAGTCAGCGCATCATCATCGAACAACTGCGCAAGACACGAATTTATATACTCGCAGTCTTCCTCCGTCGCACGGGCCGCAGCAGCAGTCCCCAGCATCTCCGCGAGGCGGTAAGCCCCGTTCACGGCCTGTTCTTCCGCTGTCTGAGCAAGATCATCGCCATCTTTCAGGCGGTCCATTACGATGTCGGGTGTAAAAACTATTTCCTCTGCGAAAGCACTTGCGCAGAGAGAGACAAGCATCAGGATTACTAGAAGCATGCTGATATGTTTTTTCATATGTTTTTTCATATGTTTTTTCCTTTCCATGTTTTACCGATGTTGTTTATGCTCAGATTCTCCAGCAGAACAATATTTGTTCACTTTTCACTGCGGCTGCCCGGTTTTTTACCTCTTGATGTCATAGTTCATGTTCATCAGGTTCCGGATGCTGTTAATATCGTCGGTGATATTTGCGTCCCCGTGAATCGTATGCTTGAGTGCGCTGCTTGCCACAGCAAAGTTCACAATATCCATCGGTTTATAGCCGTGCATCATCGCATAGATGAGGCCGCTGGCGAATGCATCACCGCCTCCGACACGGTCCAGAATGTTGAAGGTGAACAGCTTGCTCTCAAAGGTGTGTCCCTGATACCACATGTATGCCATCAGGCTATTTTCGCTTCCACTGTGTGCATAGCGGACATGGCGCGCAATGCAGTGGATATTCGGGTAACGTTCTACGAAACGCTGAAATACTTCATCCTGCTCCTCATATGCCGGCTGCAGAGGGATGCCGTCTTTCCAGTCGCCTTTGCTGTGGTCATTTTCGTCCTTCCACAAATGATAGGGCTCAATTCCCAGCAGAACATCAACATAGGGCAAGCACAGGGTACAGAAGTCCCTGGCCTCTTCCCAGGTCCACAGCTTGCTGCGGAAATTGCCGTCAAAACTGACCGTCAGCCCCATTTCTTTGGCTGTTTTCATCATCTTGAGAATAAAGTCCGCACAGCTTGGGCAGAGTGCCGGCGTGATCCCGCTCAAATGCAGCCAGTCAAATCCGTCCAGCAGTTCAGGGACGTTGACACGGCTGAGATCATATTCCGTTATGGCACTGTGTTTTCGGTCATAGATCACCTTGCTGGCACGAATGCCGTATCCGGTTTCCAGGTAGTAACTTCCCAGCCGGTGAGTCGGGGTCTCCTCTGCGGTTGTGAGGATTACCGGTGTGCAGTGTACATCATTGCTCCGCAGCCATCGCACAGCGCTCTTGCCCAGAGAGTTGTTCGGCACAACACTGAAAAAGGTGCTGTCCACACCCATGTTGGCAAGAGAAAGAGCGATATTGGCCTCGCTCCCGCCATAGCTGACGTCGAAACTGCTGGCCACCCGGATTTTTCCGTAGTTCGGAGGAGTCAGACGAAGCAGGATCTCTCCGAAAGTAATAAATTTCTGCCCTTCTTCCGATGCCAGGGGATTCTTATGCTGCATCATTTTGGTTTTTCATCCCTTTCTCAGTCAAACCTGTTGTTTTTGGTTTATTTCTGTTTTTTATTATAATACATCCGCGGGAATCTGACAACTGAGGATTAAGCGGGCGATGCCTCCATATGGAAGGGTATCGTCCGCTGTTCTGTTTCAGAACAATCGGTTTTCCGCTTCTGCCAGATCGGATCCGATGATCAGGCGTCACGTTTCCTGTTTCGAACGGCAAAAAGGATGCCAAACAGCAGAATCAGGACAACAAGCGCCGCGAGGAAGATGTTTGCGTCAGGCAGAAAGCTTACGGTTCCGTCGCTGTTGACGATCTCCGCGGCATTGCGCAGTATATAGGCTCCGATTGCGGGGCCGATGAGTCCGGGGATGAAAACCTGGCCGATAATCCGGACACCCTGAAACTGGCCTGCTCTGTTCTCGGGAATCAGGTCCCGAATCTCTGCGCCGAACACCGCCATGCCGGTCAGGTAGCCGGACATCATTAACAGAGATCCGACAAAGACCGGCAGGAAGCTCCGAAAGAAATACAGCAGCACATAGCCGCCAGCCAGCATCAGCAGGGCAGGCCAGACGCTGAAACGGTAACCTCGCCGGTCAATTACTCTGCCGTACAGCGCGGTGACAACAGCTGCGAGGATAATAGCCGGAGCCAGGACAAGCACATAATTATTCATCTCCAGTGTCTGCTCATAATAGATCAGCAGATAGGGCATGAAGATCTGAATGGAAATCCCGAAAACGGCAAAGCAAAGCAGTACACGGTACAGGGCCTTGTGCTGCACCCAGGTCGAGGGACGGAAACTGTAGGTGATGGTTTGAAGATAGGGCATCCGCTCCCGGCGAATCTCAGGCGCTTCCTCGATCAGGAAGAATCCCAGCAGGCCGATCACGGCGGTCGTGACGCCGATGATATAATAGATGCTCTTCCAGCTGGAGGCCAGATCCAGGTCAAAGCCCATGAATCCACCGAAGACGATCAGGATCGAGACCAGCGGCATCATGGAGTTGAGCCCTTCAATCCTGCCGCGGTTGCTGCTGTCGCCCCGGTCTGTCAGCCAGGCATTGTACGCGGCGTCGTTTGCGGTGGAACCGAAAAAAGTCATGACGCAGTCCATGACGATCGTCAGGGCCACACTGCGGATATACGCAAAGCTGACGATTGTAACACCCCAGATCAGATAACCGACGGACATGAAAGCTTTCCTCCGCCCGAGCTTGTCAGAGGCAGCGCCCATCAGGATGGTGGTCAGGGCGGCAGTAACGGCACTGGCCATCACCATGAGCGAGATATCCGAGGCACTGGCATGAAACATCTTGTAGATGAATACGTTGAAGTACATGTTCTCAACGACCCAGGCGACCTGCCCCATCAGGCCGAAGATGAGCATTGCGCACCAGAACTTGCTGCCAAGTTTAGTCTGCACGGAGAGCCCTCCTTTTTTCAAACGAATGCAATATGAAAGAGAACAGCAGATTACTGCTTATGAATTATAGCAGACTTCAATCCTGCTGAAAAGTGCTTTCCCATGTGTCGAGAGACCTCTACCCTGTTTACAAGGAGGAAGCGCTTTCCTCAGTACTTCTGGCTTTAATCCCATAACAGTCGTTCAGATTCTCTTCCAAGCTTTGGATTGACCATGCAAACAGGAAGGAAACTTTTGCAGTTACTTGACGAGCGGGTATGGAATGTGTATAGTCAGATTATCAATCATAAATACAAAAGGATGTCTCTTCTGATTTCAAAAAAGGAGGATACAAGATGACAGCACTGGAGTACGTACAGCAGAGAAAGATCGTCGCGATAGTCCGTGGGCTCTCTCCGGAGTATATGGTCCGGCTCGGTCACGCTTTTGAAGAGGGCGGAATCGGACTGATGGAGGTAACTTATAACCAGAGTGCGCCCGAAACCTGGAAGGATACCGCGAACGCCATCGAGGCAGTGGAAAAAGAGTTTGGGGACCGGCTTCTCGTGGGTGCCGGAACCGTCATCCGCCCGGAACAGGTTGCCATGACCTACAATGCCGGCGGGCATTATCTGGTTACGCCCACGACACAGCCGGAAATCATCCGGATGGGCAAGGCGCTGGGCATGGGCCTTTTCCCGGGCGCTTTCAGCCCGTCTGAAATCCTGGCTGCCTGGGAGGCGGGCGCGGACGCGGTCAAGGTCTTCCCGGTCAGCAGCGTCGGCCCGGGGTATATCAAGGCGGTACGCGGCCCCCTGTCACACATTCCACTGATGGCTGTCGGCGGGGTGAATGAAAAAAACGCGACAGACTTTATGAAAGCAGGCTGCGTTGGTCTCGGTGTCGGTGGGAACCTGGTCAACAAGGAGTGGATCAAAAACGGCGAATGGGACAGGATCACGGATCTGGCCAAAGAGTTTATGAAGGCAGTAGGATGATCTGCGCTGTGCGCATATGACTAGAGGATCTGCAGCAGCAGATTGAGTTCGCCGGGCATGGGACTGCCAGGCAAACACAGAATAGAGCTCCGGACACAAATCTTCAGATGATGTTGCCATTGACTAATATACGGAACGGGTAGTATGATGATTTTAGACAAATTGAAACTATCGTTCCGAGCTGTTCGCTACCCTCCGGGCAGGGGCAGCCAATGAGTGGCGGGGGCAACCGCGCCGCTTGCCTGATTTGCGAAGGAACGCCGAATATCCGCAGTCTTGTGCTGGGGTGTTTGGTGTTCCTGCTTTTTTTCAAGATCTACGCATGAAAGGAGATGAGACCGATCGAACGGAAAGAAGCCTGCGAGCTTCTGCTGGTGAACCGCAATTTTCTCTACCAGTTGCTGTACAAGGCCTTTGCGAGAGAACCGGACGATGATTTCCTGGACTTGCTGACATCGGAGTATACGGGTGAGGGCTTTGCGCTGCTTGGTGGAGAGGTGTTGGAAGAAGTGCCTGCTTTCCTTCAGAAGCTTCAGAGCGAAAGAAGCGAAGAGGGGATGCTGGACAGGATACGGGAAGAATATACCCGGCTCTTTATCGGGCCGATGGAAATGGAGGCACCTCCCTGGGAATCCGTCTATACCGGGGAGGAAGGAATGCTGTTCCAGGAGTCGACCCTCAAAGTGAGGGAATGCTACCGCCGCTTCGGCCTGCTGCCGGAGGCATATCCCCGCGTGGCCGATGACAGTCTGGCCCTGGAACTCGGGTTTATGGCAGAGCTGGCAAAGAGAAGCGCAGAAGCGTCTGAGAACGCTGATGCAGCAGAACGGAACCGGAATCTGCAGGGCTCACTGGATTTTCTGAATGAGCATCTGCTGATCTGGGTCCCGCAGCTGTTGGAGAGAATGGCCGGAACAAAAACAGACTGGCTTTATCCCCGGCTGGTGCGGGTTCTGGACAGCTTTTTAAAAAAAGACCGCGAAACCCTGATCGACTTATTATCGGAAGGAGTAACTGCACATGATTGAAGACGTTCTGAATGCGAAATTCAGCCGCCGGGACTTCCTGAAGGGTGCCGCCGCAGCGACAGCTGCCGCTGCAGGCCTTGCGATTGTCGGCGGAAGCGAAAACCGACTGAAGGCTTCCGCTGAGGGCGTCGCCCCTGCGGGCGCGCCGGAAGTCAACGATGCTGCCGAAGGCGGCAAGTGGCTTGCAGCCCCCTGCTGGCACAACTGCGGCGGCAAATGCCTGGTGAAGGCCTATGTCAAAGACGGTGTCATCATCCGGCAGGGCACGGATGACATCAACACCGACGATGAGGTCAACCGGCAGCAGAGAGCGTGCCTGAGAGGCTTCTCTCAGCAGTACCAGGCTCGCGGCCTGGACCGCCTCAAATACCCCATGAAACGCAAGAACTGGAGTCCGGACAACCCGACGCCGGAACTCAGAGGCCAGGATGAATGGGAGCGGATTTCCTGGGATGAAGCTGCAACCTACATTCATGACGAGCTGGAGCGGATCAGCAGCACTTACGGCGATAACTCCATTCTGGCACTGGGCGGTGGATGTTCAAGTCTTCTCAACAAGCTCAACATCAACTATCTGAGCTCGTGGACCACCAGCTCCTGGGGCACCTGGTTTGCACCCGGCGTGCTGGGCTGGGGAGACGGCTGCAACTACTACGACTGCAACAATGACCGCCTGGACTTCATGAACTGCGACTACGTGGTGGCCTTCGGCTACAACCCCGCATGGGCGGCACTCGGCAACGCCACCAACTATGCCGTGGCATGGAAAAAGGCCGGTGTAAAGTTCATTATCTTAGACCCGATCTACACCGACACCTGCGCCATTCTGGATGCTCAGTGGGTACCGATCCATCCGGGTACGGATATGGCCGCCATGATGGCCATGTCTTATGTCCTGTTGGAAGAAGACGACAACGGCTCGCTCATTGACTGGGACTTCCTTGACCGCTGCTGTGTCGGCCAGGACAAGGACCATATGCCCGCCGATGCCAGGAGCGACGAGAACTACTTTGACTATCTGCGCGGCGAATATGACGGTGTCCCCAAGACTCCTGAGTGGGCGGAAGAGATCACCGGCATTCCCGCCGACACCCTGCGCGAGGTCGCACGTATTCTGGGCAAGGATAACAACGTGGCACTTCTGTCCTCCTGGGCCAGCGCCCGCACCTACGATACCGAGCAGCTGCCCCAGACTGCAATTTGTCTCGGCGCCATGGGTGGCCACATTGGCAAGAGCGGCAACAGCGTTGGTCCCACCGCATGGAACCACACAAACAACTTCGGTCCCCGTCTCGTCAAAGTGGGCTCCGGCGGCCCCACCGGCGCAACAGGCGGCACCGGTGCGGCAACTCCGATCTGCGACAACCAGATCTGGAAAGCCACCAAGGGTGAACCGTTTAACCCAACCGGAATTTTCACTGCACTCAATAATGCCGGCCCAGATGGCTGGAAGGATGTGGTTGCGGGCTATGACCTCAGCAAGAAGGTCGAGTATATCACCGCGCCCATCAAGATGATCTGGACCACCAACAAAGCCAAGCTCACCACCTGCGAGGGTGCCAAGGAAGGCGTCGAAGCCATGCGCTCGGTGGAGTTTGTCGTTGGCCAGGGCCATTTCCTCACCGCCACCAACAAGTACGCGGACATCGTTCTGCCCATCACCACCAACTGGGAGCGCGAAGGCGCCTATGTTTGGGAAGGCTATATGAACCGCGACATTCTGCTCATCAACCGCAAGATCGTCGATCCGTTCTATGAATCCAAGAGCGACGACGAGGCCATGATGACCATCGGCGAGAAGTTCGGTCTCGCGCCCGAGATGTGGGGAACCGTGTCCGAAAAGCAGCGCCTTTTCAACTCTGTCGCTACGAGTACGGTCGTGAAGGAAGACGGTGAAACCTGGGAAAACCTCGTCTCCATTACCGAGGACGATATCAAGGAATGGGGCGTTGAGGGCGAGCCTCAGGAAGGTCGTATCCCCCTTGCCAAGTACATGGAGGACGGCCTGTACCGCGTGGACCGTCACATCGGAGACAATTTTGGCTTCATCCACAAGAAGGAATTCCGTGAAGACCCCGAGGCCAATCCCATCAGCACGACCTCCGGAAAGATCGAGTTTGCCTGCCAGGCCTGGGCCGACATTCTGAACTCCCAGGGCTACTCGGAGGAGGAATACAGCGCGATCCCGAAGTACCGCGTTCCGACTCAGGGCTACGAAGCCACCTTCGTTGACTGCAAGATAAGCGGAGAGAAGACCGAATACCCGCTGCAGTGCATCAACCCGCACTATCAGCGCCGTTCCCACTCCATCTTTGACAACGTTCCCTGGCTGCGTGAGGCCTGCCCGAACCCGGTGTTCCTCGCAAAACAGGATGCCGAGGAGCGCGGCATTGTCGATGGAGATACCGTCATGATCTCGTCCAAGTATGGCGACACATTGCGCAAGGCCTATGTGACCGGTCGCCTGATGCCCGGTGTCGTCGGCCTGCCGCACGGTCCATGGATCCGCGTCGACGAATCCACCGGAATTGACCAGAGCGGTTCCGAGAACTACATCACCGGCCAGGTTGCCCGCGGTTTGGGCTGCAGCGGCTACAATACGCTGAACGTGGAAGTAAAGAAGTATGACGGCGAAGCGATTCCCGAGGATGCTGAGATCCCTCAGACCATCCTGTTTGAGTGAGTGAGGAGGTAAAGACATGGCACAGTATGGATTTTATTTCGATCAGACCGTGTGCGCCGGCTGCCACACCTGTCAGATCGCCTGTAAAGACAAGAACCGGCTCGACGTCGGCACGCTGTACCGCAAGGTCAGAACCTTTGAAGTCGGCGAGTTTCCCAATCCCGGTATCTATCACCTTGCCACCACCTGCAACCACTGCGACAATCCGGCCTGTGTAGCGGCCTGCCCCACCGGACGCACGGTAAAGGATGAGGAAACCGGTCTGGTCTGTCACGATGCAAACATCAAGTGTCTCGGTGAAATCTGCCAGATGTGCGTCAAGGCCTGCCCCTATCAGCATCCGGTCTATATTCCGGAGAGGGAAGAGGTCGGAAAGTGCAACGGATGCATCGAGCTGATCCGGAAGGGTCAGGAGCCGGCATGCGTTGCCAGCTGCATGATGCGCGCACTGAAATTCGGCCCAGTGGAAGAGCTGAAAGCCCAGTACGGGGAGGACCTGGTCACAGAGCTTCCCTGCTTCCCCGATGGTGGCACAGGCCCCAATTTCTACATCAATCCCAGCAGATTCGCAAAGGAAGAGGCTTTCGAAGAGAAAAATCCCTGAGAGCGTCAACCGGCGTGGCAATGCGGCAGACGGATTCTGCCAATATAGAAAGAAACCCTCCGGCAGACAGCCGGAGGGTTTCTCTATTGCCGCCTGACCTCATCAGCCGATCAGGATCAGGCGGCATCATCTGGCTGAAAAGCATAACACCGGCAGAAAAAACTGCCCCGACATCAGTCGGGACAGTTTTTTTATGCAGTTCAGAGAATAAGCTTTTCTCAGCCCAGGTCAAAGTCGTCCGCGGAGACATCCACCGCGGCGGTATCGACAGCGGCACGGCCGTTCAGGATGGCGGCGCGCTTGCCCTGGTTGCCGGCGAGCTTCCATGCGTCCTCGCGGATCCTGGCTTCAATGCGGTCGCAGACCTCGGGATTGTCGATCAGGAACTGCTTCACACCGTCGCGGCCCTGAATCCGGTTGTCCTCCACGGTGAACCAGGCGCCGCCCTTCTCGATGATCTCGAGCTTGACACCCAGGTCAACGATCTCACCGACACGCGAGATGCCTTCGCCGTACATGATATCGAACTCGGCTTCTTTGAACGGAGGCGCGAGCTTGTTCTTCACGACTTTGGCGCGGGTGTGGTTGCCGATCATCTCGCCGTTGACTTTCAGAGTCTCTACACGGCGGACGTCGATGCGAACGCTGGCGTAATACTTCAGGGCCAGACCGCCGGGTGTGGTCTCGGGATTGCCGTACATGACGCCGATCTTCTGGCGCAGCTGGTTGATGAAAATGACGGTGCAGTTGTTCTTGGAAATGGCACCGGCGAGGCGGCGCATGGCCTGGCTCATCAGGCGGGCGAGCACACCGACGACGGAGTCGCCGATTTCGCCTTCCAGCTCGGAGCGGGGGATCAGTGCAGCGACGGAGTCGACCACGACAACGTCCACGGCGCCGGAGCGGACGAGCGATTCGCAGATATCCAGTGCCTGCTCACCGGTATCCGGCTGGGAGATCAGCAGTTCGTCGATATCCACACCGAGGGCGCGGGCATACGCGGGTTCCAGCGCGTGCTCCACGTCAATATAGGCGGCGGTACCGCCCTGCTTCTGGGAGGAGGCGACCACATGAAGAGCGAGGGTGGTCTTACCGGAGGCCTCAGGCCCGTAAATCTCCACGATTCTGCCCTTGGGGACACCACCGATGCCGAGGGCCAGATCCAGCGTCAGAGAACCGGTGGAAAGAGCCTCCACGTTCACGGGCATGTCGTCGCCCAGACGAATGATGGTGCCTTTGCCGTAGTCGCGTTCGATTTTTTTCAAAACAGTCTCAAGAGCCTGCTTTCTGTCATCAGCGGTTCCGCTTTTGGAAACGGGAGTGACAGGGACTTTTTTCTTTTCTGCCATGGTTCATTCTCCTTAACTCATAATACGGATTTCACTCTGAAAAAACTCTTCGATGATCGTATCATAACATATGTCCTGTCCAAAAAACAGGACAGGATGGCTTTTTCAAGATCGGTTTCTTCCCGGATTCCGGCCGGAAACGGCTCCTCGGAAGCCCGGAACCGAGAACATCGTTACTCTTTACAATAATACACAGGGACGCAAAATGCAAGAATAAAAATTCCCGATAGAAGCGCCGGATGACGGGAAGGAAGTATTGAGAAAAAAGACGGTTTCTGGTATACTTCGGAAGAAAGAACGAGCAGAGAAAAGGCGGGCATCCAGACCCGGCGGAGGAAAAAGAATATGATCCGCTACTTTTTCATCTATCTCGCGGTGGTGAGCCTGGTCGAGTTTGTCTTTTTTGGAATCGACAAAAAGCGGG
>JAEEGL010224440.1_pt1 | contig 10881 bp, 11 predicted proteins | sample 9134231 | NCBI WGS metagenome assembly JAEEGL01 (sample SAMN16246548, study PRJNA631951) | gut metagenome | biome: gut microbiome; feature: rumen; material: fiber-attached | host: Bos | place: Iran: Karaj | collected 2018-10
CCGACGCGCCACGGGCGGCCGGCGCCTTCAACCAGGCGATGATGGAGCTCGGCGCGCTCGTCTGCCTTCCCGCGAAACCGCTTTGCGCCTCCTGCCCGCTCGCGGACGGCTGCGCCGCGCATCTGGCGGGAAGGAAAATGGACTATCCCGTCCGCCCGGCGCGCCGCGCGCTCCCCGTGCGGCGGCGCCAGGCCGTCCTTGTCCGCGATGCGGAAGGTCGCGTCCTCCTCGTCCGCAACGACGACGGCGCCCTCCTCAAAGGCCTGTGGGACCTCCCCTCCCTCTCGCCCGCCGGCCACTACGCGCAGACCTTCAGCCATTTCCGGCTTGAGCTCGACCTTCTCGCGGCAGACGGCGCGGCAACCTTCGTCGACCCCGCCTCCGTCCCGCTGACGACCGCCGCCCGGAAAATCCTCGCCGAGGCCGGACTGCTCCCCGGATGAGGCATGCCGGGCGGCATGCCTCTTCGGGTTAGAAGCCGACGTGGGAGGAGGACTTGGTGTCGGGTTTCAGGCGGACTTCCTCGCGGAGGGCCGCAATTCGGTCGGCTGTCGTGGCGTCGTCCGCGACGAAGCGCAGCGACTCCTTCACCGCCCGGAAGTCGCCCGGAGTGAGGTTGGGGATTGAGAAGAGCTCCTTCTCCTCGTCCGCGGTGAGCTCCGACTTGAAGACCTTCTCGAAGAAGATTTTCTTGCCGCTGTTCTCCAGCGGGGCGAACTCGATTTTGAAGCTGAAGCGCCTCAGAACGGCCTGGTCGAGCGATTCGAGGAAGTTCGTCGCGCAGACGAGTATGACCTTCGACTCCTCCATGTCGTGCAGGAGCTCGTTGACCTGGCTGACCTCCCAGCTCGCATGGGCGCCGCGGCGGTCCTGGAGGAGGGAGTCGACTTCGTCGAAGAAGAGGATTGCCCCTTCCGCCTCCGCCTCGGCAAAGGCCTGGCTGATGTTCTTCTCGGTTCCGCCGACGTACTTGTCGAGGATGTCTGAGCCCATCTTGACGACGACGCGCTTGCCGAGCATCTTGCCCAGGTGCTTGACCCACTCCGTCTTGCCGGAGCCGGGGACGCCGTGGAGGAGGATGTTCATGCGGGGAAGATCGTCCCCTTCCGCCGAGGCGACGGTGTCCGCGTATCGACGGACCGACGCCTCGATTTTCTCCAGGGGGATTTGGCTTTTGACGTTCAGCCCTTCGAGAGAGTATTCCTTGACTGGGAGGAACTTGCCGCTGTCATGCGTGCCCATGAGCTTGCAGTGGCTTTTCATGAGGATGCCGATGGTCTTGTCGACGTCCTCCCGCGCCGGCTTCACCCGCCTGAGGTTTTCAAGGACCATGGAGATGCCTCCGGCCGACACCTGGTATTTGGCTGCGAGTTCCGGAACCGCGTCGTCGGGAATGAGGTCGCCGAGGTCGAATTTGACGATGCAATTCCGCCAGATGGCCTCGCGCTGCGCCGTGTCGAGCTTCTCGAAGCAGATTGAGTAGTCGAAGCGGCGGCGGACGGATTCGTCCATCTGCCAGGCCGGGGTGTTGCTGATCCAGATGGTGGGCACCCGGATGTCGTCCAGGAGAGAGTTGACGATGCCTTTTTCCGTCGAGGCGCCGCCACCGCCAAAGAAGAGGGCGAACATGCTGCTGTTGCCGCGCAGGAGTCCGTCGGCCTCGTCAATCACCATCATGCTGTCTTCCGGATCGATTTGGTCGTTGCAAATCTGGATGCCCGCCAGACGGCTCCGGGAGTTCATGTTGCGCCCCTCTTCGTCGCCCTGCCTGATTTCGTAGGGGGTGTAGCCGGTTTCGGCGGCAAGGGTGCTCGCGAAGGAGGTTTTGCCGGTTCCCGGCGCGCCGTAGAGGAGGATGTTGAGCTTGCCCTTGCGGGCGTTCAGCATCTTCTTGAGAATCTCGCCGTGCGTTGTCGTCAGGGCGCCGTAGAACTCCCACGGGAGGGGTTCGCCCTCCATCTTCCTGTAGAAGTGGCGCTCGATTGCCTCCTCGGCCGTGCCGCACAGGAAGCTGGAGTAGCCGCGGAAGTTGAAGTCCCAGTCATCGTCGAGAACCTCGTACTTGCGGAGCTTGCCCGAGGCGTCCATCGCCTTTAGGATCTCCCCGTGGGAGACATTCAGGGCCATGGCGTAGAAGACCGGCTTCTCGGCGTTGTCCACGCGCCGGGGGAAGTCGAGGTTGCACTCGCGCTTGAGATAGGTGAAAAGCATGATTTCGCGCTCGATGTCCGAGAGCTTGAGGACGCGCTGGAGTTCGTAGACCCTCTGTTCGACGGGGTCGGGTTCGGCGTTTCCTTCCAGCCCGCGCAGGAAGATTTCGCCGATCTTCCCGGCGACAAGACGTGCCTTGCGTGCGAACTTCCTGTTGCTGTTGTTCCAGAGGCAGTTGAGGATTTCATCGGCCGAGTCGTTGAGGTCCAGCCGCATGCGGCGTTCCCGGGTGGAGGCCATGAGGTCAAGCTCGTCGTCCTCGAAAGCGGCAAGGACGAGCGACACGACCTTGTCATGCGGGAGCGCGTTGGCGATTGGCGAGAAGAAGTCCGAATCGCGGACGGGCTCGTCGAGGTTCTTGACCATGTTGCCCCAGAATTGACCGATCTTGCGGTCGATGAAGGTGTGCGTCACTTTCTTGAACTGTGCCATTGTCTGTTCCTTTTCTCATTTTGCCCCCTGCGCGGCCCGTTGGCCGCGCAGGGGAGGGTGTTTAATTGAGGTGTTGTGGTTTATTCTAGTTCTTCAAATTCACGGGATGCCTGCGCTTCCCTTTCCATGCGGCGGCGTTCCGCACGTTCACGGCGGCGTTCCGCCTTGGATTTCAGAATCTTCCACGCCTCGACTTCGGAGACGTTGTAGACGCTCATGACGAGTTCCATTTCATCCCTGCCCGTTTTGGCCGATATGTTGGCTGAAGTTTCCGGTGCGGCGCAAATGCGCGGCCCGTCGAAATCGTTGTCGAACATTTTGTCAAAGTCATCATCCATATCTGTGTATCTCCTTGTCTGTCACTTGTCCCGTCAAAAGGGACAATAGTATTCTATGCCGCCGCCACGAAAAGTTAAGTGGGTAGCGCAATTAAGTTTTCTTACGCTACATTGCACCGGCCCTTTCCGCTGGACTGATTGAGCGGACGATTCCCGACAAGCCCGCGAGCCGCTTACAGAAATACCGCCTGACGGACAAGGGCCGCGCGGCGCTCGCGAATATGATATAATGATTCCATACAATGGGGGAATGGATTTGTCTCTGGTGGCGCATGGAAACGGAGACATCGATGTTTTGTCAAAAGAACGTTACGATGCGTTTATGGAGGGGTTATGCCTGAACTAGTCGAAAAAATAACACGAATCGGAAACACCGCAGTCCATCTTGCCCAAGAGGAGAACAGGCGCAAGGGAATCCCAAATGTATATTGCATCAATGGCAGAATCGTCTGGCAGTTGCCTGACGGGACGGTGACGATGCAGGATCCTGGCAAGCCCACCGAGGCAAGAACCGCTGTAAAGGGCTGATTACAGATGTGAAGAATCAAAAGGATGGTTCACAAGGTTGATTAAGCGGACGATTCCCGACAAGCCCACGAGCCGCTTCCCCAAATACCGTCCCCGCCAAACAAAAAAGGGCGTGAAGTGCTGAAAAGAGGTAAAATATTATTAAATCGTATGGCACTAAAGCCATATGTAGAAAGGAGATTGCGGAATGGATATCATGCATGATTTTAAAGATTGGCTCAATATGCTTGTCAATGACAATTCCGAAGGTTTCAATGACCTTCTCGGATTGTATCGGACGCTGAACGGCGACAATGGCTATGGCTTTCAACTTGAGCCGATAATTCACCAGTCTGGTTGGCATTTGCTTACTTGCTCATTTTGGGAGTTGCCTCCTCTGCGGCTTTCTGAAAAGGCTGTAAGTGCTATGGCAAAATACATAGATGCCCAATATGAAACGGGCATTGAGAGCGAAGCTGCTTACCGGCATGCTAGAAGCAAGAATGACTGACTAAAAGATTGAGCATCAGCACATTGTCTTGCATGAAGGCGGGTACAGATTGGTACCCGCCTTTATTTTCTCGACGGCCTTTCCGCTTTTTTGCTATAGTGTTTTCGTCATTTTCCTGTAGAGTTAACCACAAAAGGAGACAACAATGAGCACCTGGGATCACAGTAGTTCGTCAACGGAACCTGACAAAAACGCCATAAATGCGAAATTGAAAGCAGAAGCTCGTATTTTTTGGCTTTCAGAAACGGGGATAGCTGCTAACAAAGAACTCGTTTCGCTGCTTTCAGACAGTCCTGTCTTGCTGACCAATTTGAAGGCCTTTGCGGAAAAACATGGGATTCCGGGAAAAAAAGCCTTTTTTGAAGGCAATTCCAGCATTGAGACAAAGCGGCAAGGCCCAACAATTGTTTGGTGCGGATTGACAGATAAGGATGAAACATATTGGAACAGAACAGAATTCAATGCAAGCGGACAAGCAAATATGCCGAGTCGCGTTCATACCGACAGACAATCGCAGACTTTGAAAAAACGTCCTTTCAAACTGAATCTCCTTTTTGATGAAGTAGTCCTAAAATCAACACCGATAAAATATCTAAAAGAGATTGCACAAAAGGAAACATGGACAATATCGCCTAGGCATCAAGATGGAGTTCTTTGGCAATATCTTAAACTTACGTATGCACGACTTGAACAGCAAGGAAAGCTTTTTAAAAGGAATGACTGCATTATGTTCAACACGGGGCTCTTTGACAATGAATATAACCCTATTTATGCATATCTTGCCCGCAACAACCAGAATGATACTCCCGATAAAAAACCGTGGGTTTGCATACGATTTGCAGGACGAGACGATTCGTTAATGCGCAAGCATCTCCCTCATGATCTTCAATCCGCTAAATGGTTTGATTCTACAGATGAACTTTTTTTTGACCCAGATAAAGCAGTGTTTCCCAATTTTGAACATTGTATGCTAGAGAATGCCATACGTCTTCCTCGTTCTCTGTTCGAAAGGAGTCTGGCAGATAAAGAGGAGTTCCATAAACTGACCTCCTTTTTCGATGCTCTTGAAAAAGCGGAGAAGAACGAAGACTTTTATCACGTTGCTCGTGATTATGGAATTGGCCTCAAACAGGACGAACTAGAGACAAATGCGTTTCGTGATCCCACACAAATCTTGTCAAAAGGCTTCTTGCAGAATCTTCCAGAATTTAAAGAATTGAAAAGGAAGTTGTCTGTCGCATTAGATGCCGCCATCCAACTGGCCAAAAAAATGGTAATATCGGATTATGCAGCGGCTGTTCCAACCTTTTACCCTAAGGATAATTCTTTTGCCCTAATGCTCCCTCTTTCATTTGACGACCCATTAAAGATTGATTGTGCGCTTGTTGTCGTGCGTAATGAGAATGGAGCATATGAAGGGAAAACAATTCTTACAACAGGAATGGCTTATACTAATGCCAGAATTTTGAGAAAGCCCGATGCCCATTGGCTTACCCAATACTTTGAACAAGGGTATAGAATGTGAATTGCCTCATGAGGCAAAACCATGTGGCATTCAATGCATTTGTTGAAATGCGTTTATTCTGTTGGACAGAGTTTGTCCGCTCTTTAGTCCAAGAAGTTTGGCGGCAGCCTCTTTATTTCCGCCTGTTTTTGCCAAAGCCCTTTCAATCCAGAACTTTTGAATCCTCCCTAGAAGCGCATCCAAGGTCTTGTCGTCTTCTTCATGCGGTTCAACATTGGCACATGGGTGCCCCATGACTTCAAAAACATCTTCCTCTCGGATTATTTCGGCAGATTTCATATATGCTGATAAAAATAGCCTTCCAATGCATGATTTGAGTTGGCGGACGTTGCCCGGCCAAGTATATTCGCGTAAAGCAGCAATGGCTCCTACTGAAAAATCAGGTTTCTTCAAACCTTGTGGATAAGGTGTTTTCGCCCTAAAAAACTCCACAAGCTCGGAAATGTCTTCTTTTCGTTGCGAAAGGGATGGTATTTGTATCTCAAATGCCGCAAGCCGATAATAAAGGTCTTCCCTAAACGCGCCTTGCTCAACCATCTGCGCCAAAGGTTTGTTTGTTGCCGCAATGATGCGAACTTTCGGTTTTTGGGGCAATGGATCATCGGCACCGAGCGGGATAATTTCCCGGCTCAAGACATCGTCAGAATCTTCTTGTAAAAAGCGCAACAACTGTGCTTGAACCTCAAGGCCACAGTCGCCAATCTCGTCAAGGAAAAGGGTGCCCCCATCGGCCTGCATCGCCAAACCGGCACGATCTTTCATCGCCCCTGTAAAAGCGCCTTTTACATGACCAAACAGTTCACTTTGAAAGCGTTCCGGCGTAAACAATGAACAATTGATAGTTTTTAAATTGCCTTTGCGCTTACTTTTGAAATGGATATACCTGGCAAACAACTCCTTTCCGCTACCATTTGGCCCCAGAAGCAGAACCGTTTGGGGGAAAAGCGCAATTGCAGCCGCAAGTTCTCGGGCCTTTTGCATCAAATTCGACGATCCCTTTATTTCGAGCGATTCTGGAATTGAACGTTTAATTGTGTCATCGCGTAGCTTATAGATTAACGCCAAGTCAAAAGGGATATGGCATTCCTTTATTGCACAGTCTTGATGAATCACGAAGGAGGAAGCATCGGGGTATTGGGTTTTCCCGAAGATGACCAGACTTGTAGTCATGGCAGATGAACCCGATGTTAAATTGAAATAAAGCTTATAGCCCCCCATCCCCTTGAGGTTAAGCGCCTGTATCTGATTCTTGACCCATTTGTAGCATTCCTCATAGTCCATTGCTATATTGGTGCCTGTAAACGAAAAAGGACGATAGATTACAGTAGCCAGAAACTGATTTTGAAGCCATTTTTGGAATAAAGATACAGCTTTCTCTCCAATGTTTGAAAGGAGTACTATGATAAGTTTACTGCGAGGATGCCCTATGCGGCATTGCTCCGCGATTGCCGCTATAGACGAACCCCAATGATTGTTTTTTGCTTTCTGAAGGCGCTCAACACGTTGTTCCTCCGACAGGGGCGTACTTGGACGAAAAGCATGTCCCTTCAATCCTTGTAGCACGGCATTTTGCGTTTCGCTTGGTTTTCCAGTCGCTTCATCTTGCCAAGGCAAGTGTGTTGCGGCCCATGCGATAATATCAGAGTCGCCCACCCAGCTAACAACCACAAACTCATTTTGCTTATTCATACTAAAAGTTTACCACAATATCATGTTAAGTCAAATATTTTTTAAATATTCAATTAATTTTGACTATAAAAGTTTAATTCAAAATGGCATCAAACGAATATGCGAATTTTGTATCATGCTGAAATTGAATTGGTTGCGATATGGTATTCAATAAACTCCCATTGGTTGGCACAATCATTGCGTAGTAATAAGTGAGTCCCTCCGCCGCGAGTGCAGCGGAGGACGAAAAGACAACCAACGCCGGAAACCGGCAGAAAGGAACAAGACATGAACACGACAGACAAACTGAACGAAATCGCCGACCGAATTTACGAACACGTTGAAGCGGGCGGAGGCATCTTAGACGAGGACGACCACGACGACATGATGCAAACCATCCAGTACGCGATTGAAGATGCGCAATTTGGCGCGGACGACAAGTTTTGGGAGGCACTACAGCGCGCGAAATGCGCCATGCAGAGGTGGAACGACGAGGAGTATCCCTATCTGGAAGACATCATTACGGACATGTTCCCAGAGGGCATTGACGACGGAAACGACCTCTACGACGAGGACTAACCACACTTGGCAGCCCCTCCGCCGCGAGTGCGGCGGAGGGGCGAACTACAAAACCACGAACAGCAAACTAACAGAAGGAGCTAACAACCATGAACTATTGGATTCACCGTTGCGCCTACATGGGCGGGCATGACATACTCGACAACGAACATCGGCTGACAATCGGCTTTTCGGACTGCGCCAAGGATTCGGCAATGGCTGAAATCGTGAAGGCGCGAAACGGCAAGAAGTTCGATCCGGCCTACGAAAAGGTCTATGGAGGGGAAATCTGGCGGGCACGCTGGTCCCTCTGGTACTTTGCCTGCACGATGGAGGCGGGCGACATCGTTGTCGTGCCACGCGCCGGCGCGTTTGAAATCGTCCGGCTCAAGGGAGAGCCGATCCTGTCGGAGCGGCGTCACGCAAAGGACATCGGCTGGGAATGGGAGGTCGAAGCTCTTGCCGACATCTGCTCTCCACGCGATGCGTACGCCTCAGAAGCACTTTTGCGGCGCATGAAGTGCCGCCAGACAACCATCTCGATCAACGACCTTTCCGAGGATGTCGAAGCCGCCCTCGCCCGCTTCCGCGAAAACCGCCCCTTTGCACTTGCAGCCGAACTCACGCGGAAGTGCCACGAACTTCTCGGGGAAAACGTCTCCCCAGACCAGTTCGAGGGGCTTTTGCGCGACTACTTTATGCGCCTTGGCGGTGCCGCTGAGATTCTCTCAAAGAACTACTCCGGCAAGGTGGGCGATTGCGACATCGAGGCCGTATTCCCCGCGTTGCGGCTTACGATTTCGGTTCAGGCCAAAAAGCACTTTGGAAAAACGGATGACTGGGCCGTGCGCCAAATCACCGATTACGCCAAGGCCCGTCTGGACGAGGGCGAATCGGAACCCAACTGGACATACGCCCTCTGGGTCGTTTCCTTCGCGGACGACTTCTCCGATGAGGCGAAGAAGAAGGCGAGTGAAGAAGGCGTGGTCCTGATCAACGGCATGGACTTCTGCAAGATGCTTGTCGCGGGAGGACTTGGCCTAGACTAACCGTTTCGCGCCTCCACCCGGAGAACCTGGTGGAGGTGAAGCGTTCCGGCGTGACGCCCATAAGCGCCGGAACGAATCAAAGGTGATGGGCACTTCAAACAGCAAGGATGAGACAATGAGTTCAGGAAAGCTAACGTGGAATGGGAGAGTCAAGATAACGTTGAACGGGCAATCGGAGGGCACACCGCCTGACGAACGGATGGAGGAACGACCGCATGGGGACGGGAAAGAAACCGACTTCAAGGAGAAGGTGGAAAGCAAGGAGTGGCACAAAATAGGTACACCGCCCAAGGCTTATATCTTCTCGGTCATGGGGGTGGCGATGGTCTGCGTTGCGGCAATCATCGCCTTCGGAGAGAAAACGTCTGACGGGAAAATCGACCCTACGGTTATCACGCAATGGACTGATGGCCATCGTGGTTGGTCGTGCCTCCTCTTTCTAGTGCTGGCGACATTTAATGTGGCCGTCATTGACGTCTGCGGATGGATGCTCTCGGCATGGATCGCGCAGTGGCGCTACCGCGAGAACATCACGGTGCGGCGGGTTGCATTCTGGCGGCTTAGTGTCCAGATCGCGTTCGCGGCCGTGGTGATACTGCTGTTTGCGCTGTTCCCCAATGCTTTCCCGCGCCCGGACGGCCACTTCCCGTTCCTGCTTTTTGCCCTTTTGGGCATGCCAATCGCCTTGGCGGTCGTTCAGCTTTGCCGCGCATCACGAAATCAGTAGCAAAAGGAGCAAAACATGGACAACTCACAGACAACCATCAAGTGGTAAGAGGTGGAGAAATCGCTGGTATATGCGCGTTGCGACTTGCGCTCAATCTACGCCAGGGTCTATTTTGCCGCGATGGGAGAACTGCCCGATGGCATAAGCCGCGATGACCTTGGTGCGGAAACAAGGCTTGCCAAAGGCGAGTTCACAGAGCGGGAACTCTTCTTCGACGGTCTTCTTGATGTCTACAATGGCCTCAACTACGCTTGGGCCACTCGCGGCTTCTGCATGAATATTGCGGAGCGCGAGGGCGGAATCATGTTTGAAGTCTCGACGCCGACCGAAGGCGTGTTCGAGGCACTTGTCCCCATTGCGATTTCAGAGCCGCGCGATGTCGCGCAAATCGGAGACCGGCCGATTTCTCTTACGCCCGTGCGCGTTGCGCTTCAGGTCGCATTTGAAAAACTGACAAACATCTGCTATCGTCTCTCGCTGTTGCCCGGAGTCTCTTCGCCGGAAAAGATCGAACGTCCCAAGGGCCTTGACGAAGACGGCCATTCCACCACCTTCGATGAAGAAGAGTTTGAACTGCGTCTCGCGATGGTTTATTCTCGCGTCAACGAGGCCTGGAACAGCCGTTTTGACAAAGGCTTTGTTTCCAATCCAGAAGCGATTCGGAAAAGTCGCCTATTCCCACGCGAAGTTCTAAGATGGGGCATCGGTTAACCCTGCATTTCGTCAAGTGTTGCGCTTTTCCAGAAATTCCGCCTGACGGCCAACGGTCGCTACTTGTCCATTGCAAACCTCGACTCAAAGGTCGGAGGCCCACGCGGAATCGCAACGCGCCTAGATGCAGTATTCGGGGCCGTTGGATTCAGCGCCTTCGAAGCGGTGCTGCTCCTCGGCGATGGCCGCGAGTGTCTGCGCGCGCAACGCCGCGACGAAGGCGTCGTTGACCTTTGCCCACGCCTGCTCCGCCGCGCACCGGCCCTGCCTCGGGCAGGACTTCGGCCTCCGCAGGCAGGAGACCACGCCAATCGCCCCCTCCATCGCCGTGACGATTTCAAAGAGCGTGATTGCCTCCGCCTGACGCGCAAGGCGCAGGCCGCCGCGCGCGCCGCGCTCGGACTCTATCAGCCCGGCCCTCCGCAGCGGCACGACGATCCTGCTGATGAACTTCTCCGAAATCGCCTGCGAAGAGGCGATTTCAGCTATTGTACGGGGCTTGTCCGCGCCGGAAATGGCGATGTCCAGAAGTGTTCTCAGCGCATAGCGCGATTTGGCCGTGATCTTCATGTATTCCACTTTACGCGCCTTGGAAAATTAAGTCAACCAAAAAAGTTTTATTTTTCCCCTTGACATGCCCCGCG
>JAEEGL010632590.1_pt1 | contig 10881 bp, 10 predicted proteins | sample 9134231 | NCBI WGS metagenome assembly JAEEGL01 (sample SAMN16246548, study PRJNA631951) | gut metagenome | biome: gut microbiome; feature: rumen; material: fiber-attached | host: Bos | place: Iran: Karaj | collected 2018-10
TATTAAGGCTGTAAACAGCAGTGCAGATGTTATATTTGAAAATGCACAGGGGGAAATTAACCAGATATTTGAAGAAGACCTGCCATATGATCTTAAAGCAGACAAGATAGTACTGGACGAGAGGACTTTTGGAATATGGTACCTTGATACCATGGACCATGCTGAAAGATATGAAGGCAAGCTTCTGGAATTCGATGCTATGGTGCTTAAGCCTAAGACGTTCCCTAAGGGATATTTTGTGCCGGGGCGTCTTGCAATGACATGCTGTGCGGATGATATGCAGTTTCTTGGCTATGCCTGTGAGTATAAAGATGCAGATAAGCTGAAAGACAGGGAATGGATAAGAATAACAGCCAGGGTAAATAAGGAATTCTTTTCCGATTATCAGGCAGAGGGACCCGTGCTTCATGCAATTAGCGTGAAAAAGACACATAAACCGAAAAATGAGATAGTTGGATTCGGCTGATCCTCTGAGGAGGCAGGTTATGTTTGAACAGGGTGCGTTTATAAACAGCGTAAAGATCACGGATGACTTTGATCTTGAAAAACTAAGGGTCAGCGGACAGTGTTTCCGGATAAAGCATTTACCGGATGAAGTCTATCGCTTTATTAAGGGCAGCCACGTGCTGGACATGAAGATGTCTGATCACGCTGTATATGATATAAGTGTCAGTGATGAGGAATTTGCGGATATCTGGCATGATTATTTTGACCTGGACAGGAATTATGAATCTATCAGAGCCACTATAGATTCCGCGGACACATACTTAGGTGCTGCCGCAGAAAGCGGAAAAGGCATACGGATACTCAGACAGGACCCCTGGGAGTGTCTTATTTCTTTTATTATTTCCCAGAGAAAGAATATACCGGCTATAACGGCAGCAGTGGAAGCTGTATGCAAAAGTGCCGGATGCGAGATTGGCGGTACGGGGGAATATGAGTTCCCCGGTGTTGAGGCTATGCGCGCATTTTCCGATGAACAGTGGAAGTCTTTTAAGCTGGGATACCGTGAGAAATATATCAGGAGGGCGGTTGCGGAAGCCCCGGATATGGACAGCCTGACAGGGCTTTCTGATGATGCTCTGATGGAAAAACTGACCGGAATGTATGGAGTGGGCATAAAGGTGGCTTCCTGCACTGCGCTTTTTGCTTATTCCAGAGTGGATCTTGCTCCTGTGGATGTATGGATAAAACGGGTCTTTGATGAGCAGTATGACGGGGAGGATATCTTAAGCGGCAGAGCGAATGCCGGGATTCTGCAGCAGTATCTTTTCTATCATGCAAGGGTTTCAAAATGATGTTTTTTAGTAACTGGAAGAACCGATAGGTTCTGAACAGTTACGTTTTTTATTGAATGTAGGGTACCTATATGGTATGATATACGACAGTACGGATTTACTGGAGAATAGTATGTGCAGATGTGACAGACATAATTTCATGAAACCAAATGCCCTTGTCGAAGCACATTATTTTTTTGTTATTTGCAGTATTTGAGAGAAACATTTTGTTTCTCTTTTTTGTATCTGATTTAGGGAGGAAATCTTATGGAAGCGATCGGAAAAGACGGCAGGCCGCTCAGGCATCTGATGACACCGTTAGATTTTTCGGTAGAGGAGCTGGATAAGCTTTTTGATCTGGCTTCGGATATCAAGGGACATCCGGATGACTATAAAGACCTGTGTGCACGGAAGAAGCTGGCAACATGTTTTTATGAACCAAGCACAAGGACAAGGCTTTCCTTTGAAACGGCAATGCTTGATCTGGGAGGCCAGGTAATAGGTTTTTCTGATGCCAATTCGTCGTCTGCATCAAAGGGTGAAAGTGTTTCCGATACAATACGCGTCATATCCTGTTTTGCGGACATTTGTGCCATGAGGCATCCAAAGGAAGGAGCACCTATGGTGGCAGCTGCTCATGCCAGGATACCGGTGATAAATGCAGGTGACGGCGGTCATCAGCATCCTACCCAGACTCTTACGGATATGCTTACCATCAGGTCCCTTAAGGGGAAGCTGGACGGCTTTACCATTGGATTGTGCGGTGACCTTAAGTTCGGACGGACGGTGCATTCTCTTGTGAATGCAATGCTTCGTTATCCGAACAACAAGTATGTATTCATTTCGCCCGAGGAGCTGCGTATACCCAGTTATCTGCGGGAAAAACTTAAGAGCATGAATGTGGAATTTGAAGAAGTTGAGAGGCTTGAGGACAGCATGCCAAAGCTGGATATGCTCTATATGACCAGGGTTCAGAGAGAACGCTTCTTCAACGAAGAGGACTATGTAAGACTTAAAGATTTCTATGTACTGAATAAGACCAAGTTGGAGCTTGCGCCAAAGGATATGCTGGTACTTCACCCCCTTCCCCGTGTGAATGAGATATCGGTGGAGATAGATGAGGATCCGAGGGCAGTATATTTTGAACAGGTCCAGTATGGCGTATATGTAAGAATGGCGCTTATTGCTACGCTTCTCGGACTGGCAGGTTAAAGGAGGAAATACAATGCTTAACGTCGGAAAGATTGATGAGGGTTTTGTTCTGGATCATATTCCCGTTGGCAAGGGAATGTCCATATACTACCATCTGGGACTGGATAAGCTGGACTGTATGGTAGCGATCATAAAAAATGCACATAGCAAAAGGCTTGGAAGGAAGGATATAATAAAGGTGGAGTGTGATATCAACACTCTCAACCTTGATGTGCTGGCAGTCATAGATCATACGATCACCGTAAATGTCATAAAGGATGGCGAGATACTTGAAAAGCAGCCGTTGGAACTGCCCCAGGAGCTGAAGGGAGTTATGCGCTGCAGGAATCCCCGCTGCATCACATCCATAGAGCAGGAGCTGCCGCATATCTTTTATCTGGCTGATCCTGAAAAGGAAATCTACAGATGTAAGTATTGTGACGAGAAGAATTCCGAGAAAATGTAAATGATATGGAACTTGAAGAAATAAGAAAAGAACTGGATGAGGTGGACAGGCAGATCGTAGAACTGTATGAGAAGCGCATGGCACTTGCATGTGAAGTGGCCGAGTCCAAAAGAACAAACGGAAAAAATGTATTTGATAAAGCAAGGGAGGATGCCAAGCTTAAGAGTGTGTCCGGACTTGTAAAAGAACCGGAGTACAGGCAGGGAGTACAGGATCTTTTTGGTCAGCTCATGGGGAGCAGCAGGAAACTGCAGTATTCCATACTGTCATCCAATGATAAAGGGAGCCTTCCATTTGCGCCGGTTGATAATCTGAATAAAAAGGCCACAGTTGTTTTCCAGGGGGCGGAAGGATCTTATTCGGAAGCGGCAGCACATACTTTCTTTTCAGAGGCGGCAGATTTTTTCCACACGGATACATTCAGGAATGCCATGCTTGCGCTGGATGAGGGACGTGCAGAGTATGCGGTACTGCCGATAGAGAATTCTACTGCAGGAATAGTAAGTGAGATATATGACCTGCTGGCTGAATTTGAGCATTATATAGTCGGCGAACAGATGATAAAGATAGAACACTGTCTGCTGGGGTGCGAAGGTACTGCACTTGATACGATACAGACTGTTTATTCACATCCCCAGTCTCTTATGCAGTCAGAGCGTTTTTTGCGCTGCCATCCGGAATGGAAGATCATTTCCATGAGCAACAATGCTTTTGCGGCTAAAAAGGTTGCTGATGAAAACGATATTACCCAGGCAGCTATAGCCGGTGAGCATGCCGCAAAGGTTTACGGACTTGATATAATTCAAAAAGGAGTAAACCATTCTGATACGAATACCACAAGGTTTATTGTGGTAAGCAACAGGAAGATATTTGTCAGGGATGCGAAAAAGATAAGTCTGTGTTTTGAAGTGCCGGATGAGAGCGGTTCCCTATACCGCATGCTGTCGCATTTCATATATAATAACCTTAACATGAAAAAGATAGAAAGCCGTCCCATTGAGGGTCGGAACTGGGAGTACAGGTTTTTCCTGGATTTTGAGGGTAACCTTTCTGATCCGGGTGTAAGGAATGCACTGTGCGGTCTTAGGGAAGAGGCGAGGAGCCTGCGGATTTTGGGAAACTACTGATTCATATAAAACGATAAATCTGTTTACAGATGATAATTGGAACTGCAGCTGCGGATTTCGTAAAAACAGGAGGACCGGTATGAATAAAAAAGAAAGAGAGAAAAAAGTAGAGGCACTGCTTTCTGAACTGACTCTCGAAGAGAAGATAAGCATGATCCACGGATCGGAGTTCTTTAAGAGCCCGGGAGTGGAAAGACTGGGGATACCGCCTATCGTATATTCGGACGGTCCTATGGGCGTAAGAAATGATTTCAGGCCGGATGAATGGAAAACCATAGGCACTACGGCGGACGAGGTCAGTTATGCGCCCTGTAATTCTGCCATAGCTGCAACATGGAACCGTTCCCTGGCATGGAGCTCAGGAAGAATGCTTGGTGAGGAAGCAAGAGGACGCGGTAAAGATGTGCTTCTTGCACCCGGAATAAATATAAAGAGGAATCCGCTGTGCGGCAGGAACTTTGAGTATATGAGTGAAGATCCCTGCCTGATATCGGAGCTTGTGGTACCTCTGATCGAGGGAATCCAGGAAGTGGATGTTTCTGCCTGCGTGAAGCATTTTATATGTAATGCTCAGGAAGCGGAGCGTTATATGGTTAATGTAGAGCTATCTGAAAGAACTCTGCAGGAAATTTACCTGCCGGGTTTTGAGGCTGCAGTCCGCAAGGCAAAGAGCAGGGCTGTGATGGCTGCCTACAATCTTATCAGGGGAAAGCATTGCTGTGAGAACAAATGGCTTCTGAATGAACAGCTCAGGGGCACATGGAAGTACGACGGTCTTATAGTTTCCGACTGGGGCGGAAACCATAACACAAAAGATGCGGCTGAGAGTGCACTGGACGTAGAGATGGGGGTTAAGCCTGATTTTGATAATTACTTTATGGCTGATCCGCTGCTTAAAATGGTTAAAGACGGTGAGATTGATGAGTCACTGATCGATGAAAAGATAAGGAATATCCTGCGTTTTATGATCTACATCCGTATGATCGATGTGGAACTGAGTGAAGTAAAGACCAAGGGAGGCAAGACTGTAAAAGCTAAGGCTGTTCCGGTGGAGGATCGTGACAGGGGCTGCTATGCTACAGTGAGCCATACTGAAAAGGCTCTGGATACTGCTAGGGAGGCTGTGGTACTTCTTAAAAATGAAGGCAGCCGTCTTCCTATCGATCCGAAAAAGACGAAAAAGGTGCTGGTGATCGGTGACAATGCAAACCGCAAGCAGGCTAACGGCGGCGGAAGCGCTGAGATAAAGGCACTCTTTGAGGTTACGCCTCTGCTGGGAATAACCAAGGCTTTTGGCGGCAACACCCAGGTAAAGTATACTAAGGGATACTATGTTCCACCGAAGAAGACTGAAGAATTCAACTGGCAGGCGGAAAGTGTAAATATAGAAGTTGTTTATCAGGCTGTTGCCCAGAAGAGAGATAATGCAGCTGATAAAAAGAAAGGCAAGGAACTTCGGGACGAGGCTGTAAGGCTTGCAAAAGAATATGATGAAGTGATATTTGTAGGCGGTCTGGATCATGATTATGATGTTGAAGATCATGACAGGACGGATATGAAGCTTCCCTACGGTCAGGACGAGACCATAAGTGCTGTGCTGGATGCAAATCCCAACACTGTTATAGTAATGGTAGCGGGAAGTCCTGTGGAAATGTCTAAATGGGCTGACAGGGCAAAGGCTATAATCTGGATGGGATACAACGGAATGGAAGGCGGAACCGCCCTTGGCGAAGTTATTACCGGAATGGTAAATCCTTCTGGCAAGCTTCCTGAAACTCTTCCTGTTGATTTCAAGTCTACGCCGGTGAGCCGTTTCGGTGATTATCCGGGAAGGAAGCTTAAAAAAGATGAAGCAGCAAAGATCAACGCGCATCTGACGCAGACTTTCAATGAAGGTGTGTTTGTAGGTTACAGATACTATGAAAAGTATAATGTGCCGGTACAGTTCCCCTTCGGTCATGGTCTGTCATATACTTCATTCAGGTATTCAGGGCTTGCTGTAAAGAATGTGGAAGGAAAGCCTATAAATAAAAGGAAGCTTACGGACGGTCTGTATGTGGTCAGTGTGAAGGTTAAGAATGTAGGGGACTGTGAGGGGCGCGAGGCAGTCCAGTTCTATGTGGGTGAGGAAGTACCGTCCAAGGACAATCCGGTAAAAGAACTCAAGGGTTTTGATAAAGTTTCATTAAAACCCGGAGAGGAAAAGGTTGTCAGTGTAGTCCTTCCGTTAAAAGCGTTTGCTCATTATGATGAAGAAAGATCAGAATGGGTAATGATGAAGGGAAAAGCCAAAGTATATGCGGCAGCTTCGTCTGCCGATGTGAGACTGGAGAAGACAATAAAGCTCTGAACCGGTACAGCAATTCAATGAAACGATCGTATGCAAAAGGCACGGGTTTTACCCGTGCCTTTCGTTTTCATTGTCAAAGCATTCACAGAACCTGGCAGCAAATGACGGCTTCATACCTGAAGCATACAGGTGGGATGTGTCACCGTATTCGATGCAGCGCCATTGTGCAATCCCTTTTTTGCGCTCTTCCGTGACTATGGTGGTTACGGAGGTGGGAGCCATGCATAAGCCGTGCCAGAGTACCATGGGGGATACATTCAGGAGCCGGCTGAGCAGCAGAGTGGTACAGCCAAAATGGGAAAAGAAAACATAGGTATCATTGTTTGCATTTTCTGCATTGTAAAACAGACCGTTTCTGACGTAACCATGTGTGCCCAGAAACTCCTCAAATGAACTGATCACATATTCATAGCGGTCCTTAAGTCCCTTTTCTTCAAAAAGGGGATGCAGCATCCATTTGTCCCTGTCATAAAAATCCTTATATGCCATCCAGTCAGCCGGCAGCCAGTCCCAGGCCATCCCGGCTTCACCCGGGGCTTTGTCCGGGCGATGGATAAAAACATCAAACTCACGGATCCAGTCAAGTTCTGTTGCACTGCGCCCGATCCGTTCAAGTGCCGGCGCCGCAGTATCCTTTGCCCGTCCCAAAGGGGATACAAAGAAATCCTTCACCTCCATTCCGGCAACTCTGTCAGCCAGAAGTGCAGCTTCCTTAAAGCCGGTTTCCGTAAGTGAGTCTTTTTCGTAATCGGGTTCGCCATGCCTGATAAAAACAAGTTTCATATGGGTACTCCTTGAAATGATCTGGTTAAAAAATGTTATGTAACCATAAAATTCTATAATTTTCTGTCGATATATTCTACAATATTTCAGCATTGGAAAACAAGCGGTTACAGGACAGTATTGAAAAACATTAAATTAACATTATATTTATGAAACATGAATCTCTATGATTTGTAAAAAAAGGTATGGTAATTATGGGGACATAGTGTTATCATAGAATAAGTTTACATAAATAATTGACATAAAGTGGTGATAAAATGCATCAATGTGGCAGAAGGAGGAAAAAATGAAACAAAGAACAGCAAGAAAACTGCATCGTTTCGTCAGCATGCTGATGGCTATGGTGCTCTGCGCAGGGCTTTGCGGCAGTGTGTTGGCCATAAAAGCAAATGCGGCAGACGGAAGCGTTAAGGGTAAGGTGGCGGACGGAACTACTGATGATCTGCTTAAAATTACCACATCCGAAGGCGTAATGCAGATCAAAATGGACGCAGACTTAAATATAGAGGATGCACCAGTTCTGATGAAGGGAAAGGAAGTTACGGTTGAGTGGAAGTATGGCAGCGATTCCTATCTTCATACTTCGTGCATCAAGGCATCCGGCGGCACTACATGGGGTGCGACTGTTGATACAACCAATCAGATAACTGTTACCGGAAAGGTTATGGAGGGCTCTGATCCCAGCACTCTCATTCTCGACTGCAACGGGAGCAAGTTTAATATCCGTTTAGACAAGGCATCGAATTTTACCGGATGCAGGATCATTCATAAGGATAAATTATTGAATGTAACCGTAGCAGGAGCATCAGACGGATACCTTCACGCAGTGAATATCACAGCTGCTGAATCGTCTTCATCTTCAAGTACTATCACCGGCGTTCCGGAAAAGACTCCGGATGGACGTTCTCTTGCAGTTATATCAGGTAATGTACAGGATAATCCCTCGGACTCTTCATTTGTGCTTAAGGTAAACAATAACCTTCTTACTATAAAGATTGACAGCTCAACGGATTTATCCCAGCTCCATTATTTGGCAGCAGGAAAAAATGTGACTGCTGCAGTTTATACAGGATCAGATAACCAGTTCCATGCGTATAAGCTTGCAGGAAACGTAACAAATGGTCCGGTAACACTGGATGGTGCTGCTGTTACGGTAAGCGGAACCGTATTGAAGAATACTGATGACAATACTCTTCAGCTTTCAACTTCCGGCGGAAACATGGTAATACGTATGGATACGCAGACTGTCATTGGGCCGGGCGGACTTCTTTTTGAAGGAAAGAAGGTTGATGTAGTAGTTCAGCATGGCGCAGATGCTTATATGCACGCAGTTAAGATCACAGGCAAGGAAACATCTTCATCCACAGATCCTTCATCGAATCTGTGGCCGGCTACAACAAGGTGTTCTGATGAAGTGGAGGTAAAGGGAAAGGTTGACAAGAAGACAGACAACAACACTCTTTATCTTAATATAGATGGTCAGGGCACAATGATCATCCGTATCGATGTAAATACAAAGTGGGAAGCTGCCCAGGCGTTTAAGGTTGGCGAAACAGTGAAGGCTAAGGTGTATGGCGGTGCAGATGCTTATATGCATGCGGCAAGCATCACATCTAACCTTGATCCGGCAGCAGGTACTTCTCTTGATGCAACAAGTCAGCTTAATTTTGTGGGTAAGATCACAAAGATCGATGGCTCCAAGATTACGCTTTCAACTGCGTCAGGTGATATGGTCATTAAGTATGATAACGGAACAAATTTTGACGGCTATCGTATCTTAAAGACAAGCGACAGCGATGTTACCATTACGGCTATGACAGGCTCGGATGGATACTGGCGCGCAACAAGAGTGTTCAAGTAAAACAGTAACCTATGGTCAGTTCCTTCCGGAGGTATCCGGAGGGAACTTTCACTTTCAAGGAGGAAAGGAAAATGAAGAAATATTTTGCAGAATTTATCGGAACATTCATACTGGTATTCGTAGGATGTGGAACGGCAATGCTTGTAGGCTGTGATTCGGCAAACGGCTGCGGTTATATACTTACGGCATTTGCTTTCGGTCTTGCAATCGTAGCAATGGCTTACGGTGTAGGCAACATTTCAGGCGGCCATGTTAATCCAGCTGTGTCTCTTGCAGTATTCATAAACGGCGGTATAACTCCTGTCGATTTTGCCGGATATGTGGTTGCACAATGCCTTGGTGCATTCGTAGGTTCTGAGGCACTTGCGTGCATATTCAGTCTTGGAAATGTTACTGATATGACCGGAGGTCTTGCAACCAACGGTCTTGGCGGAGTATCCGGATCTTTTGCAGCAGGTATAATTGTAGAGGTGATCGCTACCTGCATATTCGTAATGGCTATACTGGGTGTTACATCCAAAAAGCAGAATCACGGTTCTTTCGGCGGACTTATAATAGGTCTTACACTTGTGGCCATTCATATCTGCACTATCGGACTTACCGGCACATCCGTAAATCCTGCAAGGAGCCTTGGCCCTGCTATAGCGGCAGCAATCGGATCAAATTTCGAGCCCATAAAGCAGGTGATTGTATTTATAGTAGGTCCTTTGTTTGGTGCGGCTATTGGCGGCTTTGCATATAAGTTTCTTGAGGCAGATGACAAAAAGTGATGAACAGTTACTTAAAATATTTCACTTTGCAAAATCTGATTTAGTGTGTAGAATATAAATATTGAAAACAGTAAACGGCAAAACGATTAGGTTTTGCCGTTTGCATTTATCGCATGGGCAGTCTGTTTTGTATATTCATGGAGGTGTAGATGTCCGAAAATGAAATAAACAGTGTGCTGTACCGTTATGGAGCTTCCATATTTGATTCAGCTGAATTTAAACAGGCAATGAACCAGAAGCACCATAACCGTACCACAGTAGGCGACCATACCATCAGGGTGGCCCATACCAGCTTAAAGATATGTGATTTTCTTGAAAAGATGCATATCCCTACCAAGAGGTCAGATGTAGTAGTCGGTGCGCTCTGTCATGATCTTGGAATCCTTGACCGGGAGAAATGTTTTAAGAATAATGCAGAGTGTTACAGGGAGCATCCGACCCGGTCCCTGGATGTGGCAAGGCGTCTGGTACCTGACATAAATTACAATACCGAGAAGATCATCCGCTGCCACATGTGGCCTGTGACATTCACCAGTTTTCCTACCTCAAGGGAAAGCGTGATAGTTTCAATAGCAGATAAATACGCTGCAGTCGGCGATGGGATAATGAGAAAGAAAAAAGCGGCAGCAGTTCATGCAAGAAGTAAAAGAGCTATGAATTACGGTGCATAAAGAGAGAGGGGGTAAAATTTAAGTTATGAATGATGCGATACTTAGTGTAAAGGACAGCATAGACAGCGCACAGCAGAAGGTTAAGGACTGGGTAGCAGATGATGAGATAGTGGTTTCCAAGAAAGTCATCATTCTGGCTTTCATAGTAGCTTTTCTCGTAGGATTTGCGGTAGGAGTTATGATGGTTCCCAGCCCTACCGTTATAGTGCAGTCTGACAAGAAGCCGAGCGTTATAAGCGGTCTTAAGAGCCTGTTCAAGAGGGTGTGATAAATTGGGCATCATTGGAGCTTGTACCATACAGGTGTTTCATTTGCTGGCCGGCAGGCTTAAGCAGGAGACAAGGGAGAGCCAGTACAGGCTTAACAGGATCGCGTGGCGTGAATA
>JAEEGL011083922.1_pt1 | contig 10881 bp, 6 predicted proteins | sample 9134231 | NCBI WGS metagenome assembly JAEEGL01 (sample SAMN16246548, study PRJNA631951) | gut metagenome | biome: gut microbiome; feature: rumen; material: fiber-attached | host: Bos | place: Iran: Karaj | collected 2018-10
AGACCTTGCTGCCTTCGATGATGGCTGCATTCTGTCTCGGTCCAAAGACGCGAAGGGATCGCTTTTCGAACTCATCGACAACACCCATCATCAGCGGATCATCCATGCCGATGACGGTCAAATCGATCTTTTCCTGCTCCGCAAAATCCGCGAGCTTGACAATATCCGTTGCCGCGATCGGCACACACTCCGCGATCTCCGCGATACCGGCATTACCCGGCGCGCAGTAGATCTTCTCCGCTTTCTCGCTCTGAGCGAGCTTCCAAACGATGGCATGCTCACGGCCGCCTCCGCCGACAACCAGAATTTTCATAGGTTCCTCTCTTTCCCTGATGCTCTGAAACGCTTTATGTAACGATTAAAGTTCGATTTCAAGATCTTCCGGACGGATGACCGTGCGGTTGTCGCAGATCTCGATCTTGCCCTCCGAATACAGTCTCACGGCCTCCGGAAGAAGCCTCCATTCAGCCTGCTGCATCACGCGCAGCTGCAGACTCTCGGGCGTATCGTCCGGATGAATATAGACGGCCTTTTGAAGAATGATCGGGCCGGTATCGGTCCCATCATCGACAAAGTGGACCGTTGCGCCGGTCACCTTCACACCGCGCTTAAGCGCTTCCTCATGCACCTTCAGTCCATAGAATCCGTCACCGCAGAAGGACGGGATCAGGCTCGGATGAATGTTGATGATCCGATTGCGGAAGGTCTCGAGCATCGGCTTTTGCAGCACGACAAGGTATCCGGCCAGCACCACAAGCTCGACCCCTCGGGATAACAGCAGATCGCGAAGCGCTTCGTTGTAGGCTTCGCCGGACTCAAACCGCACCGTCGGCAGGTAAAGCGCCTCAATGCCAGCGTTCTTGGCGCGTTCGAGGCCGTAGGCCTTTTTGCGGTTGCTCACGACACAGGCAAATTCGACGTTCGGCATTTTGCCGGCGGCTTTCGCATCGATCAGTGCCTGAAGGTTGGTTCCTCCGCCTGAAATCAGTACTCCGACCCGTGTCATAACTGAACCTCAGGCTTCTCGTTTTCACCCGCGAGGATCTCGCCGATGACATAGGCCTTCTGACCGTTCTCCTTAAGCACCTCTACGGCCTTATCCGCATCTTCCTTCGCAACGACAAGCATCATGCCGATGCCCATGTTGAAGGTATTGAACATACCGTATTCGGAAACTTCACCGAGCTTCTGCATCAGCGGGAAGATCGCGGGAATGTCCCAGCTTCCCTTTTCGATCTTAGCGACCGTATGCGCAGGGAGCATTCTCGGAATATTCTCGTAGAAACCGCCGCCGGTGATGTGAGAGATCGCTTTGATGTCCACCACCTTGCGCAGCGCTTCTACCTGTTTGACATAGATCACGGTCGGCTGAAGCAGCACTTCGCCAAGCGGACGGTCCAGGCATCCGAAGTCCTTCTTTAAGGTCTCCTTCGCATCCGCCTCATCCAGTCCGAAGACCTTGCGGACAAGGGAGAAACCGTTGCTGTGAATGCCGCTCGAGGCAAGGCCGATGATCGCATCACCGGGCTTGACGCTCGATCCGTCGATGACGTTTTTGCGATCGACGATACCGACCGAAAAACCGGCGATATCATATTCGTCCTCCGGCATCAGTCCGGGATGCTCCGCGGTCTCACCGCCAAGCAGTGCACTGTGGCTCTGACGGCAGCCGTCCGCGACGCCCTTGACGATATCCGCGATCTTCTCCGGCTTGTTCTTGCCGCAGGCAATATAGTCAAGGAAAAACAGCGGGCTCGCGCCGCAGCAGATCACGTCGTTGACACACATCGCCACCGCATCGATACCGACGGTATCATGCTTGTCAAGCAGGAACGCGACCTTGATCTTGGTGCCGACACCATCGGTTCCGGAAACCAGGATCGGGTCCTCCATCTTCTGATCCGCGATGGAAAACAGTCCGCCGAATCCGCCGATATCCGTTACCACGCCGGGGCCGAAGGTAGTCTTCACATGCTGTTTCATCAATTCGACTGCCTTGTAGCCGGCCTCTACATCCACGCCGGCGTTCTTGTACTCGATTGCCATTTTTCCTCCCATTCTGTTTGTAAACTCGGGTAAGTATCATTGCTGCTGTTGCCTAATTATAAAAGGGCACACAGCAGTTGTATTATAACATAGCCTTTCAGTCGCTTCAATGAAGCGCTTTTTAGCAAAACCACATTATTCAGCGCTCAAACAGGCCTTGGCGCGATCATTTTCACCAAGCAGCGTCCAGATGAATGCCTTCGCTTGATTCTCCCGGCCCTCATTGACAATGACCGCGAGGTAGACCTCCTGCCCCATCATGATCTCATCGAGCTTCGGATCGCAGCCCGTGATCGCGATGAGCGACGGGATATCTTCGTATTTTTCTACCGTACGGCCGGTATCGCCCGTAACACTGTAGGTGACCGGGACAATGCCGATCCCGTCCGAAGCATGAGCGGATGTAAGCTCCTCGATCAGGGCAAGCTCTTCCTCGTTAAAGAGCTCGGAGAGGTCGCGGCAATACTGCAGCGAGACATCGTTCTCCAGCGATTCCCTGTCTCCGACCATCACATCGAGCTGCCCTGCGGCGACCGCCCCGACAAGCTGATAGGTCGTCGACTGGATCAGTTCAACCTGATCGTTGGAGTATCCGTTGTAGAACCAATAGCTGTAGAAGGCGCTCTTCTTTGTCAGAAACTCCGGGTAGGTCTCAGTCAGGTAGCTGTTAAAACCATCGGTTTCATTCAGTTCAAACATCTTCGCATGGATTCCGACGCCAAGCGCGGACTTCGGGCTGCGGTTCCACGTCATCTGACCGATGATCGAAAGGACGACTCCGACCCCCACGATCAGGAAGAAAGCTGGTTTCCAGTAGTTTTGCACCAGGTAGACGGCCTTTTCCCAAAGATTCATTTTCGAATACAGTTCTTTGGCTCTTTCTCTGTCTTGATCCATTTCTTGCTTCCTTTCCGGACCGTCAGGACAGCATGTCCTTCTTGTAATCTCCGAAGACTTCCTTCATGACATCCTTCAGTGTCACGCACTCGATCAGCCTGGCTCCGGCAAGATGGCTCCTGACTTCGCTTCGGAAACTTCCTTTAGGCACATAGATGCGCTTAAAGCCGAGTCTCGCGGTCTCCCGGATCATCAGATCCATGGACGGAACCTTCTTCAGTTCGCCCGTCAGTCCGACGTCCCCGATCAGGACGGTGTCCCCCGGGATCGGCCGCTTCAGCACCGAGGATGCCACCGACATCAGGACGGCCAGATTGACCGACTGCTGGTTCAGCTTCAGCCCGCCCGTGGACTTAATTACCACGTTCTTATCGTACAGCGCCATGCCGCCGCGCATCTCCAGAATCGAAATGAGCGTTCCCATCTGGTCACGGCTCAGGCATTCGGAGATCCGCGAAGGATAAGGCGTGAAGCTCTGCGAGATGAGGCTTTCGATCTCGATGATCATCGGCCTCGTGCCTTCTTTGATGACCGAAAGCGCGCTGCCGAACACATCACTGTAGACACTGCGCTCCGTCATGAAATACCGCGACGGATTTTCGATCGCGCGCATGCCGTCCTCTTCCATCGTGAAGAAACCCATCTCGCCGGTCGATCCGAAACGGTTTTTCGAGGCGGAAAGCGTTCGCAGCTCTTCCACCGGATCCGCTTCCATAAAGAGCACCGTATCGACCATGTGCTCCAGCGAGCGCACGCCCGCGAGCTCATCATCCTTCGTCAGCTGGCCCGCCATAAGGACGGCTCTCGGCTTTTCCGGATCCTTCGCGATGCGCAGGATCACGTTCGTGCATTCGATGATCTGCGTCGGTGAACCGGGCCGGGAGGGATATTCATCGAGGAAAAAGGTCTGAATACTGTCGATGATAATGAGTGCCGGATCGGTCTCGTCGATCGCCGTAATGACTTCGTTCATGTGCGCGGTCGCGAGGATCCAGATATTCTCGTGAATATCCTTCAAAATGCGCTCCGCACGGCTTCGGACCTGGCCCTCGCTCTCCTCACCGGAAACATACAAGACCCGGTGACCCGAGGCGGCGATGCTCTGCGCCATCTGCAGCATCAGGGTCGATTTACCGGCACCCGGTTTCGCCGCGATGATGCTGATGGAATCCTTGACGATCCCGCCGCCAAGCACACGGTCAAGCTCGGCCATGCCCGTGGTAAGCCGATCATCCGTCCGTGCGCTGACCTGGCTCAGCTTCTGCAGCTGTCCTTTGATCCGCGTTTTGCCCGGAGCCTGATGGGTCGCTGAAGCGCCCGCAGGACGCTCCGCTTCCTTTTCCTCAAGCGTATTCCACTGATGGCAGGACGGACACTGGCCCATCCACTTCGATTGAACACTGCCGCACTCACGGCAGACATAAACCGTTTTTGCTTTCGCCATAGATTTACTTTTCCTTACGTGCGAGCACGATCTTATCGTTTTCAAAGCGGACTTCCACGGTATCTCCGTCCTTGACTTCGCCCTGAAGCAGGACATCCGCCAGCCCGTTTTCAAGCTCCGACTGCAGCAGTCTGCGAAGCGGTCTTGCACCGTAAGCCGGATCGTAACCCTTCTCGATAAAATGCACGCGAGCCGCTTCGGTCAGCTCCAGATGAAGCTGATGCGCCTCGAGCACACGTCCGGAAATCTCCTTAAACATCAGATCAGCGATCGATCCGATCTCGTCTCTTGTCAGGGACTGGAATACGATCGTCTCATCGATACGGTTCAGGAACTCAGGACGGAAGGTGCGCTTCACCTCGGCCATGACCTGATCGGTCATGCGCTTATGGTCCGCTTCGCGGGTATCGACCGTCTTAAATCCAAGCTGCTTCACACTCTGGATCGCTCTTGCACCGGTGTTCGACGTCATCATGATGACGGTATTCTTGAAGTCCGTGCGGCGTCCCTGCGAGTCGGTGATATGACCGTCATCGAGCACCTGCAGCAGGATGTTGAAGATGTCCGGGTGAGCCTTTTCGATCTCATCAAACAGGACGACCGAATACGGCTTCTTGCGGATCTTTTCGCTCAGCTGACCGCCCTCTTCGTATCCCACATAGCCGGGAGCCGAACCGATCAATTTGGAGACACTGTATTTCTCCATATATTCAGACATATCCACGCGGATCAGCGCTTCCTCACTGCCGAAAAGCACCTCGGCGAGGGATTTGCAAAGCTCGGTCTTACCGACACCCGTCGGACCCAGCAGCAGGAACGAACCGATCGGACGTTTCGGATCCTTCAGTCCAAGACGGCCGCGGCGGATCGCCTGAGCAACGGCTTTGACCGCTTCGTCCTGACCGATCACGCGCTGGTGCAGATTATCTTCAAGATGACGCAGCCGCTCCGCATCGGTCTCGGCGATCTTGCCTGCCGGGATACCGGTCCAAAGGGAGACGACCGCTTCCACGTCGGACGCTTCGATTCGGTTTTCTGCCGGAAGCTCCTGCTTCTCACCCTTTGCCGCTGCGTTGGCTGCCTTTTCGGAGGCCTTCTTCAGCTTCTGCTCAAGCGCAGCCATCTTCTGCGCGGTTTCAAGATCACCGCGAAGGATCGCTGCTTCCTTGCGTTTGGAAGCCTCTGCTGCGTTTTCCGGCGCCTTTTCATGCGCCCCCGCCTCGTGCGCGGCTTCCTCCTGCTTTGTGAAAAGCTTCATGCGGCAGCGCGCGCCCGCTTCATCCATCAGATCGATCGCCTTGTCCGGCAGAGACCGATCCGTAATGTACCGGTGAGAAAGCTTCACGGCCGCTTCGAGTGCCGCTTCCGAATACTGCACGCCGTGGTGAGCCTCATAGCGATGAGCAAGCCCTTTCAGGATCGCGAGCGTTTCCTCTTCAGTCGGCTCTTCCACAAGGATCGGCTGGAACCGGCGGTTCAGCGCTCCGTCCTTCTCAATATGCTTGGTATATTCCGATACGGTCGTCGCACCGATGAGCTGGATCTCGCCTCTGGAAAGCGCGGGCTTCAGGATATTCGCCGCATCCATCGTTCCCTCGGCGCTTCCTGCGCCAACAAGCGTATGCATTTCATCCATAAACAGGATGATGCGCCCGTCCGTCGTGATCTCGTCCATCAGCTTTTTCAGACGGTCCTCGAACTCACCGCGGAATTTGGTACCGGCGATCATCGCGGCCATGTCCAGCGACAGGATCCGCTTATTCTTCAGCATCTCCGGCACGTCACCGCTGCCGATGCGCTTAGCCAGACCTTCAACAATGGCCGTCTTTCCGACGCCCGCTTCACCGATCAGAGCCGGATTATTCTTGGTTCTGCGGCACAGGATCTGCATCATCCGCTCGATCTCATTCTCACGTCCGATCACAGGATCGGCCTTCTGCAGATGCTGCGGATCAGTCAGATCCTTGGTGAACCGCTCGGTCATGGAACGCGTATCGGGATCGGAAAACTCATCCATCATCCCGTCCGGCGTGACCCGGTGCGGATCCTGCGGCATCGGAACGCCCAGCTCCTGACGCACGCGGTTGAGCATATCCGGAACGTTCACGCCCATCATCGCCAGCACCCGGATCGCCATGAACGAAGGATCCGACAACAGCGCCAGCAGCAGATGCTCCGTGCCGACCTCTTCAAAGCCAAGCTTCTGCGCAGCTTCCTCCGCTGCCTTTTTCAGGATCTCCACATGGGGCGACTCGGCCATCTGACCGTCATTTTCTACGTCCGAGGCCTGCATATCCATCTTCGAGAGGAACTCACGGATACCATCCGCCTCCACTCGGTAGGATTTCAAAAGGTCTCCGGCATAGTTTCCCTTGACAGCCGCCATGGCAAGCAGAATATGTTCGGTGCCGACAAAACGGTGACCCAGCAGCAGCGCTTCTTTCACCGCTTCCTTCAGCACCTTTTCCGCCAGCTTTGTATATTTCATAAAGGACTCCTTCCTTGTCTTACTTAAGGATCTTCTTCAGGAACTGTCCGGTATAGGACTGCGGAACCTTCGCGACCTCCTCGGGCGTTCCGACCGCAATGACCTTGCCGCCCTTGTCGCCGCCCTCCGGGCCGAGATCGATGATGTAATCCGCGGTCTTGATGACGTCGAGGTTATGCTCGATGACAAGCACGCTGTTGCCTCCCTCGACAAGCCCCTGCAGCATGACCAGAAGACGGTTGACATCATCAAAATGAAGACCGGTCGTCGGCTCATCGAGGATGTAGAACGTCTTGCCGGTGCTCTTACGGCTCAGCTCCGTGGCAAGCTTGATACGCTGCGCCTCACCGCCGGAAAGCTCCGTGGAAGGCTGCCCAAGCTTGATATAGCCAAGGCCCACATCATAGAGGGTCTGCATCTTCGTGCGGATCTTCGGGACATTCTCAAAGAAGGTCAGCGCCTCCTCGACCGTCATATCGAGTACGTCTGCGATGGATTTGCCCTTGTAGTGAACCTCCAGCGTCTCGCGGTTGTAGCGCTTTCCGTGACAGACCTCACAGGGCACATACACATCCGGCAGGAAGTGCATCTCGATCTTGGTGATACCGTCGCCCGAGCAGGCCTCGCAGCGGCCGCCCTTGACGTTGAAGGAGAACCGTCCCTTGGAATAGCCGCGCATCTTCGCGTCGGAAGTCGTCGCGAACAGGTCTCGGATCAGATCAAACACGCCGGTGTAGGTAGCAGGATTCGATCTCGGAGTTCGGCCGATCGGTGACTGGTCGATGACAATGACCTTGTCAAGCTGATCCACGCCCTCGATCTTCTCATAGCTGCCCGGTTTCACCTTAGCTCGGTTCAGATCTCTTGCCAGGATCTTGTACAGAATCTGGTTGACAAACGTACTCTTTCCGGATCCGGAAACGCCGGTCACGCAGGTAAACACACCCAGCGGGATGTCGAAATCGGTGCCGTCCAGGTTGTTCATCCGGCAGCCCTTCAAATGGATCCAGCGATCCTCCGTCTTGCGTCTCTGTTTCGGTACCTCGATCCGCTTGCGTCCACTCAGGTACGCACCGGTGATCGATTCCGGGCAGGCACAGATCTCATCGACCGTTCCCTGGCAGACAAGCTGTCCGCCGTGAACACCGGCTCTCGGGCCGATATCGACAATATGATCGGCCTCGCGCATCGTCTCCTCATCGTGTTCCACCACGATCAGAGAATTGCCGAGATCCCGAAGGCGCTTGAGTGCATCCAGAAGCTTGGAATTATCCCTCTGGTGAAGACCGATGCTCGGCTCATCCAAGATGTAGAGAACCCCGACCAGCCCCGAGCCGATCTGCGTGGCTAAGCGGATACGCTGCGCCTCGCCGCCTGAGAGCGTTCCGGCCGCACGGGACAGCGTCAGATAGTCCAGTCCGACGTTGTTCAGGAACTCCAGACGCGCCTTGATTTCTTTGAGAAGCTGCTGCGCAATCATCATCTCGCGCTCGGTCAACGTCAGATTGTCAAAAAACTTCTTCGCTTTTTTGATCGACAGGTTTGTCAGATCCGCGATGTTCATGTCCCCGACCGTGACCGCCAGCGATTCCTTTTTCAGCCTGGTGCCTCCGCACAGCGGACAGGGCGTGTGCGACATGCAGGCCTCGTACGCGCTGCGCATCGCCTCCGGCGGCTCCGCGTAACGGCGCTTCAGCGTCGGGATGATGCCTTCGAAGGTCATATCATAATCACGATGACCGAAACGGCCTTCGTAGACCATGCGGAACGGTTCCGGGTCACCCTCGTTCAGCAGCAGGTTCTGGATCTTCTTCGGGAGCTCTCCGAACGGCGTATCAAGTGAAAAGTGATGGCGATCCGCCATGATGCGGAACACCTTGCCCGAATAAGTATCCGCGTTGCCGGCTGAGCCGTATCCGGGAGCGTTGATCGCCCCCTTGGCAAGCGACAGCTCCGGGTTCGGAACGATCAGGTCCGGGTCAAATTCATATTTGATTCCGATACCGAGGCACTCCGGGCACGCACCGAAGGGATTGTTGAACGAGAACGAGCGAGGCTGCGGTTCCGCGACACTGATGCCGCAGACCGGGCAGGCGAAGTTCTCGCTGAAGATCTCGCGCTCTCCCTCCCCCTTCGAAACGACCAAGAGGCCTTCCGCCAGCTTCAGCGTTGTCTCGATCGAATCGTTCAGACGTCCGGCAATGCCGGGCTTCACGATCAGACGATCCACGACGATCTCGATCGTATGCTTGATGTTTTTATCGAGCTCGATCGTCTCATCCAGTGAATAGAGAGAACCGTCTATGTAACAGCGGACATAGCCCGAGCGCTTTGCCTTATCCAAAAGCTTCTCGTGGCGTCCCTTGCGCCCCTGCACCACAGGAGCCAGCAGCTGGATCCTGGTTCCTTCCGGGTAGCTCAGGATGCGGTCGACCATCTGGTCAACGCTCTGTTTTGTAATCGGACGTCCGCAGTTCGGGCAGTGCATGATGCCGATGCGGGCATACAGAAGACGCAGGTAATCATAGATCTCCGTGACCGTTGCAACGGTCGAGCGTGGGTTCTTGGATGTGGTTTTCTGGTCGATGGCGATCGCCGGGGAAAGCCCTTCGATGCTCTCCACGTTCGGCTTTTCCATCTGGCCCAAAAACATACGGGCGTAAGAGGACAGAGATTCCATATAACGCCGCTGTCCTTCGGCAAAGATCGTATCAAACGCCAGTGATGATTTACCCGAGCCGGAAAGGCCGGTAAACACCACCAGCTTGTCTCTCGGAATGGTCAGATCAAAATTCTTCAGATTATGCTCATTCGCACCCTTGATGCGAATTACGTTCTCGTTCATAGATCCTCCGCGGCGATCCTTACAGATCGCCGTCTTTGATTTGGTTCAGGGTCGTTTTCAGTTCCATGATCGTGTCACGCAGCACAGCCGCCGTCTCGAATTCCAGATCGGCCGCTGCCTTGTACATCGCCTTCTGCAGCTCGTCGATCCGCTTTTCGAGGGATTCGATCGTCATGGATTCCGGATCGATGAGGTCCTGCGGCTTGTCATCCTCGACCTGCGTGGTGAGACGGATCACGTCATGTACCTTCTTCTGGATACTTTTCGGTACGATGCCGTGCGCTTCGTTGTAGGCCGTCTGAATGCTGCGGCGGCGCTCGGTCTCATTGATGGCGCGACGCATCGAATCGGTCACGACATCCGCGTAGAGAATGACGCGTCCGTCGACGTTTCGAGCCGCTCGGCCGATCGTCTGGATCAGCGCGGTCTCCGACCGCAAAAATCCTTCCTTATCGGCATCGAGGATTGCAATGAGCGAGACCTCCGGAATATCCAGACCCTCTCTGAGGAGGTTGATACCGACAAGAACGTCGTACACGCCCGTTCTCAAATCGCGCACGATCTCCAGACGCTCCAGCGTTTTAATGTCGGAATGCAGGTAATTGACCTTGATTCCGGCTTCTTTCAAGTAGGTTGTCAGATCCTCGGCCATGCGCTTGGTCAGCGTTGTGACAAGCGTCTTCTGGCCTTTGGCCGTCACGGCGCGGATCTCACCGATCAGATCATCGATCTGCCCCTCGATCGGATGGATCTCGATCGCCGGATCGATCAGGCCGGTCGGACGGATGATCTGTTCCGCCATCAGCTGCTCATGTTCGCGCTCGTAAGGTCCGGGCGTGGCCGAAACAAAGAGCACCTGATTGATCCGGTCTTCAAATTCTTCAAAGTTCAACGGCCGGTTATCACGCGCAGACGGCAGGCGGAATCCGAAGTCCACGAGGATCTGCTTGCGGTTGCGGTCACCGTTGTACATCGCTCTGACCTGAGGGATCGTCATGTGCGATTCATCGATCATGAGCATGAAATCGCCTCGGAAATAATCCAGGAGCGTGAGCGGTGCGCTGCCCTCGGCTCTTCCTTCCAGATGGCGGGAATAGTTTTCGATTCCGTTGCAGAAACCGGTCTCGCGCATCATTTCGATATCGTAATGGGTCCGCTCGG
>JAEEGL011116203.1_pt1 | contig 10881 bp, 9 predicted proteins | sample 9134231 | NCBI WGS metagenome assembly JAEEGL01 (sample SAMN16246548, study PRJNA631951) | gut metagenome | biome: gut microbiome; feature: rumen; material: fiber-attached | host: Bos | place: Iran: Karaj | collected 2018-10
AGGAGATGCGGCAACGGGTGAAGTCTTCTACGGATTTAACATGGAGGAGCCGCAGCCCATAGCCAGCACTACGAAGCTCATGACTTACCTGATCACGATGGATGCCGTAAAGTCAGGCAAGATAAGCCTTGAGGACACTGTTACCGTATCGTCGGCAGCCGCGAAGCTGTCGGCGTCACAGGACGGTTCGGTCGCTTTAAAAGAGGGATGGGAGATCCCTGTTTCCGAGCTTATAATCGGAGCGCTCCTGCCGTCGAGCAACGAATGTGCGCTGCTGCTTGCCGAGCATGTCGGAGGCAGCGAGGAAGCATTTGTCGATATGATGAATGAAAAGACTCAGGAGCTTTCCCTTACCTCGGCGAGCTTCCATAATCCAAACGGTCTCCCGATATATACGGATACGGCGATTGCAGCCAAGACACAGAACAAGATGAGCGGTTATGACATGTTCAGGCTGTGCAGCCATATCGTTACTACATATCCCGAGATAAAGGAGATAACCTCGCAGAAGAAACTGCCCGTGCCGACACTCGGCCTTGATCTTAAGAACACAAACGGGCTTTTATATAACATTCCGGAGGTTAACGGTCTTAAGACGGGAACTACCGACCGTTCGGGCGCGTGCCTCGTGACTTCGCTGAGTGCCCTGGGAGACGACGGTATGCACGATATCATAGTCGTGGTGCTTGGAGCGGAGAATTCGATAGCGCGTCTGAGGATATCGGAGCTTATGGCAAGATACGGGATGAATGTGATAAAGGGCAGCGCGGCAAAGATAGGCAGCACGCTTAACAACACGGAAAAAGCGGAGGAACCGAAGGTCACTGCCGAGCGGATAATAAAGATCGTGGTCGACCATGCGCTTAAGAAGAAACAGCAAAGATGATTTTTGCATTATTTTGTGATACAATGTAGTTTATGAGAAGAAGAGGGAAGCGTATAAAACGTAAACTTCATAGGCTGTTGTCCCGTTTATACGGCAGGCTGCCCGCATGGATGCAGAAGTTTCTGTACAATAAATACGTGGCCGGAAGCGTCCTGCTTCTGGCAGTCATACTCATAGTCGTAATGATCGCGCTCATACCTTCGAAAAAGCAGGCAGCTGCAAGTGATACTGCTGCCGATGAAGACTCGGGAGAAGTCATCTATGTTTTTGACGAGATGGGCAATAAGGTGCCTGCTTCTTCGGCGCCGGAGGACGATTCCATTGTGATGCAGAATGAGAAGGAAGCCGAGGATCCCGTTCTGCTTGCTTATAATCCCAATACAAAGAGCGGATATATGAATAACTGCATTTTCCTCGGTGACTCAAGGACCGTTGCCATGGTAAGCTACGGTTTCATATCTGATGCCAACGCGCTTGCAAAGGTCGGGATCTCCCACTGGCAGGTCGCATCAACGACTTTCATGCAGAATTCAGGCAGAAAATATACGCTTTCGGATTTTCTGAAGGCAAAGAGCGAGTCGGTCATATATGTATGTTACGGTGTTAACGGCATGAACGGCGTTTCCGAGGAAAAGTACGAGCAGACCTATACCGACCTTGTTGATAAGATCGTGGCTCTGGCAGGGGACCGTACGGTGGTCCTCATGTCGATATGGCCTGTTGATGATAACGGACGGTATAAAGGTTCCGTTAAGAATGAATGGGTAAACAAATACAATGAATTCCTTTATAACATGGCGGTCGAGAAGGGACTTAAATATCTTGACGTTGCTTCGATCCTTAAGGATGACAAAGGGAGCATAAAGAGGGAATATGATTCGGGTGACGGCCTGCATTACAGGGCTTCGGCTTATAATGACATCCTGGATTACATCATCCATCATCCCGTTCCCGGAGTTTCCGATGAAGGTGAGTTCGTGGTGCATTACGTGGAGCCTAAGGGCGAGTATAAGGAGATAATGACCGAGACGCCCGTGCTGCCGCAGAATACCCAGCTCATTGACGGCACTCTGCCCATAATAACACCGCTTCCGACCGAGGCGGTAACACCGACTCCCACTCCGGAGGCTACGCCCACACCGACTCCGACACCCGAACCAACGCCGGAACCAACGCCAAAGCCGACGCCCAAACCTACACCCACGCCGGATGTAGAGATCCCGGTGGAGCCTGAGGAACCGGATCCGACGCCCACGCCCACACCCGAACCCGAAGAACCCGAGGAGCCTGAGGAACCCGAGCAGCCCGAAGAACCCGAGCAGCCCGAAGATCCCGGGGAGGAAGAAGATAACAGCCAGACAGGTGATCATGAATAAGATATACGAAAACGAAAGCTACATAAGAGAGATAAAGACCGTTGTCGCGGAAGCCGGTACGGATGCAAAGGGACGTTTCTATGCTGTGTTTGAAGATACGGTCTTTTTTCCTGAGGAAGGCGGACAGTACGCCGATACGGGAACCGTGACGGTGATAAGTGACGGGAATGACTCTGCAGCAGATGAGCCTAAAGTCCGTGTCCTTGACGGCATCATTTCAAAAGGAGAGATCCGATATATCATAAGCGGTCCGCTTGAGGCGGGAATGAACGTATCATTAAGCCTTGACTGGGACCAAAGATATGACAGGATGCAGAATCACAGTGGTGAGCACATATTAACCGGTGTGATACATAACAGGTACGGTTTTGACAACGTAGGATTCCATTTAAGCGATACAGGCTTCGTTACGATAGACTTTAACGGTACATTAGGCTATGAGCAGGTGATAGAGTGCGAGGAGGAAGCCAACCGCGTTATCTACGCCAACATGCCCATAAAGGACAGTTATCCCACGGCAGAGGAACTTGCAGGCATCGAGTACAGGAGCAAGAAGGAGATCGACGGGCAGGTCCGCCTGATCACCATAGGAGATGAAGAGAGGCTTGTAGATATATGCGCATGCTGCGCACCGCATGTTAAACGGACGGGTGAAGTTGGTATCATAAAGGTCCTTTCGGTAATAAACTGGAAGGGCGGGATCAGGATCTCATTTCTCTGCGGAAGACGTGCGCTTTTGCATATAAACAGCGAGCATGATATACTCATGCAGACCGCAAGAAGCTTATCGACCGAAGCGGTCAATATACCTGCAGCGGTAAACCGCTACCGCGAAGAGGCTTCGGAGCTTAAGGCGGCATATACGGCCCTTCGCGAGAAGACGGTCACAGATGCTGTTAAGGCAGCAGGAGAGGGCGGTATACGCTGCGTGTTCGTGGAGGGTGACTTTCCCGCAGTTTCCATGAAGAATATCTATAATGTGCTCCGTGAAGAGCGCAGCGGTTATGTCGGGATATTCGCGGGCGATGATGAAAGCGGATACCGCTATAATGCGGGAGGAGAAGATTCGCGTGAACTTGCCGCGAAGATGAAGGAGAAATTTGGCGCAAAGGGCGGCGGCAGTGCTGATATGATACAGGGCAGGGTGGATGCCCTCAGGGAGCAGATAGAGAGGTTTTTTGATGAAGAAGTTTGACACGGTGATCTTTGACATAGGAAATGTGCTGGTTGATTTCAGGTGGAAGGAATTTATAGCTGATTTCGGATATGATGAGAAGACCTGCGAGCGCATAGCTGCGGCAAGCGTCCTTAGCGGGGACTGGAACGAGTATGACCTCGGGATCTTAAGTGAGGAAGAGATAATTGAGAAGTTTGTTGAGAATGACCCGGAGATAGGGGACGAGATCAGAAAAACATATGCCAGCCTTGAAGGGCTTCTTATACGCAAGGACTATGCAAAGCCCTGGATAAGGGAACTTAAGGCTGAGGGATACAGGGTGCTGTATCTTTCGAATTTCTCTGAGAAGGCAGACCGTGAGTGCGCGGCGGAACTTGATTTCATACCGCTTACCGACGGCGGGATACTTTCTTACAAGGTTAAGCTCACGAAGCCCGACAGGGCGATATATGAACTGCTCATCGATATGTATGACCTTGATCCTTCAAGGTGCATATTCTTTGACGATACTCCGGTTAACGTGGAAGCGGCCCGTAAATGCGGCTTTAATGCCGAGGTATTTACGGATCTTGAAACTGCTAAAAGATCACTCGCGCAGTAGATACACAAGGCCCACATCTGTCGAATATAAACAGTCGTATTTTGAACGTACCACCTCATACATCTGAGGGAGGTAATCCGGCAGCGTGTTGCTGCATATCACCCATTTCGGAGGGGAATTCTCAAGAAAGTCAAACAGCTCCGTTTCTATGGACGGCTCCAGTGCGATGAAATACTGCAGGTTGACCACATATCTGTTGCAGGGCATTATGTTGTTTATCTCATACCACTGCATGTCTATGTCGAAGGAAAAAACGCTGTTCCTGTCGCATTCGGGTATCAGCGCGCCCATGTTGAGCGAATCCTGATAATACTGCTCATGAAAGGTGTCGTTTTTCCGGTCCGCGAATGTATTCACCGTTTCGAGGCTGTCACCTGTATACCGGAAGACAAAGATGAACAACAGGATCCAGCACAGGCTCTGTTTAAGGTTTTTAAACAGGATGAGCGGATCGTATATCTTTATGAACAGTATCAGGGTGATGATAAGGCAGGGCATACCCGTGATGTAATAATAGATGAAGGCATCGCCCAGATGAAGAACGATATATGTGATGATGCACATCGGCAGCAGGAGGATGCCAAGATCGCATGACTTTGCCTCCTGTTCTTTACCGGCAGCTTTGTCACCCGTTACCGAAGGGCTGCCAAAGAGGTGCGTAAGTGTAAAGAGCGCGGCAAAGATTACGCCCGAGAGCTTTGCTTCCGATGCCGGCGTAAACGCATTCGAAAGATCCGAAGACCTCTTGAGACCGAATATGAAGGTGCAGTAGAGCATCTTCAGTATACAGCCGTGGATACCGTAATATATGAGAAGCGGCAGAGTGCCGACGAGTGCTCCGAGGATAAAGAAGATGATGTAAAAAAGGACGGGCTTTAACTCTTTTCGCGAAACGAGCAGGATGAATATCCCTATGGCAAGTCCGGTTATGGGCGCGCCTGCGGTTATCTTCGAAAATGCGGTGATGGTAAAGCAGAGCCCCGTGATAAACGCGGCGATGTCGGGATCGTGGGTGAACCTGTAAGGAAGCAGGGCCCACGTATCAGTATTCCCGGTTTCGGTGAAACAGCAAAGTGCCAGATAGATGACAAGAAGGTTAAGCGGCAGGCAGAATTCCTCCAGACAGTTGCCTCCCCACAGCATCGAGATGTATGGCCAGAGGAAGAATGCGATAACGGCAAGGGTCTTGCAGTGTGATATATAGAGCCGGCCGATGTGGTATATGAGCACAAGAGAGAAAAACAGTGCGATCACTTCGAGGATGAAAAGTCCGAAACGGCCGCGGCATATCAACTGTCCGAGAGCCTGGATGAAGAAGAAATACGGGCCCTTAAGATCGTAGAAATCCCTGTAAGGGACCATTCCGTCTGTTATCCCGCGCCCCACAAGGGTAAAGAAGCTCGCGTCGCATCCGTACCAGTGTCTGTAGAGCGGGCTCATCCAAAGTGAAAATGCGAGCATAAAGAGCGCGGAGGCGGCAAATAAAGCGATGTATGTGATTATTCCGGTTTTTGTTTCTGATCTGGTCATGCGTGATATATACTTTTATAGTCAGTAATATGGTTACGGTGCAAATGCCATGCACCTTGAGTTCGAATTAAATAGCAATTAGTGGAAATCCGCTGTCATAGGTGCTTTGCCTTATTTAATATACCATGATATAATTCATAATTATAGCAATATTTTCATGAGGCGTTGACTGTACGGAGGGGTATATGGATTACGATGAAGTGAAGTCAGGTGCATATCAGGAGGAAAAGACAAGTACCAGGATTAGGAACGAGTACATGGCGGATGTCGAACTGCTGTCCAAGTACATGCACTGGTTTGAGAAAAAATCAGGGCAGCAGGTCCAGAGTTTTTACGACGGCGAAGATGACTACAAGCTCATGCAGATACCGGTGTATGATTCCAACCTTCTGGCATTTATCAAGGATGCCAGGAAGACCAAGCTTATGGACAAGAATTACAGGTATGTCTATACAAGGTACAGGATCAAATCGGTGGATGATGAGCTGAGGCTGCTTCGGCATGCACATCTTAAGGATATAGATCTTTTCAAGGGCATTCTCAGCAGTTATGTGATGCGCGGCCAGTCCAAGGGTGCCGTATGGGCAGACGGTGTAAGGAACGGCGTGTTCCTGGAACTGATGCGCAGGATGACGGCGTTATTCTTTTCAACGAACTTAGATTAGTTAAAGGCGGTAACAATAATGACTATGAATGACTTTAAGGAAAAGGCTCCCGATCTTAAGAATACTTTTAACGGGAGTCAGATGAAGAATGCGGGCAAAAAGGCGGCTCTTATTGTGATCATAATAGCCGCACTCATTATAATAGCCGGTTCTTTTTATACCATACAGGAGGAAGAGCAGGCGGTCGTATGTACCTTCGGCGTTCCCAAGGCGGTAACACAGTCGGGTCTTCATTTCAAGATACCGTTCATTCAGACGGTTCAGAAGGTCAATACCACGATACAGGGATTTGCGATCGGTTATTCTTCCGATTCCGATCAGAATTACAACGGAGCCGAAGGCGCGGATAACAGCATGATGATCACATCGGATTACAATTTCATCCATGTTGATTTCTATGCCGAATACAGGGTGACGGATCCCGTCAAGGCGTTATATGCGTCCGAGGATCCCCGCGTCATACTTGCAAACATAGCGCAGAACTGCATCAGGACCACGATCGGATCGTACGGTGTCGATGCGGTGCTGACAACCGGCAAGAACGAGATACAGAGCAATATCAAGAATATGATACTCGAGAAGCTTGATTCGATAGACATAGGCATACAATTGGTTAACATAACTATACAGGATGCCGAGCCGCCGACGGATGAGGTAATAACTGCTTTTAAGTCTGTTGAGACAGCCAAACAGGGGAAGGAAACGGCTCTTAACAACGCCAACAAATACCGCAACGAACAGATACCGAGCGCTGAGGCGGAAGCGGATAAGATAGTGCAGGATGCCGAAGCCGACAAGCAGGCCAGGATCAACGAGGCAGAGGGTCAGGTAGCGCGTTTCAATTCGATGTATGAGGAATATGTCAAGTATCCCGCGGTGACGAAACAGCGAATGTTCTACGAAACGATGGAGGATGTCCTTCCGGGCATGAAGATAGTCATCCAGGGCGCGGACGGAAGTACGATACAGCAGATAATGCCACTGGATAAATTCAATTAAGGGCATGAGGTGTTAAAATGGAAAATACAACAGAACGCTTCGGTTCCGACGGAAAGCCGAAGAAAAACAATAAAAAAGGTGATAAAAAAGCGCCGCTGACAGGATGGGTCATATTCTTTGTCGTGATCCTGCTATTAAGGGCATCACTCGTCATCTGCCATGAGGATGAATACAAGCTTGTGCGCAGGTTCGGAAGGGTTGAGAGAACGATATCGGCCTCCGGACTGTATTTTAAGATACCGCTCATCGAGTCGGTGGATACAGTGCCGCGCGAGCTGCTCATCTACGACCTTCCCGCATCCGATGTAATAACCTCGGATAAGAAGTCGATGATCGTCGACAGTTATGTTCTCTGGCGCGTGACGGATCCGCTCAAGTTTGCCCAGACACTGAGCTATTCTGTGAGCAATGCGGAAAACAGGATAGATGCGCTGGTGTATAACGCGACCAAGAACACCATATCCAACATGACGCAGGATGAGGTCATAAGGAGCCGTGACGGCAAGATGACCATAGTCAATCCCCAGGTCGAGGATGATGTCAAGGGCAATGATATAGTCCTTGAAGAGACCACACAGGTGGTTGACATAAAATCGCTCACGGATGAGATAATGGATCATATCGGAACCGTATATGAGCAGTACGGGATCAAGATCATGACGGTCGAGGTCAAGAAGCTGGACCTTCCCGATAACAACAAGAACGCCGTATATACGCGTATGATCTCGGAACGTGAGAATATCGCGGCACAGTACACCGCAGAGGGTGAGGCGCAGGCCAAGAAGATACAGAACACTACCGATAAGGAAGTGTCGATCATGCGGTCAACCGCCCAGGCCAAGGCAGAGAAGATAAGGGCCGAGGGTGAGGCCGAATACATGAAGATACTTTCGGAAGCATATAACGACAAGGATAAGAGTGACTTTTACAGCTTTGTAAGGTCACTTGACGCGGCAAGGGAGAGCATGAAAGGAAGCAATAAGACCCTGATACTTCCCGCCGATTCACCCATGGCCGAGGTGTTCATGCAGAATACCGCGGATACACCGGATACACCGATAGTCATCCCGAAGACCGCAGAAGACCGGGAGAACGATCGGGATGACAGTGCCGGAGAAGAAAATACTCAGGAAGATTGAGAGGTAATCAGATGATCTCACAGAAGATGGTAGGACTTGTAAAAGGAAGCTCTGTCATAAGGGCGATGTTTGAGGAAGGGAAGAACCTTGCGAAGAAATACGGCGCCGAAAACGTGTATGATTTTTCGCTAGGTAATCCCAATGTCGCCGCCCCGGCAGCTGTGCGGGATGCGATCGTTGATATCGCAGAGAACGAGGATCCGCTTAAGCTTCACGGCTATATGAGCAACGCAGGCTATGAGGATGTAAGGAAAACCATAGCAGAGTCATTGAATGCACGTTTCGGCACGGCCTTTGACGAAAACAATATCATAATGAGCGTAGGTGCGGCTTCCGGACTTAACGTTGTGTTCAAGACACTGTTAGACCCCTCAGATGAAGTCATAACTTTTGCGCCGTATTTCGGGGAATATAAGAACTATGTTTCCAATTACGACGGAGTGCTTGTCGAGATATCACCGAATACGGTTGACTTTCAGCCCAAGCTCGATGAGTTTGAAGCAAAGATAACCGCGAAGACAAAGTGCGTCCTCGTAAATTCACCGAACAATCCCACCGGTGTCGTGTATTCCGAAGCGACGATAAAGGCACTTTCCGATATACTTGAAAAGAAGCAGAAGGAATTCGGCACAAGCATATACCTGGTATCGGATGAACCCTACAGGGAACTTGTTTACGGTGATGTCGATGTTCCCTACATAACGAAATACTACAGGAACACGATCGTCGGTTATTCATATTCGAAGTCATTATCGCTTCCGGGCGAGCGTATCGGATATTTGGTCATACCTTCCGAGGTGGATGACTATGATGATGTTTTTGCTGCCGCTACGGTCGCGACAAGGATACTCGGTTACGTGAACGCGCCTTCGCTCATGCAGAAGGTTGTCGCAAAGTGCATAAACGAGAAGACGGACATCTCATATTATGACAGGAACCGTAATACCTTATACGAGGGACTTTTAAAGCTCGGCTTTACCTGTCAGAAGCCGGAAGGAGCGTTCTATCTGTTCCTTAAGACACCGGTACCCGATGACAAGGAATTCGTACAGGCCGCGAAGAAATATAACATCCTCGTGGTCCCGGGCAGCAGCTTCGGCTGTGCGGGATACGTGCGCATCGCATACTGCGTTGCTTATGAGACCATAGTAAATTCGCTGCCGAAGTTTGAGCTTCTTGCAAAGGAGTATGCATTATGATGCCGTGGGAGAAAAACGTACGAAAAGTCACACCCTATACTGCAGGCGAACAGCCCAAGGGCAAGGTCATAAAACTGAATACGAACGAGAATCCGTATCCGCCTTCGCCCATGGTTGCGACGCGCATATATGACCTTGCGCAGGATGAGCTTGACGGTGCGTCTTCAATGCTCAGGAAGTATCCGGACATGGACGCGACAAAGCTCGTTGACGCGATAGTGAAGGTATATGATGAACAGTATCCCGGCCTTCTCAATTTCGATAAGGTATTTACGGGAGTCGGTTCGGATGATGTTCTGTTCACGGCGTTCATGACTTTCTTTAATTCGGATAAACCGATAATCTTTCCGGACATAACATATTCGTTTTATGATGTTTGGGCCGAGGTTCACAGATTTCCGTATAAGATGATCCCTCTCAAGGATGATTTTTCAATAGATGTTTCGGATTATCTCAATACGGAAAACGGCGGTATAGTAATCGCAAATCCCAACGCACCCACGGGAGAATATCAGGACCCGGCGCTTATAGAGGAGATAATAAAGGCCAATCCCGGTTCGGTCGTTATAGTTGACGAGGCATATATTGATTTCGGCGGAGTAAGCTGTCTTCCTCTCATAGATAAATATGACAACCTGCTCGTTGTCCAGACATTTTCCAAGTCGCGTTCACTTGCCGGGCTCCGTATAGGCGGCGCGTTCGGAAACGAGAAGCTCATTAAGTATTTAAAGGATATCAAGTTCTCGATCAACTCGTATACGATGAACTATCCGGCGATCGAACTTGCGACGGTGGCCATGCTTGACACGGACTATTTTAAGGAGACCGTTGCAAAAGTCATAAAGACCAGGGAGTGGACCAAGGAAAAGCTTAAGGAGCTTGATTTTGAGTTCGGGGATTCAAAGGCGAACTTCATTTTTGCAAGGCATAAACGGTTGAACGGAGATGCGATATTCTACAGGCTTAAGGACAGGCAGATATATGTAAGGCACTGGAACAAGCCCAGGATAAACGAATACTTAAGGATATCCATCGGAACCGATGAGGATATGAAGGAGCTGATAAAGGCTCTTGAAAGTATAGTTAAGGAGTAAATAAAATGAGCGGATTGGCACAGAGTATAGCCCAGGCATTCGCGGGCAATACAACGACTCAGTATATAGGATGTTTTATCATATCGATGATACCCCTTATCGAACTGAGAGGGGCGATACCCGTTGCATATTGGTTTAAGGGGATGAACCCCGACCATTTCAATATAGTCATGGGCTATGTGATCATCGCGATCGGGAACATGATTCCGGTTCCC
>JAEEGL011523087.1_pt1 | contig 10881 bp, 7 predicted proteins | sample 9134231 | NCBI WGS metagenome assembly JAEEGL01 (sample SAMN16246548, study PRJNA631951) | gut metagenome | biome: gut microbiome; feature: rumen; material: fiber-attached | host: Bos | place: Iran: Karaj | collected 2018-10
TAAGAACGCTCTTGCAACAGTTTCTGAGCAGAGATCTAATCTTGGTGCTATTCAGAACAGACTTGAGCACACTGTTAACAACCTCAACAATGTTATTGAGAACACCACAGCAGCTGAGAGCCAGATTCGTGATACTGATATGGCTTCTGAAATGGTTAAGTACTCGAACAACAACATCCTTGCTCAGGCAGGTACATCAATGTTGGCTCAGTCTAACCAAGCTAACCAGAACGTATTATCATTACTTGGATAATCATTATAAGGACTACCTTAAGGGAATCGGTTTACCGGTTCCCTTTTTCTTTTGAATAGATATGTAAAAATAATATTCAATGGGTTATGATAGTATTATCAAAAAAAAGGAAAACATATAGGAAATGATGAACAATTATATCAATCGTATAACTGATTTATCTTCAATAAGCGAATTGAGAAAAGAAATCAGCCAGATACTCGTTTTAAAACATTATCAAAAAAACGAAGAACTCGAAATATTGTTTCGATTTCTTACTGCTGCAGAAATGGAAGCTAAAGGAAAAGGCAGTTGTTTATTTGATAATAAAGATTTAAATTCTGATGATTTAATAAAGTTAGATAAGAAAATCAAATATCTTATCTATAGAGTATTATCTGAGAATTTGGATGACGAGACGTTGGTTTTATTTGAAGAACTGAATAATGCCGGTATTTCCTTGTTTGTTTTTGCAACCTATATAAAGTATATGAGTATAGAATCGGAAGATGTAGTTATTACATTGGCAAACATTTATGAAGGTATAGGCGATATAAAAAGCAAGATAATTCTATTATGTACTTCCCTGAATTTCCTTGTGGAACAAAGAAATGTCAGATTTGAATTACTGAAAGAGTATTTGAAACTTGAAATGATGGATGAGGCTGAAGAATTAATCCGAGAATCTATAGAGAAAGATGAAGGATTCAAGACTTTTTTGGAGGGATTATAGAAATATGAATAAAAAATTCTGTTTTATAATTGTATATAACGATGAGTCTTGCTTAAATGAATGCTTAAGCTACATTGATCATGTTAATGTTCCTGATGGATTTGAGATAGATTTATTGACTGTTAATGAAGTGAATTCTATGGCTGAAGGTTATCAGGAAGCGATGAAAATGTCTGATGCACAGTTCAAAATATATATGCATCAGGATACATTTATAGTAAATAAGGACATTCTTATAGATCTTGATAATCTGTTTGAGTCGGATTCGAAAATTGGAGCAATAGGAATTAGCGGTTCAATATCGATTCTTGGTAATGATATTTCATTAGCGAGCGAGGTATATGGGAAACCTATATCCATAAAGTATCCCTCATTTGACATGATTAATTATTCGAGAAAGAAGAATGAATGGGAAAAAGTAGACAAGGATTATATAGAGTTAAATTGTTTGAGTGGATTCTTTATAGCTATGCGTTATGATGTGGATTGGGAAGAGGTAATCCAAAATGATTGGAGATACTATGGCGTAATCCATAGTTTGGAATTGCTTGAAAAAGGTTATAAGCTCATTGTTCCCAAGAATGCGAATACATGGTGTATTCATGATGGAAATAATCAGGGATTATTCTTTAGCAAAGACACCATAGAACTTTTAAGCCAAAGATTTGGAAAACTGATTCCTTCATCGGTGAAAAACAGAGTACTTATTTGTGATACGGATCAGATAAGTTATCCTACAATGGATATAGCACTATATAGAATCGGGTATTATGTAGAGAACTATTGTGAAAGAATAAAAATGATTGATTATTCTGAGGAGGCAGTAGAAAGACTTACAGAGTGGTTAAAACTAAATGAATACAGTTTTGTCTTTACATTTGACTTTTCTAGAAGTGTTGCTGAAGCTTGTCACAGAGCAAATGTAAAATATCTGTCGTGGGCATGGGATTCTCCTCTTCTTCCGTATTATTACCCGGAGGCAAAGTATGAAACAACATGGGCATTAATGTTTGATAAAGGTGAAATAGCTCAATTGGAACAGTTGGGTATTCCTAACATACGTCATATTCCTTTGGCGTCAAATGAGTTTTATTCGACAAGTTTGATAATAGACAGATCGGATGAGATAAAGTATTCACATGATATTTCTTTCGTAGGAGGATTATATTCAAATAAGGTAGTAGATAACCTCGATTATTATTTCACAGGAGACGTAGGAAAGCGTGTTAAAAACATTTTTGAAAACGAGACTTGTGTATGGTCTGATTGGAAAAAATTGTACGACATGCTGGATGATGAAATGATGGAAATGTTTTATGAAAAACAGATCCAGAAACCGGAAGATAATATGTGCAAGGCGTTTTTCCAGGTCCAGATGTTTCAGAGTATAGCGCATGTAGAGAGAGTGAAAATATTAAATGCTTTGGCATCAAAATTTAGAGTGGATTTATATACAAAGGGCAATTCAGATGAATTGATAAATGTTAATGTTCATGGACCGGTTAACAGTATGACTGAAGCTCCTAAGGTATTCCATCTAAGCAAAATAAACCTGAATATTACACTTCACAGTATTAAGACCGGCGTACCGCTTAGAATCTTTGAGATTATGGGTGTTGGAGGATTTACCATAAGTAATTATCAGGAAGAACTGGCTGAATTATTTGAGGAAGACAAAGAAATAGTAATGTTTAGAGATATAGATGAGTTAATGGATAAGGTACAATATTATCTCTTGCATGACAGACAAAGAAATACTATAGCACATAACGGATATAAGAAAATTAAAAAGGAATACAGTTATGATGTTGTAGCCAGAAAAATACTTAAGAGTTGTGAAATTCCTTGGAACGATTAGGAAAAGGCAATATCCATCAGTTTTTTAACCGCAATTTTATAATCAAATAAAGTTGCGGTTTTATTTTGTCCGGATTTAGCAATTTCTTCACGTAAAGAATCATGGGAAAGATAAAATTTGCTTTTTTCATATGCTTCTTCCCAGTTGGTATAGTAATCAAAATCCTCGCCCGGAATAAAATAATCAAAAAGCTCCGGTTGGAAAGAGGATAATAGAAAACCGCCGCAACCCATGATATCAAGTTGTCTTAATGATATTCCGGACGGAATGGCCAATAAGCCTATATGAAGATTAATTTTGGAAGATTTGAATACAGAAGGCATTTCAGTGTTATAGTCAATAGGTGGATATTTCTTTATGGATTCAACGGTTTCTGAATTATTATTTGTATACCAACGTAAATCAAATTTTTTTGATAATATTCCTAGAATCAGAAGGCGATTTTCAAATGTAGCCTCTGTGGCTATGGAATAAGCCAATTGAGATATTGTTACTTTTGAGTCACCTTTCGTAAAAACGCAATCATGTTTTTTCAGGTTGTTATTGATATCTTCCATGAAACTTTGGGTAAGTACTTCCTTAGCCAGGTAGGCACCATAAGTGTTTTTTTGAGCCTCGATAATTCCGTTAAGATAACCAATATAGTATTCATCCAGATATTTTTCAATAGTAGGAAGAGAAGAATGATATGCACTTCCTACGAATGATATGTCTGAAGCATATTTAGAATTATACGGAAAAGCAGCCAAACGTTTAGAGTTTACAGCCAGAGGAAGATGAAAAACAGTGTTGTTAGATGAGGCAGCAGAGTATTCAAGATATTGTCCGTAATCAAAGAAAAAGGCTCTGTTTGTAGATAAACCTATGGTATCTTCTACATTAACAATATCCAAGGGACAATCGTAAGACCATGAAATGTAAAGGATACCCAATTCATTGCACGCTTTTGCTAGATCAGGAAAATAGTTAACACTGAATAATGCAGAATAGTTTCCATTTTTTATCTCCTTTAACGTGAGTTCATATAATTCGGGACAGTTGGATTTGTTTTTATTTCTTACATCGAAATTATAAAAAGAAAGGGAATAATCAAATTCCTTTAAAACTTCAACAATATCTGTTAATGTGTATTCACGCATCCAAGAAAAAACAAGAATTTTCATAATTTCCCCAATCGTTAAAAGTTATCAAACCTGATAAGATTGAATCATGACAGGTTTGTGTGCCATAGAATATTCGCATGCTATAAATGATGCATCACCATAATAGGCATTGCAGGATTTTATTGTGTTAATATCCTCGTTATCGTAGCGAACAGTAACGTATTCCAGTCTTGAAATATCCGTAATCATTTGTCTATATTTATCGACTATATTCGGATAGTATTTTTCCAGAGTTTCTTCGAGTAAATGATCTATAACCAGGAGAACTTTGATTTTATCTTTATTTTCATTAAACAAATTAAAGTTTTGCTCTACTTTGTTCAAAAACTCGTTTGTATATTCAGCAGCCTGACCGGCTCCAATATAGTAAAGAATGGTTTTGTCAGTTATCGTCTCAGTTTTGGAAGGATAAGATAATCCCAGTTCATTGAAGAATCGGTCATCAAGTAATTGAATTTTTGAATTCCAATTTTTTTCAGTCAAACTCCATTCTTCCAATTTCTTAATATACATTTTTCGTTCTTGTTCGGTTTTCACCAAAACAATATCAGAATTCACAACTCCAGGAACGGTAACGTAGTATTGCATATTTTTGTAAGCTCGAAAATCGTTATCATCTATATCGCAGGTTTGAAACCATGGAATATAAACAAGTTTTTCTGTATAGTTCTTTATTTTCAAACTATAGAAATCCGGATGAATGCTTGTTGAAGCATTGAATTCATCATAGGGATTCTGGATGAATATTAAATCCGGATGAAGAAATTCCAATGGAAAATCATCATAAGGATAAATCATTAATTCTTCCGGATAAGATTCGAGAGTATATTGTTCATCAGATAATGTTCCGTCGAACTCTTTGAAATAGTACGGAATAGGGACTATATATACCTCATAATTCGAATCTTTTTCTAAAGAGAGATAAATATCTTGGAAGGATTCCCATGTACTTGCTTTAAAAGGCAGAAATACAGCCACCTTTTTTTCTAAGATTTCTTTCTCTATGGATTCTTTCATTTCAGCAAAAGAGTTGCTTACAATTGATATATCGTCGGTTGATTGATTGTAAAGGTGATAAAGAGCTTCGCAATATTTGTTGATGTAGGAAATGCAGGGGTGATTTTCACCCTTAACATTTTCAATCATTGTGCCTATATCAATGGCTAATTCCTGAGCAGAACAGATATCGTCTTCGAGCCCAAAATTAAAAGAAGAAAGTTGCATCAATCCCTCTTTTAAAAGGGACTTAAAAGAATCGTTTGTATCATTCGTTTTACTTAAATACTCTTCTTTAAATGTATATTCTGATAGTTTTGCACCAAGTAAATCCTCAAGATCCTTCTTTTGCTTCTCAAAAAAAGGATAATCGTGTGCGCCACCTGCTTTATTAATTGACAAATAATTGTTATAACGACGAGAGAGCAATTTGTCGTAAAATAATGGGATAGGAATAGTAGTATTCTCAAATGGAATACGTAAGTTTTTTTCGTAATCGGATTTTGGATAACGTCGAGATAATTGTTTCTTCAGACCCCAAGGCACCATTTGAGTAAGCGTATCGGATTGTTCAGGTGGTACTTCTGCACATTTTCTATCTGCCAACTCGTATAATCTTATCCACAGACTTTTTTTATCCATGGATGAAGGAAGAGATATGCCGGTTATTTCTTTAACACGCTTAAGATTGGCTTCAATTGTATCTGTAGTGAGATTGTCTTCCAAGATTGAATCGGCGAGAGAAATGAGATAAAGGGCTTCCTTATCGCGCTTGTCTTCATCTTCATCATTAGGGTAAACATAATCCAATATGAAGATGTCTATTCCGCAAAGATAGTTGAAACCGTGAAATTTATCATAATGTTCTTTGTCGAATCTCGCACTTGGGGAATTAACCACAACAGCGTGAAATTCTTTAAATCCCTCTTCGTTTCTAAAGGTATGGATACTGTAACCTTCCGGGAAACGTTTTGGTGCTTCCTCGAAGAATCGATCGTAATCGTCTCGAATCATAACAATATCCATATCATCATCCCAAGGAATATATCCGTGATGTCTGACAGCACCTAAAAAAGTGCCCCAATCTGCAAAATATCTGATATTGCATTCGCGACAGATGTCATCTAAGACTTTAAGGACTTCAAGTTGTGCAGCCCAAGCTTGTTTAATTGTTGCGGGAATATAGAAACCCAAGCGGACTTCGTCTTCCAAAAATGATTTATTAAACATAATTATATTAAACAGCAAAAATATAGATTTGGAAAGAACTATATAGCTTTTTTCTTCTACTTATGGTGTTATTTTTTTTGGGGTTTTGGACGATATAATTTATGGAGTATATGTTATTTGCATGGATGCGTAGAAAAGAAAGAAAGTTATCGCGGAAATGCGATGACTTTTATATTTTAATAAGGGTGTTGGGGGATTATATGTATTTTGAATTAAATGCGTCTATGATGTGCGCAAACTATAGAAATCTTGAAAAGGAAGTCAGAGAACTTGATGAGGGCGGTATTGATTCCTTCCATATAGACATAATGGATGGTCGTTATGTACAAAATTACGCTATGTCTTTGAATGATTTGATTTGCATACGTTCGTTAACAGACAAACCGCTTGATGTTCATCTAATGGTTGAGCATCCCATTAATACAATTGACATATTTACGAGTCATCTTCATAAAGGTGATACAGTTTATATTCATCCCGAAGCTGAGTATCACCCCTCTACTACAATTTCCAAAATATTAAATGCCGGTATGATACCGGGTATAGCGATTAATCCAGGAACGAGCGTTGAAAATGTTCAAATGCTTCTCCGAATAGTAGATAAAGTACTTGTTATGTCAGTAAATCCAGGCAACGCTGCTCAGATGTTTTTGCCATATGTTAGAGAAAAGTATGATCAACTTTTGGAATTAAAAGAAAAAATGGGATTTGATATTTATTGGGATGGTGCATGTGGTGCGGATAAAATTAAAGAATATGCTCCACTGGGGGTAAAGGGATTTGTTCTTGGAACCACTCTATTATTTGGAAAAGGAAAACCGTATGGCGAAACATTAAATTCTGTAAGAAGAATGGAATTTTGATTTTTTTGCAATAGATTTTGAATAGATGAATGATAATTATTGTATATACGGGTTTTAAAACTTAAAAGAACTTAGTAGGTTGGGAGAAATAGAAAATGGTGGAGAATCCAATTTATGTGACAAGATCTTCGATGCCCTCGTATGAAGAATATATCGAAGCGATAAAACCTTTGTGGGAAAGTCATTGGTTAACAAACATGGGAATGTATCATAAGCAATTAGAAATGAGCTTAAAGGATTTCCTTAAAGTTCCAGAAATATCACTTATGGTAAATGGACATATGGGATTGGAAATGGTTATTCAGGCTTTTGGCTTTCCAGAGGGAAGTGAAATTATTACCACCCCATTCACGTTTATTTCCACGACACATGCTATAGTAAGAAACAAATTAAAGCCTGTTTTTTGTGATGTTAAACTTGAAGATGGTACAATTGATGAAAAAAAAATAGAACAACTTATAACAGAAAAGACCGTTGCGATTCTCCCTGTGCATGTTTATGGAAATATATGTAATGTTGCTGAAATAGAAAAAATAGCGCGTAATTATAATCTTAAAGTTATTTACGATGCTGCACATGCTTTTGGTCAACAAATAAATGATTGCGGAATTGGGAGTTTTGGAGATGCATCTGTTTTTAGCTTTCATGCAACAAAAGTTTATAATTCAATTGAGGGCGGAGCGGTTACGTTTCATGATCACTGGATTTATGAAAAACTATATAATTTGAAGAATTTTGGCATTCGTAGCGAGGAACTAGTTACTGAAGTTGGTGCAAATGCTAAGATGAATGAGTTTTGCGCAATAATGGGACTTTGTAATCTTAAACACATTAATCAAGTAATCGAATCGAGAAAAGCTATATTTCAGAGATATACTTCAGTTTTAAAAACAGTGAAGGGAGTAGATATTTTCAGAAAAACGAAAAAAAACGAAACAAATAATTATGGGTATTATCCGATTCTTATTACAGAAGACTATCCTTTAAGCAGAGATCAACTTTATTTGAAAATGCGTAGTGAAGGTATATTTGCAAGAAAATACTTTCATCCTATCACCTCGGATCAGAATTGTTTTAGAAATAAATATAAAGAAGTATCTCTTCCTAATGCTCGTAGGCTATCCAATTGTGTATTAACCATACCATTTTTTGAAGGGATGACAGAAACAGAACAAGAGAGAGTGATTGCTTCTATAGTTGATGTCTAAAATCATATTTGACTAAATTATTATTTTCATAAATATATCGTAATACTTATTATGGAAAAATGATGACAAGAAATGGGGATTTGTATGAGCGAAAAATCTTTGAATATTCTTTTTACGTCTGTGGGGAGACGTAGTTACTTAGTTAAATATTTCAGAGAAGCTCTAAAAGGGCGTGGAAAGATATATGCTGCAAATAGTAGTGAAATTTCTACGGGATTGGAGGTTGCTGATGAGAGAGTAATCACCCCTCTAATCTATAGCGAAGAATATATTCCTTTTTTATTGGAATATTGTAAAAACAATAGAATAGATAGCATTATCCCATTATTTGATGTTGATTTACCTGTTTTGTCAAAAAATAAATGTTTATTTGATTCAATTGGAGTACGTATTCTTGTTGCAGATGAATCAGTTATAGATGTTTGTAACGATAAATGGAAAACATTTTGTTTCCTGAGGAATAGTGGAATCGAAACAATTCCAACATTTCTTAATTTGAACATAGTTAAAGAGTGTTTAAAGAAAAAAATTATTGAATACCCACTTGTAATCAAACCAAGATGGGGAATGGGGTCGGTAGCGATATATAAGGCTGATAATGACGAGGAGTTATCTGTATTATATAAAAAGGTTAAAAAAGAAGTATTTGACTCTTATTTAAAATATGAATCACGAGTTAATCCAGGTGAGAGCGTTATTATTCAGCCACTTATAAAAGGGCAAGAATATGGAATAGATAGTATTTGTGATTTGTCTGGAAATTATGTTACATCAGTAATACGGAAAAAAATTGAAATGAGAGCAGGAGAAACTGATTGTGCAGAAATAGTTGAAAGTGAAGACATATTGGATGTGGTGAAAAAATTAGCCTTATTAACAAAGCATTGCGCTATCATGGATATCGATATGATTGTATCTAATAATATCGTATATGTTCTCGAAATGAATGCTCGATTTGGAGGGGGATACCCTTTTGGACATGTGGCGGGAGTTAATCTTCCTTTAGCTATAATTAGATGGTTAAATAACGAAAGCGTGGAACCATCAATTCTTACACCGAAAATTGGAACGATTGCTCAAAAGAGTATTGAGATGCAAATACTTCATACAGATTTAGTAGATAGATATAAATATAATTCAAATTTTATAAAGTACAGTAAATTTGAAGAGTTTATGGGTGAAGAAATAGGACATTTCATAAAAAATGAGATTGACCCATATCTTTCTATTTCTCTGAAAAATAAAATGCAAATTAGCATTGATGAATATGCAAGAAAAATAGTTAAAAATGCAAATGGATATGTTGCAATAAAAAATGAAAAAATAATCGGAATTGTTGCTGCTTATATAGATAATAGAGTAGAAAGTAAAAGGGCTTTTTTGACTATATTTGGAGTTGATCATCGAGAAAGGAATAATGGTATTGGAAGTAACCTTTTGAAAAAAATCATAGAAGATGTTCCAAATGGTTGTTGCTTGTTTACTACAGTGGATGAAGCGAATGAAGATGCATGGAGAGTATACCAAAAAGCTGGATTTCATGAATGTTATGTGCAAAACGGAAGAAAACATATAGAAACAAATTTGAAATATTAATTATGTTTTAAACGAGGAAGTATTTGATGTTTTTAGATAAGCTGAGATTTGATTCTATAAATTATTATAATGAAATAAAAGAATGGAAAAAAAATAACTCTCAAGATGGGCTATATATATGGGGAACCGGGTCAGTTGCTGTTGGTGTTGCAAGACATTTGATAGAGCATGGCATTGAGTTTGATGGCTTTTTTGTTAATGTATTGAACTATAATTTTGATAGCCGTATCAGTTCGTTTGGGTATCAAACCTATTTTTTAGATAATCTTTTAGAGAGAGGATGTCCATTTAGTGTGATTCTTGGTCATTCTCAGTATGATTTAGCAAAGGATTTGAGAAAGCACTCGCTTATTAAAAATATATGGTGCTTTACTGATATAGTTCGAGCAGATTTGGAAATAACTGAATTGTTTGTGAAAGACAATAAAAATCAATTTCAATATAGCTATGATAGATTGTTTGATGAGAAATCAAAACGAATTTTTATTTCTTATTTAAATTCGAAACTAACCAAAAAAGCATCATTCATATTACAAGAATTTGAAAATATGTCTACGTATTTTGAAAATGATGTATTTGAACTAACAGAAGAAGAAGTATATTTAGATATAGGAGCATATGATGGGAGTTCTATAGAAAACTTTAAAAAAGTTACAGAAAAAAACAATATATCAAGTTACGAGATAATTGCCGTAGAAGTTCAGGATTCGATGGCGAATTTTTTGAGTGATAAGTATTCGATTGATACAAACATAAAGATATTAAATTGTGGTGTTAGTGATCACTGTGGAAAAGATTATTTTTTCTTTGATGATCAAAGTACTTGTATTAACAAGGAAAAAGGAATCGAAAAAGACGTGACCACAATTGATAATTTAGTTGCCTCATGCAGGAAAATATCAATTATAAAGCTATGTATTGGCGGAAGTATAATGCCAATTTTATTAGGAGCGAAAAATACAATTTCAAATGATATGCCTAGATTGATAATTTCGGCAGGAA
>JAEEGL011841951.1_pt1 | contig 10881 bp, 12 predicted proteins | sample 9134231 | NCBI WGS metagenome assembly JAEEGL01 (sample SAMN16246548, study PRJNA631951) | gut metagenome | biome: gut microbiome; feature: rumen; material: fiber-attached | host: Bos | place: Iran: Karaj | collected 2018-10
ACCATCATCATCTTCACCAGCAACCTGGGCATCTACGTCAAGGACGCCCTGGGACAGCGCCACGCCAACGTCACCATGGACATGCCCTACGAGGAGGTCCAGGCCCGGGTCCGCAGCGCCATCGAGGACCACTTCAAGCTGGAGCTGGGCCGGCCGGAGATCCTCAACCGCATCGGCGAGAACATCGTGGTCTTCGACTACATCCGCCAGGAAGCCGGCGAGGCCATCCTGCGGGCCCAGGTGAACAAGATCGTCCGCCGCATGGAGGAGCAGAAGCAGATCCGCCTGAAGGTCACCGACGAGGCCTATGAGGAGCTGAAGGCCGCCGCGCTGGAGGATCTGTCCAACGGCGGGCGCGGCGTGGGCAACCAGGTGGAGAGCCTGCTGATCAACCCCCTGTCCCGGTGGCTCTTCGATCACGAGGTGCTGTCGGACGCCGACGTCACCATCGAACACTTTGAGGTGAGCGCGAACCCGCCGGAGCTGCGGTGCCGCGTCGCGGGAGAGGAGGATCCCGATGGCGAATGAGAACCGGCCCAGGAATCCCCTGGACATGCTGTATCAGATCGTGGGCGACCTGTGGCCCTCGGACTATGTGCCCCCGGTGCTTCAGCTGGGGAACGAGGGCGAGACCGCGGCGGCGGAGAAACCCGCCCAGGCAAATGCCGCCGCCCCGTCTCATGAGGTGCTGTACGAGACGACCTCCGCAGCGCCCGCTGTCCCGCCCTTTGAGGAATACTGGCGCCGGGCCGACGAGCGGGTGGAATGGACGGAAGCCCTGCTGGACCCCGAATCCCACGACGGCCTGACGGACCCGGAGCGCTGGCGCTTCCTGCACGAGAAGGCGGAGCGGGTGCTGGCCGGAGATACCCAGGCCTACGCCGAGGTGCTGCAGACCGTCGATCCCCTGGCGGATCTCAAGCCCTTCGCGCAGTCGGTCACGGTCTCCGCGGCGGACAGCGACACCGTGAGGGTGGCCTTCACCGCCCTGGAGGCGCAGACCGACGCCCGCCGCCTGCTGGCCGGACTCGCCCTGCGCTGCGCGAGGGACGTGCTGGCCCTGCTGCCGGTGAGCGCGGTGGAGGTGGAGGGCCGCATCCCGGAGGGCCTGACCCTCACGGTCACCTTCCAGCGGGATCCCCTGCGCAAGGCACGGTTCGGCTTCCTCGACCCCGTGGAGTTCGCGGAGGAACAGGGTGGCATATTTACAGAATAATAGCCACAGAAAAACGCAGCGACGCTGCGTTTTTCTGTGGAGCGAAGTCAGGACCGGCCCAGGGGCAGAGTGCCGCGGTCAGCATGCGATCAGGGGAACGCTGGCCCTGACGGGTCGATCAGCGGCGTTCATCCGTCACTTTTGATCGCTGCAGGGGAGGCCCCTGCCAGCTCAAACCGGTACACCATGACCTCCCGCTTGCCCTCGGCGTACATCTCGTTGTCCTCCGGGATGGGCGCGGTCTCCAGGTATGTGCCGCCCGCGATCTCGCAGGTGCGGGAGGAGGCGCGGTTGCCGGGCGCGCAGGTGATGATGGCGTAGTCCATGCCGTGCCTGCGCGCCAGCCGGAAGAGCAGGGCGCAGGCACGGGCGGCGTACCGGCGGCCCCGGAAGGGTTCGTCGATGGCGTAGCCGATGTTCCCGCCGATGTACGTCTTGTCGTTGTGGCCGATCCGCAGGTCGCAGGTGCCGATCTTCGTCCCGTCGGCGAGACAGATATCGAACCGGTAAGCGGGGAGCCAACGCTTCTCCGGCTGCGCCTCGCAGGTATGATCCAGCCGCAGCAGGATCGTCCCGTCCCGCAGGTCATCCGTGGAACAAAACCGCACGGGGGGTCACTCCTTCCACACGTCCAGCTGGTCCCGCATCCATGCTCCGACATCCATGCCGTAGGCCTCCCGCAGGATCCCGTCCCGGAGGGCTTCCGCCGCGGGTCCGCGGGCCAGGCACTCGCCGCCCCGCAGCACCATGGCGTGGGTGCCCCAGCGCCGGGCCAGGCTCAGGTCGTGCACCACCGAGAGCACCGCCCGGCCGGGCTTGCGCAGCCAGTCGGCGATCAGGGTGAAGATGGCCTGCTGATAGGGCAGGTCCAGATGGTTGACGGGCTCGTCGAGGATCATCAGCCGGGGGTCCTGCGCCAGCACCTGGGCCAGGAAGGCCCGCTGCCGCTCACCGCCCGACAGGGACAGGACGCTGGCCCGGCGCAGCCCGGTCATGCCGGTCTCCCGCATGGCGTCCTCCACCGCCTCGTCTCCCCGGGGATCGGCGCCCAGCATGCCCCGGTGGGCGTAGCGCCCCAGCCCCACGATCTCCTCCACGCTGTAGTCATAGGAAGAGGTGTTGTGCTGGTCCAGGATGCCGATGAGCCTGGCGCGCCGGGCGGGCTTCATCCGGGTCAGGTCCTCCCCCTCGAAGCGCAGTTCTCCCTCGCAGGGCACAGCCCCCGCCGCCGCCCGGATCAGGGTGGACTTGCCCGCGCCGTTTGGGCCTACCAGCATCCACCACTCCCCCTCGCCCACGCGGAGGGAGCAGTCCCGGAGGGCCGTGCGGCGGCCATAGCGCACGGTCAGGTGCTCGATCTCAAGCATCGCCGTCCGCCCCCTTTCGCCTGAAGCGCAGGATCAGGGTGAAGGCGACGGCGCCCACCAGCGACGTCACCACGCCGATGGACAGTTCCCGGGGACGCAGGATCGTCCGCGCCGCCAGATCCGCCAGCAGCAGGAATATGGCCCCGGAGAACAGGGACGCCGGCAGCAGCCGCTTGTGGTTCGGGCCGACGATCAGCCGGGCCATGTGGGGCGTCACGAGGCCCACAAAGGCGATGGTGCCGCCCACCGACACGCACACGCCGATCAGCACCGACACCGCGATCATCAGCGTCAGCTTCACCCGGCGGACGTTCACGCCGATGTGCCGGGCGTTCTCCTCCCCCACCGCGAAGGCGTTCAATTCCCGGGCGTGCAGCAGGATCACCCCGCCGCAGACCAGCAGCGAGACCGCGAGGATGAGCGCATAGTCGTAGCGGCTGCCGGACAGGGAGCCCATGGTCCAGAAGGTGATGGACTTGATGCGCTCCCCGGCGAAGGAGATCACCAGGTTCATCATGCTGGAGGCGAACATGGAGAAGATCACGCCGATGAGGATGATGGAGTCGGTCTCCAGGGAACGGTCCAGCATCCAGGCCAGGGACAGGATCAGCGCCAGGGACCCGAAAGCGAACAACATGGCCGTCACCATCGTCCCCGCGTGGGGCAGGCCGGGGACGGCGATGCCGAAGGCCAGGGCGATCACTGCGCCGAGGGAAGCCCCGGAGGACACGCCGAGAGTGGAACCGTCCGCCAGCGGGTTCCGCAGCAGCCCCTGCATGGCCGCGCCGCACAGGGACAGGGATGCCCCCACCAGGGCTACGCACAGCACCCGGGGCAGCCGCACGTTCACCAGGATGCTGCGGTTCGCCTCCGAGACCTCCCCGCCGAAAAAGACCGCCCGTGTCTCTCGCAAGGGGATGGGCTGGTTGCCCGCGCAGACGCACAAAACCATCACCGCCAGCAGCGCGGCGGTGAGCAGCAGGTACGCCACAGGGGCAAAGCGTTCGCGGAACACGGGCACCTCCGGGAGCTTATTTCTTTCCGTCCTTCATGTTGTTGGTCACCACCGTGGCGACGGTGGAGGCCACGGCGAAGGGCAGCGCCAGGAGGATGGGGCCGGCATCCGCAACAGATGCGCGCAGGATCAGCATGATCCCCGCCGCCGCGGCGATGCAGATGGCCCAGACAAGCAGTTTCATGGCTGTTTCCTTTCTGTATTGGGGGCAAGGATGCCCAGATCATCGGCGCGGAGGAGCACCTCCGCGCGGTCCCGGCCGAGTTCCTCGGCGATCCCGGCCATGGGCGCCCCGGCATACCACAGGTCGAAGAGCCGGGCGGTCTGCTCTGCGGTCCAGGAGGGCGCGGAGGCAGTCTCCTCCGGGGCTTCGGCGGGATCGACGGCAGACGGCGGAAGATCGTCGGCGGGGATCGGAATGCCATCCTCCTGGTCGGGGTCGGAGAAGACGCCGGCGGGCGGTCCGTCGGGCAGCGCGGACGCCGGGACGCCGCCGTGCGGTCCGTCGGAGGGCGGAGCGCCGTTCACCACGGCCAGCAGCCGGGCGCCGAAATCGCTCACCTTGCGGCTGCCCATGCCGTAGATCGCGGACAGTTCTTCGAGGGTGGAGGGACGGGCGGCCGCGATCTCCCGCAGGGTGCGGTCATGGCAGATGACGTAGGGCGGCACGCCCCGGCCGCGGGCGATGTCCATGCGGCAGGCGCGCAGCCGGTCGAAGAGGTCGTTTTCGGCATCCGACGGAGCGGCGGAAGCGGGGCGGGCCGACTGAGAGGGCTTCGCGGCTTTGCGGGCGCGCCGCCCGGCGCCTGCTTCCTCCGCCGCCTCCATGGCCGGCTCTGTCCAGCGGGGACCCCGGCAGCGGGAGCAGCCGGCGCAGGGCGTCCGGGCGGGCTGACCGAAGTAGCGCAGGAGACCGGCGCGGAGGCAGTCCTTCCCCTCGCACAGGTCGATCATCCGCTGCAGGCGGAAGCGCTCCATGGCCGTGACCTGGGCCTCCTGCTCCGGGGTCAGCTCCGGGTTGGGCTCCCGGTGCTCGATGAGATAGCGGGCGGTCATGATGTCCTGCCGGGAATAGAGCAGCACGCAGTCCGCTTCGCTGCCGTCCCGCCCGGCGCGCCCGGCCTCCTGGTAGTAGGCCTCCACCGACCGGGGCATGTTGTAGTGGATGACGAAGGAGACATTGCTTTTGTCGATCCCCATGCCGAAGGCGTTCGTGGCCACCATGATGTCCGCCCGGTCGTACTGGAAGGCCTCCTGGCCGGACCGGCGTTCCTCCTCGGAGAGCCCCGCGTGGTAGCGGACTGCGGAGAAGCCCTGCGCCCGCAGCATGGCGCACACGCTCTCCGTGCTCTTGCGGGTGGCGCAGTACACGATGCCGCTGCGGCCCCGCATGCCTTGCAGGATCCCCGTCAGCGCCGCGTCGCGCCTGCCCTTCAGGGGGATGACCTCGTAGAAGAGGTTGGGGCGGTCAAAGCCGGTCATCACCATGGTCGGCTGCCTCAGGCCCAGCAGGCGCACGATGTCCTCCCGGACATGGGGCGTGGCGGTGGCGGTGTAGGCGCCCACCGGCGGCCGCCGGGACAGGCTGTCGAGGAAGGCCCGGATGCGCAGATAGTCCGGCCGGAAGTCCTGCCCCCACTGGGAGACGCAGTGCGCCTCGTCCACGGCGATGAGGCTGATGTCCGCCGACTCCGCGAAGGAGCGGAAGGAAGGAGCCTTCAGGCGCTCCGGAGCCACGTAGATGAGCTTGTAGCGGCCCTCCCTTGCCCGGCTGAGGGCCAGGGCCTGCTGCTCCGGCGTCAGCGTTGCGTTGAGGAAGGCCGCAGGGACCCCCGCCTCCCGCAGGGCCGCCACCTGATCCTTCATCAGCGAGATCAGGGGCGAGATCACCAGCGCAATGCCCGGCAGCAGCATCGCCGGGATCTGGTAGCAGACGGATTTCCCGCCCCCGGTGGGCATGATGCCCAGAACATCGCGGCCCGAGAGCAGGCCGTCGATCAAGTCTTCCTGCCCTTCCCGGAAGTCATCGTGGCCGAAGAGGGTCTTGAGGGCTTCGGATTTTGTCATGATGCCTCCTCGCGGTCAGCGGTCACGGAGAAGGACGGCGCGGGTCCTGAAGGCGGACGCCCGCGGTCTCTGCCCGGTTTCACCGCTCACGGCTCTGCGTCGTCATCCCACAGGATCGGTTCGGTGCTGTCCTGCCCGGTATAGATCTCGGGGAACTGGGCGGCGGTGGAGGGCGTGCGGTCCGCCACGGCCAGATGGGAGGTGTCCCCCAGGGCCTCGCAGCGCCACCAGACCTCCCCCTTCGTCCGTTCCTCGGTCACCAGGGAGGTGACGGAGGAGGGGCGCATGCACATGCTGTGCCACAGAGCCACCGGGGACATGTTCAGCAGCTCTCCGCAGATGACCATGGCGATGCCGAAATGACAGAAGCACACGATCGTCCCGCGGCGGTTGCCGTCACAGCGCCAGAGCAGGCCGTCCCGGGTATAGCCGAAGCGGCCCAGCAGCCGCTCCAGACCTTCCCGGGTCTCCCGCGCCACGGCGGGGATATCGGTGCCCGCGTACAGGGGCGATCCCAGCCAGCCGTCGGGCCGCCACAGCTCCGGATGCTGCTCCAGGATCCGGGGCTTGAAGTCCCAGGGGATGCGCTCCCGGCCGGTCTCCGGATCCGGGCAGCGGCCGCGGAATTCCTGCAGCCAGTCCAGGATCTCCGGCTCCGCGCCCACGGCCTCCATGGTGGGGGCGGCGGTATCCCGGGCCCGCCCCAGGGGCGAGCAGAACCAGCCCTCCACCCGTTTGAGCCGGCGCAGGCGGCGGGACAGAAGCTCCGCCTCGATCCATCCGCCGGGAGTCAGGGAATCCACGCTGTAATCCGGTTCCGCGTGGCGCACCAGCAGCAGCCGCATGCCGTCTCCTCCTCACATATCCGCATCAGACGAAGCTCTCGTCCCGGTTGAATACGGGCACGAAATCCCGGTCCGCGCTGGCTTCCTCCTGGGTGAAGCCCGGGAGATCCAGGGCGAGCATGGCGTCCGTCACCCGGTCGTACTCCCGTTTCGTCACCCGGCGCCGCAGGCCGGGGACAGCCACATCGTTGCAGGGGATGTACTGGCTCATCAGGGACACGGGGATCCCTTCCGGCAGGCTGTCCTTCACCCAGTTCAGCAGGGCGATGCTCTCCCCCGTGGCCCCGGGGAGCACCAGATGGCGGATCAGGGTGCCCCGCCGCATGATGCCGTCCCCGTCACAGACCGGCGTGCCGGTCTGGCGCACCATCTCACGGATGGCGGCGGAGGCGGCGTCGAAGTAGTCCGGCGCCCCGGCGCACAGCCGGCCCATCCGGGGGCTGTAATGCTTCAGGTCCGGCAGGTACACATCGATCGCCCCATCCAGCATCCGCAGGGTCTCCACGGTCTCATAGCCGGAGGTGTTCCACACCAGCGGCACCGGCGGGCGGTAGATGGCCAGGGTCTCCAGGATCCGCGGCACATAGGGCGTGGCCGTAATGAAGGAGATGGTGTGCATGCCCATGTCGGTCAGGCGGCGCAGGCTGTCCGCCAGCTGCTCCGGGGTGAAGGGGCGTCCGGCGTTGCGGTGGCTGATCTCCGCGTTCTGGCAGAAGATACAGCGGAGGGTGCAGCCGGAAAAGAACACCGCGCCGGTGCCCCGGGTGCCGCTGATGGGCGGCTCCTCCCACAGGTGCGGGGCGATCCGTGCGATGCGCATCTCCTCCGGCAGGCGGCAAAAGCCCGCGCCGGAAGCCGCGTCCCGGAGGGCGGCGCAGCGGCGGGGGCAGAGGGTGCAGATCATGGTCATTCCACCAGCGCGAACCCGGCTTCCGCCAGGCGCGCGCGGATCTCGGCGATCTGGGCGGCGTCGCGGGTCTCCAGGCCGAGGGTCAGGGTACAGGAGGTCACGGCGGTACCGGCGTTGCCCATGTTGTGCACCACGCTGATGACGTTCGCGCCGCATTCGGCCACGATCCTGCTGACGTCCACCAGCTGGCCGGGCTTGTCCTCCAGGGCCACCTGCAGGGTGACCCGGCGGCCGGTGGTGATGAGGCCCCGGGCGATGACCCGGGAGAGGATGTTCACGTCGATATTGCCGCCCGAGATCAGGCAGCAGACCTTCTTCCCCCGCAGGTCCAGCTTCTTCGCCAGCACGGCGGCCAGGCCCACGGCGCCGGCCCCCTCGGAGATCATCTTCTGCTTCTCCAGCAGGGCCAGGATGGCGGCGGCGATCTCGTCCTCCGTCACGGTGAGGATGCCGTCGGCGTACCGGCTGCAGATGTCGTAGGTCAGATCGCCGGGGCGTCTGACCGCGATGCCGTCGGCGAAGGTCTGCGCCCTGTCCAGGGTCATGGGCGTGCCCGCCTGCAGGCTGCGCTGCATGGAGGCTGCATGCTCCGCCTGCACGCCCCAGACCTGCACCTTCGGGTTCAGGGACTTGATGGCGTACACCACGCCGCTGAGGAGCCCGCCGCCGCCCACCGGCACCAGGACCGCGTCCGCGTCCGGCAGCTGGTCCAGGATCTCCAGGCCGATGGTGCCCTGGCCGGCGATGACGTCCTCGTCGTTGAAGGGATGGATGAAGGTCATGCCCGTCTCCTCCCGGAGCCTGCAGGCATGGGCGTAGGCGTCGTCATAGCCGCCCTTCACCAGCACCACCTCGGCCCCGAAGGCCTTGGTGGCCTCCACCTTGGAGATCGGCGCGCCGTCGGGCATGCAGATCACGGAGCGCAGCCCCGCCCGGGAGGCGGCCAACGCCACGCCCTGGGCGTGGTTTCCCGCCGAGCAGGCCAGGATGCCGGCCTTCTTCTGCTCGTCGGTGAGCTTGCTGATCCTGTAGTAAGCGCCCCGCAGCTTGAAGGAGCCCGTCAGCTGCAGGTTCTCGGTCTTCAGGAAGAGGCGGCAGCCCGCCATGGAGCTGAGGGCGGCGGCCTCGATCATGTCGGTCTTCCGGGCTACGTCCCGGAGGACATAGGAAGCGTGGTAGATCTGATCCAATGAAAGCACGGCGAACTCCTATTCATCAGGCGGAGGGGGCGTCCGGCGGAAGCTCGTTCTGCTTCGCGGGCGCGGCCGGGGTCTTCTGCCGGTCCCGCAGGCCCTTCCCGAGCAGGGACAGGACGTAGCAGGCGGCGCAGCACAGGACGATGGTGGGGCCGGTGGCGGTGCCCATCTCACAGGAGAGCAGCAGGCCGCCCACCCCGCAGACCAGCGCGATGCACACGGTGATGACGGCGTGCTGGCGGATGGTGCGGGCCAGGTTCCGGCCGGCGGCCGCAGGGAGGATCAGCAGGGCGTTGATCAGCAGCACGCCGATCCAGCGGATGGAGAGCATCACCGCCACCGCGACCATCACCACAAAGGCGCTCTCCCACAGCCTGGTGCGCACGCCGCGGGATCTCGCCAGCGGGGTGTTGACGCTGGTGAGGAGCAGGCCGTTATAGATGAAGGCCCACAGCGTCACCCCGGCCGCGAGAGCAGCCAGCAGCCAGATCAGCTCGCTGTCCTCGATGGTGAGGATGTCGCCGATGAGCAGCGAGGAGTACTTCGCAAAGCCGCCCCCCGCCGCGAGGATCAGCAGGCCCGCCGCCACCGAAGTGGAGGAGAACACGCTGATGACCGTATCCGCCGAGGCCGCGCCGGTGCGCTTGATGACAAGGATCAGCAGGGCCCAGATCACGCCGAAGATCAGCATGGCCACGAGGTCGTTGCGCAGGCCCAGGAGGATGCCCAGGCCAATGCCGGTGAGGGCGCTGTGCCCCAGCGCGTCGGAGAAGAAGGCCATCTGGTGGTTCACCGCCATGGTGCCCAGCAGGCCGAAGAGCGGCGTCAGCAGCAGCACCGCCAGCAGCGCCTTCTGCACAAAGCCGAACTGGAGGGACTCCAGGGTGATCGCTCCGAAGAGATGATACACCGCTTCCATGCTCACACCGCCTCCCCGCTGCCGAAGACCCGGTCGAACTCCGGGGTCTGGTACACATAGTCCGGGGCGCCCTGGGTCAGCACCGTGCGGTCCAGCAGCACCACATGATCGGCGTATTCCCGCACCAGGCGCAGGTCATGGCTCACCAGCAGGATGGCCATGTGCCGGGAAGCGCGCAGGCGGTCCAGGGTCTCCAGGAAGAGGGTCAGTCCCCCCGCGTCCACGCCCGATACGGGCTCGTCCAGCACCAGCAGGTCCGGGGCCGGATGCAGGGAGAGGGCCAGCAGCATCCGCTGGGTCTCGCCGCCGGAGCAGCGCCCCAGGGGCCGGTCGATGAGGTCCGTGGCGTTGACCTCCGCCAGGGCCTCCAGGATCTGTCCGCGCACCGCCTTGCTGACGCCGGTCCACACCGGGCGGCGGGTGAAGGCCGTGGCCATGAGGTCCTGCACGGTCAGGGGCATCTCCCGGTCGAATTCCAGGTGCTGGGGCACATAGCCGGTCACCAGACGGGAGATGTCGCGGCCGTGCTCGTTCACATGGCGGATGGAGCCGCTGAAGGGGATCTGCCGCAGCAGGGCGCGGATGAAGGTGGTCTTGCCCGCGCCGTTCTGGCCGATCAGCGCCGTCAGCTGGCCGCAGTGGATATGCATGGACACATCGCGCAGCAGCTCCTGCCCCCCACGGGAGACAGAGACGTTCTGCACGTCGATATGGCAGAGATGACAGGAATGTTCCATGGGCTTCCTCCGGGATCGTGGTCGGGACATAACCCGCCATGGTGCAGTTTATCGCAATATTGCGGGCTTGGCAAGGGGAAAGCAGGAGAAATGCAGCCCTCCCCGGATCCGCTTTCATCTTTTTTTCGAAAGATGCCGATAGGCCCTTGACAAGTTAGGAATCCCTAACTATAATGCGTCATGTTAGTGAATGCTAACGCACTCGATCCGAGCATGGACACCGTTGGGAGGAGACCCATGATACCGCTCAGTTACGCCAACCCCGGGGAGGAAGCCGTGATCCGCAGGATCGGCGGGAGCCCGGAAGTCAAAAAGCATCTGGAGAACCTCGGCTTTGTCGTGGGCGGAACCGCCACCGTCATCACGTCCCTCAACGGCAATGTGATCGTGAAGGTGAAGGAATCCCGCGTGGCCATCGACGAAGCCATGGCCCGAAAGATCATGATCTGACAGGAGGAACTGCCATGAACAATCTGCGCGAGGTGCCGGTCGGCGGCACGGCGAAGGTCGTCAGGATCCACGGTGAGGGCGCGGTCCGCCGCCGCATCATGGACATGGGCATCACGAAGGGCGTGGAGGTCCGCGTGCGCAAGGTCGCGCCGCTGGGCG
>JAEEGL012988579.1_pt1 | contig 10881 bp, 9 predicted proteins | sample 9134231 | NCBI WGS metagenome assembly JAEEGL01 (sample SAMN16246548, study PRJNA631951) | gut metagenome | biome: gut microbiome; feature: rumen; material: fiber-attached | host: Bos | place: Iran: Karaj | collected 2018-10
CTATAAAACTTTTTAATATTGCAAAAACCCCAATATTTAGGTATTATTGAAAGGACGGAGTCTACATATAGGCGTCCGTCCTTGTTTGGGATATAACAAAATGGATTACATCGATTGCGCGACTTGCGAACAGCATATGAACTCTTTTATAGAGAACAAGCTTGTCGGAGAGATGCTCTGGCAGTTTCTTACCCATGTCGAGAAATGCCCTGATTGTTTCGAGGAACTTGAGATCAGGTATCTTATCGCGGAAGCGCTCGGAAGGCTTGAAAACGGTGAAGCGATAAATCTTCGAAGAGAGCTTTCACACAAGATCAAAGCGACAAAGCGCGCGATGTATCTGCATTATTTCAATGAGGATATTCTCCGGATATTTGAGATAGTATCCATGATCATCATAGTATATGAAGTGTTCGGCTTTTTATCCGACTTTTTCGGGATTGTTTTTTAAGGAAGATATATGAGCGGTAAACTTGTTCTTATAGACGGCAACAGCATAATAAACCGGGCATTTTTTGCGATCCCGGATCTTACGAATGCACAGGGTGTTCATACAAATGCGATCTACGGATTTATGAACATTCTTCTTCGTATACTCGGCGAGGAGAATGCGGATTATCTTGTTGTTGCATTCGATGTTCATGAGCCTACATTCAGACATAAGATGTATAAGGACTATAAGGGTACGAGAAAAGGGATGCCCGATGAACTCCGCCAACAGGTGCCGATCTTAAAGGATCTTCTTCATGCGATGAATATCGTGACCATGGAAAAGGGTGGCCTTGAAGCGGATGACATTCTCGGCACGCTTGCAAAACGCGGTGAAGCGGCGGGCTATGATGTAACACTTGTTTCGGGAGACCGTGATCTTTTGCAGATCGCTACCGATAAGATAATGATCAGGATCCCCAAGACAAAGGCCGGCAAGACTGAGATCGAGAATTATCACACGAAGGATGTCATAGAAAAATACGGACTTACCCCGCATCAGATAATAGAGCTCAAAGGACTTATGGGTGATTCTTCCGATAATATCCCGGGTGTACCGAAGATCGGAGAGAAGACCGCAACGGAACTTCTCAAGCAGTACGGTGACATTGACAATCTGAAGGGACATATATCCGAGATCACCAAGAAATCGATCCGCGAGACTCTTGAGACTAACTTTGATATGGCGATCCTGTCGAGAACGCTTGCGACTATCGAGATCAACGCCGATATCGATCTGGATATAAAAGATGCGAAGTTAGGGGATATATTCACAAACGAAGCTTATGTGATCGTTAAGGAGCTCGGTATCAAAAATCTGATCTCGCGATTTGACGAAGCGGCTACCGTTGTTGATTCGGCATATCAGGATACATTCAGGAAGATCGACGATACGGACAAGGTAAAGGAGATATTCGAACGTATCAAAGAGACGGATGAGATCAGCTTCTTTATTTCAGAGACAGGACTGGCTGTTACGTTTTCGGATGATGAAACTGTTTTTATACCTGCATCCGGGATCGATCCGATCGATCACATCAGTGACAGATTGTCGCGCGCTGTCCTTGACGGCGGTGTGGACATATCAACATTTGATCTTAAATCGCAGCTTAAGATCATTCCGGAGCTTTCCGACTGCGATTTTGCAAGAGATCATGTGACTGATCTTTGTATAGGTGCATACCTTTGCAATCCGCTTAAAAACGACTATTCGATCGAGGACGTCGCGAACGAATATGCCAATCTTGTTATAAAAAGCTACGCGGAACTGTTCGGGAAGAGCACACTTGCCGAAAGCATGATGATGTTTCCGGATACCGTCATGGAGTACTCTTGTACTGTTTCTTACGTATGCCACAGCATCCGGAAGGCTGTAACGGATCGTATAGAACTGTACGGGATGACTGAACTGTTCAGAACGATCGAGATGCCGCTCATTCCGTGCTTATACGATATGGAGCGTCTCGGTATAAAGATGCTTCCGCAGCAGCTTCTCTCGTACGGAGAAAAGCTCGCGTCCCAGATCAGGGATCTTGAGTCTGATATTCATAAGGAAGCCGGAGAGGAATTTAACATCAATTCACCGGTACAGCTTGGTGAGATCCTGTTCGGGAAGATGGGGATCCCCGGCGGCAAGAAGACGAAGAAAGGATATTCGACCGCAGCGGACGTACTTGAAAAGCTCGCGCCGGATTATCCTTTTGTTGAACGGATACTTGAATACCGCGCGATAGCAAAGCTGAAAAGTACATATACCGATGCTCTCGCAACATACGTTGCCGCTGACGGGCGGATTCACTCGACCTTCAATCAGACGATAACGGCAACGGGAAGGATATCGAGCACAGAGCCGAATCTTCAGAACATTCCGGTAAAGATGGAGCAGGGAAGACTTATCCGAAAGTATTTTGTGCCCGAGGACGGATGCTGTTTCATCGATGCGGATTACTCTCAGATAGAACTTAGGATAATGGCTCATTTATCCGGTGATGCGTCGCTTATCGATGCATTCAATTCCGGTGCGGACATTCATTCGATAACCGCATCTAAAGTGTTCCATGTTCCGGAAGACGAAGTGACTCCGCTCATGAGAAGGAACGCAAAGGCCGTCAATTTCGGCATTATATACGGGATAAGTGCCTTCGGGCTCTCTTCGGATCTGAATATACCGAAGAAGGATGCCAAGGAATTCATAGATGAATATTTCAGGACGTTCCCGAAAGTAAAAGAATTCCTTGATGCGCTCGTTGCAAAGGCGAAGAAAGACGGATATGTGACAACACAGTTCGGAAGAAGACGTCCGCTTCCGGAACTTTCCAGTTCCAATTTCATGCAGAGATCCTTCGGCGAACGTGTGGCGATGAATGCACCGATCCAGGGTACCGCAGCAGACATTATGAAGATCGCGATGATAAGAGTCAAAGAGAGATTCGAAAAGGAAGGTCTTGCGTCGCGTGTCATACTCCAGGTTCATGACGAACTGCTTGTGGAAGCACCGGAGAGCGAAGCTGACAGAGCTATGGAACTTCTGAAGGAAGAGATGGAAAATGCGGCAAACCTTTCGGTTCCGATGATAGTTGAAACGTCAAAAGGCATGAACTGGTACGAGGCAAAGTGATCCCGGAAAGATAATATGAAAGTCATCGGCATTACAGGAGGCGTCGGGGCCGGCAAATCCGAAGTATTAAAGCTTATAAAAGATATGTGCGCATGTACTGTCGTCATAGCCGACGATCTGGCGCGAAGCCTTGAGGTCAAAGGCGAAGTATGCTATGAGCCGCTGGTGGAACTTCTCGGAGATGATGTCCTTGCGGATGACGGACAGATCGATCCGAAAAAGATGGCCCGGATGATCTTTGCAGACGGAGCGGAAGATATTCTCAAAAAGGTAAATGCCATCGTGCATCCCGCGGTAAAGACAAGGATACTTTCGCTTATTGATGCAGAGCGGAAAAGAAAAGAAAAAGATTACTTTTTTATAGAAGCCGCACTTCTTATCGAAGACGGATACGATAAGATCGCTGATGAACTCTGGTATATATATGCCGATGCGGATATAAGACGTGACCGGCTTAAGAAAAGCCGCGGTTACTCTGATGAGAAGATAGACGACATAATGGATTCGCAGAGCAGTGAGAAGACATTCAGAAAATACTGCAAGGTCGTGATCGATAACTCGGGCACGCTTGCGGATACAGCCGGACAGTTGTCGCAGTTGTTATAGTGTTACAGGCAGTCACAGGGGAGAGGTAGTAAAGTGGCAGAGAAAAAAAAGAATCCGGGGAATCTTGTATTCGGCCTGGATATAGGAACGAGAAGCGTTGTCGGAACAGTCGGATACAGGACCGATGAGACGTTTCATGTTGTCGCGCAGTGCGAGCGTAAACATGATACGCGTTCGATGCTTGACGGACAGATCCATGACATCGAAAAGGTCGGAAATACGATCAAGGATGTTAAGAACGATCTTGAAGCGATAATCGGCAAGCAGCTTCATGAAGTATGTATAGCGGCAGCAGGTCGTGTCCTTCGGACGATCGATTCTTCGGCCACACTTGATTTTCCCGAGGAGACAACGATAGATGCGGAGCATGTATATACGCTTGAGATGCTCGGCGTAGAGAAAGCATATGAAGATTTCCAGGCAGTCAACAACACGGGACTGAAGTTTTACTGTGTCGGTTATACGGTTGTGAAATATTACATGAACGGATACCCGATCACAACGCTTGAACGTCATAAGGCTATGAACATATCTGTCGATCTGATAGCGACATTCCTTCCTGATGACGTTGTTGACGGATTGTATAAAGCGGTTGAGATCGCGGATCTAGAGGTCGCAAATCTCACACTCGAGCCTATCGCGGCAATGACGGCTGCGGTACCTACGATGTATCGCATGCTTAACATTGCACTCGTCGATGTAGGCGCGGGAACGAGCGATATATCGATAACAAAAGACGGAAGCATTATAGCCTACGGTATGATCCCTAAAGCAGGAGATGAGCTTACCGAAGCGATCGCAAACGGTCTTCTCGTTGATTTTAACGAGGCCGAACACATCAAGATCGATTCGGGGAAAAAAGGTACAGTCAAGTTTACCGACATAATGGGTATTGAGCATAAGATCGAGCCGGGTGATGTTGTCAAGCTCGCCGAAGGCGTGATCGCTGATATCACCAAAGACGTGTCCGACAAGATAAAAGAGCTCAACGGAGATAAACCGGTTTCCGCTGTATTCGTTGTCGGCGGCGGTGGCAAGATCAAAGGGTTCACCGAAGCACTTGCAAATGAAATGGGTATCATGGCGGAACGTGTCGCGCTCCGCGGTGAGGAAGTGTTCAAGGATGTCGACTATCAGTTCAACGGAGCGGTGCTCGACAGCACATACGTTACCCCCATCGGTATATGCCTTAACTTCTATGATCAGAAAAACAATTTTATATTCGTTACATTCAATGACAAGCGCATCAAGCTCTATGACAACGGTCATCTGACAGTTGCCGATGCTGCGATGCAGGCGGGATTCCCCAATGAAGGACTGTTCCCGAAGCGCGGACCGGAACTGAATTTCCTTGTTAACGGCAAACCGCATATGGTAAGGGGCGAGGTCGGAGAAGGTGCCCTGATCATGCTTGACGGCAGGGAGGTCAGTCTTACGACTCCGATCGTTGCGGGAGACCGTATAAGCGTTACCGAGTCAACGGAAGGGACCGCTGCGTCTGCTACGATCGGTTCTCTTCTTGAATACGGCAGCACCATTTCAGTGATCGTAAACGACAAGAAGGTGGAGCTTCCGAAGTTTGCCGAGGTGAACGGTAATCTCCAGTCCGAGTTTTATGACATCAAGAACGGTGATGACATTAAGATGCTCAACTACTATACGGTTTCGCAGATCATCGAATTCATGGATGTCATTCTCAATCCGGACATGAACATATACGTCAATAACAAGAAAGCCGATAAGGATACGCAGTGCTACGATAATTTCTCCGTGATCTGGACGATGGAGGAACTGAATCTTTCGGATGTATCCGACGAGGAAGCACAAAATGCAAAGGCGAGTGGAAACCAAAAGGCACCGAAGAAGGCGAAGAAAGAGATAGAAACGTATGAGGATGCCGTTGAAGCCGAGTCGATAGAAAACAGCGAGTACGCCGATGACGGTACGCTTGACGAAGAATATGTCAAGTATAAAGAAGAAAAGGAAGAAGCACGCCGCAAAGAAGAAGAGAGCAGATACACAACGCTCACTGTATTCGTCAACGGCGATCCCGTGACAATGAACAACAAGATCGATTATGTGTTTACCGACATATTCGATCATATAGATTTCGATCTTAAAAACAGACCTGCCGGCAAGGGCATCGTGACCATGCTCAACGGCGAGAAGGCGGTGTTCTCACAACCGCTGAACGAAGGGGACTTTTTGGATATAAAGTGGGAGTAGAGTAAAGTAGAGATAAGGGGAGAATATGAGGATCTGCAGTATAGCCAGTGGCAGCAGCGGTAACTGCATATATGTGGGGTCGGACAACACCCATGTGATAATCGATGCGGGTATAAGCGGAAAGCGTATAGAAGAAGGGCTCAATCAGCTGGGACTTTCGACATCCGATCTTGATGCAGTATTGATAACGCACGAACATTCGGACCATGTAGCATCTCTCGGCGTTCTGGCGAGAAAGTATGAGATCCCGATGTATGCAACGCGCGGTACGATCGAAGGGATCATGAATCAGAAATGTATGGGTTCTTTCGATGAAGCCCTGTTCAATGTGATATCTTCGGACAATTCTTTTACGGTCAACGATCTGACGGTCCATCCGATAGAAGTCAGTCATGATGCACTTGAACCCGTGGCATACCGCGTTGAACACGACGGAAGATCGGTCGGTGTGTGCACTGATCTCGGTAAATACACCGATAATATCGTAAAAGGTTTTTCGGGTGTTGATGCACTCTTGATCGAGGCCAATCATGATGTCAACATGCTCCAGGTCGGAAGGTATCCTTATTATCTGAAACAGCGTATACTGTCCGATACGGGACATCTGTCAAACGAGAACTGCGGAAGGCTTTTGTGCAGACTGATACACGATGACATGAAGTCGATCATGCTCGGGCACTTAAGCGCCGAGAACAATCTCGCGGAGCTTGCGTATGAAGCTGTGCGCCTGGAGATAATGATGGACGAGTGCAAGTACAAGCCGGAAGATTTTGAAATAAGAGTGGCAAAGAGATCTGAAAATTCGCAACCTGTTGCCGTATAACGGAGTATACGAAATAAAAGGGAGACATATCATGAAAAAATCGATAATTACCGTAGTCGGAAAAGATACCGTCGGCATCATCGCAAAGGTATGCACATATCTTGCAAACAACAGGATCAATATCCTTGACATATCGCAGACGATAGTCAGCGGATACTTTAATATGATGATGATCGTTGATATGAACGAATCGGCCAAGCCTTTCTCGGACATAGCATCCGAGCTTACACAGATCGGTGAGGAGATCGGGGTTGTCATCCACTGCCAGCGTGATGACATATTCGAATCAATGCACAGGATATAAGGTGTAATCTGTTTATGATGGAGACATTATATGATTAACATATTCGAAGTAAATGAAACTAATAAGATGATCGAGGAGCAGAACCTCGATGTCCGTACGATCACTCTCGGTATCAGCCTTCTGGACTGCGTTTCCGATGATGTCGACAAGCTCTGCGACAATATCTACAACAAGATCACGACCGTTGCGAAAGATCTTGTATCAACGGGAAAACAGATAGAACTCGAGCTCGGGATCCCTATCGTCAACAAGAGGATAAGCGTTACACCGATAGCGCTCGTCGGAGCCGGTGCGTGCAAGAGACCTGAAGATTTTGTCAAGGTTGCGAAGACTTTGGATAAGGCAGCCAAGACAGTGGGAGTAAATTTCCTTGGCGGATACTCCGCTCTTGTGTCAAAGGGCATGACGGAGGCGGAGCGAAATCTGATAAAGTCAATACCCGAAGCGCTTTCGTCAACGGATCTTGTATGTTCTTCGGTTAACGTCGGATCGACGAGATGCGGTATCGATATGGATGCCGTAAGGCTGATGGGTCGTATCATTAAGGAAACATCGGAAAAGTCCGATATCGGCTGCGCAAAGCTCGTTGTTTTCTGTAATGCGCCTGATGACAATCCGTTCATGGCCGGTGCATTCCACGGAGTAACGGAAGGGGATGCAGTGATCAATGTCGGTGTATCCGGCCCAGGTGTTGTAAAGAGAGCGGTTGCCAAGACAAAGGGTGAGAGCTTTGAAGTGCTTTGCGAGACGATCAAGAAGACCGCATTTAAAGTCACACGCGTAGGTCAGCTCGTAGCAAAAGAGGCTTCTGAACGCCTTAACATACCGTTCGGCATTGTTGATCTTTCGCTTGCACCTACACCTGCGATCGGTGATTCGGTTGCGGATATACTGTGCGAGATGGGTCTCGAATATGCCGGTGCGCCCGGAACAACAGCGGCGCTTGCGCTTCTTAACGATCAGGTAAAAAAAGGCGGCGTGATGGCAAGCTCTTATGTCGGTGGACTTTCGGGTGCATTCATTCCCGTATCGGAAGATCAGGGTATGATCGATGCAGTGGAAGCCGGGGCGCTCACACTTGAGAAGCTTGAGGCAATGACCTGCGTTTGTTCGGTCGGCCTTGATATGATCGCCGTTCCGGGAGACATAAGCGCATCAACGATATCCGGGATAATCGCCGATGAGATGGCGATAGGTATGGTAAATAACAAGACTACCGCGGTAAGACTTTGTCCTGCAAGGGGCAAGAAAGTCGGCGAAAGCGTCGAATACGGCGGACTTTTGGGACATGCTCCCGTGATCGCTGTCAACGATCGTTCATGTGAGGAGTTTATAGCGAGAAAAGGACGTATCCCTGCACCTATCCACAGTTTTAAAAACTGAAGAACATGAAAGTATGTGCGTGCATATGTGAACTGAATCCGTTTCATAACGGACACGAATATCTGTTCCGGGAAGCCAGACGGCTGACCGGGGCGGATTTTTTGGTTGCGGTCCTCTCCGGTGATTTTGTCCAGCGCGGAATGCCTGCGATATGCGACAAATACGTCAGGACCACGCAGGCGCTCATGGGCGGCGCCGACCTTGTAATAGAACTGCCCGTGATGTATGCGACGGCTTCCGCGGATTATTTTGCGCAGGGCGCCGTATCGGCTATCGTAAACATGGGGATCGTCGATTTCCTTTGCTTCGGGAGTGAATGCGGTGATATCGATATGCTCTATTCGCTTGCCGGTCTTAAAGCCGAAAACGATCCCGGTCTTCACATCCTGTCTCAGGGAAATGATTCCGATACTACAAAGAAATACAGGATAACACAGCTTCTTAAAGAAGGCATGTCGTATGCAAAGGCATATGCTACGGTAACAGGTAATGAGTTTGCATCAAATGACATGCTCGCGGTCCGTTATTTAAAATCGCTTGAAATGCTCGGAGCTGATATACAGCCTGTATGTATAAAAAGAGTCGGCGGGAATTATCATGAAACGGGAAGTGACAGCCTGTCGGCCAAGTCAGTCAGAAAGAAGATACTGACACGTGAAGGATATGCCCATCTTGTGCCCAAATACGCATACAGAAGTCTTGAGAAGGTTGCGGGGCAGTCGTTCCCGGTCGTTCCGGCCGATCTTTCTGTGCAGCTTTATACTATACTCCAGCGTATCATAGATGAAGAAGACGTCTCGGATACACAGCTGACCGATTTTATGGATGTATCGTCAAATATAGCGGGACGTATCCGATCCAATATCGGAATGTATAAAGATATAGAAAGCTTTTACTCGCTCGTCCATTCAAAGGAATATACGAAAAGCAGGATTTACAGAGCGCTTCTCCATGTGCTTCTTGACATAAGGAAGGAAGACTACCCGGAAGATCTTGAAGACTGTATCGTTTCTTATATAAGGATACTCGGATTCAGACAGTCGGCCACGGGTCTGTTGTCACAGCTTAAAGAAAACTGCGTTGTGCCTGTGATAAGCAAGGCAAAAGATGCGGCATCGATACTGGACGAAGAAGCGATGTACTGCTTTGAAAAAGATATCAGGGCTGCCAATCTGTATGACAGGGCATGCACGTTTAAGTTCGGTAAGACTCCCGAACATGATTATACGCGGGAGGTTGTTATCATTTAGTGCGTGGAGTATAATGGGCACTGCAGGGATTTGCAACAGGAGGTTACACAATGAATTTTATCGAAAGCATCAAAGAGCGCGCAAAACAGGATGTCAAAACGATCGTGCTGCCGGAGAGTAATGACAGAAGGTCACTTATCGCGGCGCACAAGATACTCCAGGAAGGGATCGCCAACCTGATCATGATCGGTAAGGAAGAGAAGATCATGGACGGTGCGAGATGGCTTGAACTCGATCTTTCAAAGATCCATGTTGTCGATCCCGAGACGAGCGACAAGTTTGACGAGTATGCACAGAAACTTTTCGAACTTCGCGAAAAGAAGGGTATGACGCTTGAAAAAGCGCAGGATAGGCTTCGTACGGATAACCTTATGTGGGGCGTCATGATGGTAAAGATGAACGATGCCGACGGAATGGTCGCGGGAGCATGCCATGCAACCGCCGATGTACTTCGTCCGTCGCTTCAGATACTCAGGACTGCGCCCGGGGTAGACCTTGTATCGGGATTTTTCATTCTTGATGTTCCGAACTGCGAATACGGTGAGAACGGCACATTCCTGTTTGCCGATTGCGGACTCAATCAGGATCCCACGGCCGAGGAGCTTGCAAGTATCGCGAATACTTCAGCCAAGAGCTTTACGGCACTTGTAGGAGCAAAGCCCATCATCGCGATGCTCTCGCATTCGACAAAGGGAAGCGCAAAGCATCCGCTTGTCGATAAAGTGGCTACCGCGACAGCCATCGCAAAGGAAAAATATCCCCAGCTCCTGCTCGACGGCGAACTGCAGACCGATGCTGCCATCGTACCGGCAGTCTCAAGACATAAATCCCCCGACTCAGAGATCGGCGGAATGGCGAACGTTCTCATATTCCCCAACCTTGATGCCGGAAACATAGGGTATAAGCTCGTTGAAAGACTTGCAAAAGCGGAAGCCTACGGACCGATGCTCCAGGGCCTGTCACGTCCCGTAAATGACCTGTCGCGCGGATGTGATGCGGATGATATCGTGGGCGTTGTTGCGCTTACCGCGGTACAGGCACAATTATTATAGAAATTGTTGTTGACAAATGGTCAAACGCTCGGTATAATCACGTAGTGCGTGTAAAAACATCCGTAAAAGGAGGTGTTAGTAATGTCAATTTGTCCTAAGAATAAATCTTCCAAAGGAAGAAGAGATAAAAG
>JAEEGL013028968.1_pt1 | contig 10881 bp, 2 predicted proteins | sample 9134231 | NCBI WGS metagenome assembly JAEEGL01 (sample SAMN16246548, study PRJNA631951) | gut metagenome | biome: gut microbiome; feature: rumen; material: fiber-attached | host: Bos | place: Iran: Karaj | collected 2018-10
GACAGGATAAAACTGTACGTGCGCCTAAAGCCGCAAGGGGCATCTTTGCCGAGTTCAAAGACGACCCCGACCCAGAGGTCCGGCAGCGGGCGAGCAATTGGAGTGTCGCCATCGGCTTGCAGGATGTCGATCATTTGAGCGTGTCGCAGTTCTTGATTGATACGGCCAAGCGGAACATTCGGGGTGAGATCACGCAAGCGGAAGTCGCGCGGCTGATCGAGGAATATCATTCGATGGGCGGATGGAAGAAAGGGCATTGCGACAACGAATTGAGATGCCAACCTGACACCTAAATTTGATATACTATTCAAGCTAAAGGCCACATAGAATGGGAACGAGCAAGAACCAGATTGTCGTCAAAAAACCGAACGAGATTGTCCGGCTATATGCGTGTGTTGTTTCGCGCACAAAGATGAGGATTTGAAATCCAGAAGGAGAATGATTTATGGCAACGATGACAGAAATGCAGGAGAAGCTTCAGTCGAAGCTCAAGGAACTTTTCCAACTAGACCAGCCCGATCTCGATTTTGGATTCTATCGGGTGATGCACGCCAAACGGAAGGAGATTTCAGAGTTTCTTGACGAAAAGCTGCCGAAGATTATCGAAGCTTCTTTTGCCGACATAGGCAATTCCAAACTCAAAGCCGATCTTGACACAGCGAAGAACGCTTTGCTTGCTGCCCTCGGTCAGATGGCGTTTGCCGCCGATGGTTCGATAAATCCAGCATTTGCGGCCACGCCTTTGGCGGTGCAGTATCTTGCGGCGAAGAAGGCGTTCGATGAGGGAACGGCGAGTGCCTGTGCTGCTACCGACATCTACGACCATCTTTACCACTTCTTCGAGCGCTACTACGACAAGGGCGACTTCGTGTCACTTCGCTACCTGACGCGCGAGACAGACCGCAAGGCAAAGCCGTACGCGATTCCGTATGCGGGCGAAGAGGTGATGCTTCATTGGGCAAACGCCGACCAGTACTACATCAAGACGAGCGAGAACTTCAGCTCGTACACATTCGATCTTTCGGAAGCGCCCGAATTCAAGAAGATGGACGAGATGGAGCGCATGGCGCTCAATCTGCCCAATCGTCCGATGCGCGTCCACTTCAAGATTGTCGAAGCGGAAGAGGGTGAGCATGGCAATGTCAAGCCAGGGGCGGATCGCTTCTTCATTATCCATAAGGAGAAGGCTTTTGACATCCCAGATGCTCAGGATGCGGAACTGACCGTCTATTTCGAGTATCGTGCCGATCCTGAAAAGGAGGGAACGACGGGCAAATGGCAGGCAAAGAGGTGCAAAGAGGCGGCGGAGTTTACGCTGAACTGGCTTACGGACTTTGCCGGATCGTTAGCGGATGAATATGCGACACACCCAATCAACGCCTATATCAGAATGTTGTCTACGGCGTGTCCAACAGAGAAGAACCCGACGCGCAACGTGCTTGAGCGCTATATCGAGCGCTTCACCGCGCGCAACACGGAGGACTATTTTATCCACAAAGACCTTGGCGGATTCCTGCGTCGCGAACTTGACTTCTACATCAAGAACGACCTGATGATTCTTGATGACGTAACAACTGCAACGCCGGAGGCGGTGGCAAAGTGGCTCGTTAAGCTCCAGGTGTTCAGAAAGATCGCGGAGGAGATCATCACGTTCCTGGCGCAACTGGAGGACTTCCAAAAGAAACTCTGGCTCAAGAAGAAGTTCGTCGTTCAATGCGACTACTGCATCACGATGGATCAGATCCCGGATGACATGAAGGCGGAAGTGTTGGCGAACGCGGCACAGCAGACGGAGTGGAAGAAGCATGAAACTGCCGCCGATCCGAAAGAGACAAGTCAGACCGCAATTGACGCGCGAATGGTCGATACAAAATTCTTTGATGAATCGTTTAAGGCGCGTCTTCTTTCCGCGATTCCTGATCTTGACGCAAGGTGTGATGGTTTGCTCATCCATTCCGAAAACTTCGGTGCGCTGAATCTCTTTCAGGAGCGTTTTCGTGAGCAGGTCAAGTGCATCTACATTGATCCACCATACAACACTGGTAGTGATGGATTTGCGTATAAAGATTCCTATAAGGATTCTTCGTGGTTGACGATGATGGCTGATCGCATGGCGTCTGCCAAAACTGTAATGTCTGATACGTCATCGATATATGTGAACGTGAATGATATTGAGGATTATAATCTTCGGGCATTGATGAATCATATTTTCGGACATGAAAACTATGTTACGACTGTGGTTACTAAGTGTTCTACCGCATCGAGCTTTAGAACGGTAAATCCTGGGCCTGTTGATATTAGCGATCGCATTTTGTTTTTTGCAAAAGATAAAATGCGACTTTCATTTATCCCCCAACCCGTTGTCAAAAATCCCGATCTTTCTCATTTTTCACGATATGTAGTTAATCGTGACGCACCTCCAAGTGACTGGAAGTTTGAATCCATTAAATTGCGTGTATTGAAAAACATGGGGATTAGTTGCGAAACAACGCGCGAGGGGATGAAAATCGCTGAGAAAAAACTTGGTGCTGCAGCAGATGCGATAATTACGGCGCAATGCATGGCGTTTGCGGTGGAGCATGCTGATTCAGTGTTTGAGACGAAAACATTTCAGAAGCCTTCAACTTGGGTCCAAGATTGGATAACGAAATCAGAGAAAGAAGCAGATAAGATATTTGCTATTGAACGTCCCGATGGAGGAGAGCCTATAGTAATGATTGGCGGCCGCCAGTTTTACTTTCTTTCAAAGAACATTAGGATTATTAATGGCAAACGTGTTGTGACTGAGCCGGCATCCACTCTGTGGACAGATATAGACACAAATAATCTTCGCCATGAAGGGGCAGTATCATTCGCAAATGGCAAGAAGCCGTTGAAACTACTTTCGCGTTTTATCGGCATGTCAGATGATAGTGAGGGGAAGTTTATTCTCGACTACTTTGCTGGTTCCGGTACAACTGCTCATGCGGTGATTGACCTGAATCGACAGGACAAGGCGAATGGTATAGACGCGAAGCGCAAGTACATTCTTGTTGAGATGGGTGATCATTTTGACACCGTGTTGAAGCCGCGTATTGAGAAGGTCGTTTATTCGCCGGAATGGAAGGATGGCAAGCCCAAGACATTGGACAAGGGAATTTCGCATTGCTTCAAGTATATGCGGCTTGAGTCATACGAAGACACGTTGAACAATCTCGTCGTTGACGGCGAGAAAGGCAAGGCGTATGCCGGCATTGGGGATTATTTCTTCAAGTACATGCTTGATGTCGAGACGAATGGAAGCCCGTCGCTCTTAAATGTCGCGCAGTTTGCCAATCCTTTCAACTACAAGTTGTTCGTCAAGAAACCTGGCAGTGAGGAACGTGAGGAGCGTACGGTCGATCTGATCGAGACGTTCAATTACCTTATTGGATTGCGTGTCCAGCATGTTGCGGAGCCACAGACGTTCGCCGCAGAGTTTGAGCGCAAGCCAGACCCGGAGTTGCCGGAGGATGCGCATACGAAGCTGACGGTCAAGGAGTTGCGTGCGGCGGAAGCCGGTGACGGCACCGTCTGGAAATTCCAGATGGTCGAGGGCTGGATGCCCAAGAATCGTGCTACGCCAGACGACGGAGCGAAGGAGCGCGTGCTTGTCGTCTGGAGGACGCTTACGGGAGACATCGAGAAGGACAACGCCGTTCTCAATGCCTATCTCCAGGCTGCGGCCTCGGCTCAGCTTGGCGGTGGATGTGACGTCATATACGTGAACGGCTCGAACAACGTCCTGCTTCTGCAAAAGGACGGCGATTCGTGGAACGTGCGCCTCATCGAAGAGGATTTCCTTACACGCATGTGGGAGGGTGTGTGATGGCCTCTCGTAGTAAAAGGCGTTCGAAGGCATTGCCGAAGCTCCCTTTCTCGCAGAAGCTGGTGCTGAACCAGTGGCTGATATCTCTGTTCGGCATCAATCCGCTCGAATACGCGCGGCCAGTCGACGAAAAGCCGTTCGACAGACTTGTCATCGATTTGCGCAATGCACCGGAAGGGCTTGATAGCGATGGACACCACCATTTCTACCATGTGTTGAAAGATGCGGGATTCTTCCTCTTCAAAAGAGTGGGAATAACGGGGGCGGAGTTACAGTCGTATGAGGAGAATGTCGTTGCGCATACTGCCGCAATCAATGCTCGGCGTCCACAAGACAGGCAGATCAGGTGGAAGTATTTCCAGTGGCTTTCGCTGATTTTTTCCGAGGCATACCTCGACCGCTATTTCCGTGACCGTGCGGCGCTTCTTGCTGACCTTAACAATTTCGTCACAGAATTCAATGCGAGGTATTCGGACTATCAGCCAATCGCCGAATACAAAGAGGACGATCTCAACAAGGTCTGCCTGCAGAATGCAACGGGTTCCGGCAAAACGCTTCTGATGCACGTCAATCTCAAGCAGTTCTGGTTCTACGCGAAAAAAGCGAACATGGACGGAACGATAAACTTCCCGTTTCTCATCACACCAAATAGCGGCCTTTCAGTGCAGCACAGAAATGAACTTGCTGCTAGTGGAATCAGCGGCGTCCCTTTCACAAAAGGCGCGGGAGGGGAACTTGGCGAATTCCTCTACACGCTTGAGATACAGAAGATTCAGAAGGAGGACGGCCCCGAGACTTTTGCTGTTCGGAACTTCGGCGACAACAACCTCCTTTTCGTTGACGAAGGGCACGCAGGACTTTCCGGCGACGAAGATGCAACGTGGATGGGGTATCGTGCCCAGCTGTGCGAGAAGGGTTTTTCATTTGAGTACTCTGCGACATTCGAGCAGGCGGTTTCGGGAACATCACACGAAGACGAGTATGCGAAAGCCGTACTTTTCGATTATTCATACAAATGGTTCTACAAGGACGGATACGGCAAAGACTACCAGATTTACAACATACCAAAGACATTCGCGACTACGGAGTTTGTCTATTTGACGGGATGCCTTTTGAAGTACTACCAGCAGTTGAGGATCTATGAGGAATGTAAGGCGGGTTTTGCAGGGTTCAACCTGGAGAAGCCGCTTTGGGTTTTTGTCGGCAGCACGGTAAGTGGTGTCAAGAGGGACAAGAAAACCAAGCGGCTGAGATTCGAGGGGGAGAATGTCCTTGCGGCATCGGATGTTGCACAGATACTGGCATTTATCGGCGAATTTCTATCGGACGATACCAAGGCAACACAGACGATAGCAGACTTGCTTCTCAAGTCTGGCGTACAGACAGGCATGTTGGACGCAAATGGCAACGACTTCTTCGAAGGGGCGTTCGAATATCTTGCTCAAGAAATGCAGGGCGACATGAAGAAGGTTGCAGAGTTTTACAAGGACATACTGCGCCGTGTGTTCAATGGGGCTGCGTCTGGCAAATTGCAGGTTGAGCGCTTGAAGGGTAATTCGGGAGAGATTCTTCTCCGTGCGCCGCTTTCCGAGGAGCAAAGGCCGTTCGGACTTATCAACGTGGGTTCGCCAAAGGAACTTTGCGATCATCTTAAGACACTACCGTGTCTCGCGGAAAACATCGTTTTTGCAGAGGACAGCGATATCTCCGACGCGATCTTTCAGACAGTACGGGAGTCAAGTTCACCCATCAACCTGCTAATTGGATCGAAGAAGTTCGTCGAAGGATGGGACTGCTGGCGCGTAAGCACGCTTGGTCTCATGCATGTTGGAAGAAGCGAGGGCGCGCAGATCATCCAGCTCTTCGGACGCGGCGTGCGTCTCAAAGGGTGGGAGTGGAGCCTTAAGCGCAGCAGCCATTCAAAAGCACCTGTGCATCCGAATTGGATTCAGGAACTGGAGTTGCTGAACGTATTCGGCATTCAGGCGGATTTCATGCAGAGATTCAAAGGTTATCTTGAAAGCGAAGGGCTGCCGGGAAACGAAAAACGTCATTTTGAAAAGATCCCGCTCAACGTCACATACGACTTTGGCAAGAAACTCAAGGTTATCAGGCCGAAGAAGAAGGCGTTCGATGGCAAAGAGTATGACTTCAAGCGAGATGCCCCGGTGCCGAGTTTTGAAGCCGACATCGCGAACTACATCAAGGATAACAAGGTTGTACTTGATTACTATCCGCGTGTTCAGCGGATTTCGTCAGAAAAGCAGGAGGGGGAAGCGGAGAAGAAGAACAGGGCACACTTCGGGACGGAGCAACTTGGTCTCGTGGACTGGACGGAGCTCTATCTTTCGATTGAAAGATTCAAGAGGGATCGGACCTGGTATAACCTTGACGTTACCGAGAACGGGCTTAAGAAGGTTCTTACGTCGTCGGATTGGTATGAGTTGTACATTCCAGAGGCTTTCTTGAGGCCTACGACATTCGCCGGGGTGCGACTGGTTCGCGACGTTGCAGCGGAATTGCTCAAAAAATACGCAGAGAAGCTCTATCGGTATTCTAAGCAGATGTTTATCGAGCCTCGTCTTGAGTATAGAGATTTGACTGAAGATGATGACAACCTGCCGAAGTCCGAGGAGTACATTTTCAGCGTTGATGCCGATGATGCGACATTGATCAACCAGATACAATCGCTCAAAAAAGATCTTGCCGATAAGAAAGACAAATTGATTACTGGATACGGTGTTGCTAATGCGATTAATTTTGGCGTACACCTCTTCCAGCCGTTGTTTCGACTTAAGAAACAGGGAAAGGTAGAGATCGTCCCGCTCTCGCTCAACGAAAGTGAATTCCAGTTTGTTGTTCACCTTTACAATTACATAAAGGCGCATAAGGCCGAGATTCAGGGCAAGGGACAGGAGATATTCCTGCTTCGTAACCTGAGCCGTGGCAAAGGCATGGGTTTCGCGGAGGCGTCAAATTTTTATCCTGACTTCATCCTGTGGGTGATTCAAGGCGAAAAGCAGTACATTACATTTGTTGAGCCGCATGGTATGATGCACGAAGATGCAGAAAGCGACAAGGTGAAATTCTGCAATAAGATTAAGGACATAGAGAAACGGATGGGTGATGCAAATATGATCTTGAATAGCTTTATACTTACTCCAACACCATATAACGGAATGACATGGATACCGCGACCGCTGCAAACGTGGATAGAAGAGAATAAGCACATACTGTTCCTGGAAGAGGGCGGCGAGAAGTATCTTCCAAAGCTCTTTGGTATGATGGAGCAAGTCAATACGGAAGGGCAGTAACTGTTGACATGGTAAGGGAAGAGGAAGATTCATCGAATCCCTCATCAAGCCGATGGAGTGATTGCGGGCATGTACGGACGGAATCTGTCCTTGAAGAAAGGATTGTGGCATGGATAAGGAAGCAAAAAAGCTGCGCGTAATTCAAGTTGCGGGCACCGCCTTATGCGTTGTATGTATGTTGGCGACTTATGGCGTGTCATGTGGGGTGTCGCACATATTGCACCAGAATGTTTTTGCACACAAATGTGTTTCCATCGGTTCTGGGGCTGTCATGGTGTTTTTTCTTCTTATGCTAATAACTTTTTTGTTCATGCCTAATGTGTTTTTATCTGTAATGGCGAAATTTAAAAGCGCAGGTAAAGCGGATAAAGGGAAATATACATTCCCTGTCTATGACCTGACTCCGACTGATGAAGCAGAGGGGGTTGAATGTTACACTTACATGCTTAATGAAGCATTGAAGCGGGAAAAGGTCAGGAACATTGCAATCGCAGGGCGCTATGGATCGGGAAAGAGTTCATTTCTAAATACATTCTTCAAGTCGCGCAAGAAAAAGACGGGCTTGCCCTGGAAAAAGTGGTTCCGCAAGAAAGAGAAAGTCTTAAAGATCTCAATGGCCGCTTTCCTTGAAAAAGAAGGCGAACAACAGATGGATGAGGCACGAGAACGATTGCTGGAAATTAGTATCCTTCAGCAAATGTTCTACCATGTGACGCAGGGCGAATTGCCTTTCTCGCGTTTTAGGCGGTTGACACGATTGGGATGGGGAAAATGGTTGCTACTGCTTGGGTATTTGTTACTACTAATGGTGACAGTAACCTGTTTGGTTCAACCATCGTCAATGCGTCAGCATTTTCCGAAAGCGATTATTGCTGATTGGAGCAATTTAGCGTATTGGGTTGGCATGGGGCTGTTGCTAATTGTTGGCGCGATAGGTGCCTTTCAGGTTTTGCGTTTCTACAAGAAAATCAAGCATTGTAATTTAAACTTTCAGAACATTGAGCTTGACATAGAAAAGGAAGATGAAACATCGGTATTCAACCGATACATGGATGAAGTTGTGTATTTTTTCGAGGAGACGGGTTATACGATTGTCCTTTTTGAAGATATTGATCGATTTAAGGATACGCAGATATTTGCGAAGTTGCGTGAACTGAATTTGATTCTAAACAGTGCTAAGCAGATCGAGCAAAAGCCGATTCGATTTATATATGCGCTTCGAGATAATGTGTTTACTGGAACGGAGCGAGTGAAGTTCTTTGATTTTATCCTTCCCATCGTCCCGGTGGTCGATTCAAAGTCTTCTGCGGCAAAACTTAAGGAGATGCTAACTGCATATGTTGGTGAGGACAAAATCGCTGAATATGATGAGATGATACATGCCCTGTCGCCTTATATTTCGGATATGCGGTTGATGAATAATATTGTAAATGAGTTCGCCGCGTATCGTGAGATGATTTCAACTCAAGGACATGGGTTGCGTTTCTTAGGGATGGTAATCTTTAAGAATTTCTTTCCCGCCGAGTTTGCTAAACTCTACGAGCGAACGGACTCACTTTTGGCGAGAATATTAGAACGAAAAAAGGAGATTGTTGACGAGAAAATATCGGGACTTAATGCTGAGGTGGAAAATATTAAGACGGTCATTGCCGAGTCCGAGAAAGAGAAGATTGGTGATGTCCGAGAACTTCAAATGCTCTATATGGCGTGTTGCGTTGGTAAAGAACTTCCGAAGGGTGCGGAATCAATCGAATGGAAAGGACATGAGAGTGTTACATTGTCGGATTTCTTTTCCAACCCTGATCTTTTTGATTCGCTATATGGGAATGATTTTCGTGTGTGGCATGCAACGAAGATCCCTCACTATGCCAATTATTGGGAAAGGAGGTCGTCTGAATGCAAATGGGCGTCTATATATCCGCAAATCCAAAAGGAGATGGGTGAATATAAAAAACGTTTTAAGGCCATAGCGGATAAAGACGTGGCAAAACGGGAGGAGTATAATCGCCGCATTGCGGAATTGAGCATTGAGAAAAATGCTGTTTGTCGATTGTCGCTCGCTGATATGCTTAAGAAGGGGTGGTTCTTTGAGGATGACATTAGGAACGCCTTAAAGGATTGCTATCCGAAGCCCAAAGTAAAGAAGGGTGAGACGCCTCCGGAAATAGTCATTAAGAAGGAAACCATTTTATTGTTGTATCAGTTATTTTATGGTGGCTATGTTGGAGAGAACTACGAGCATTTCATTTCGGTGTTTAAGACAGGTGACATGACGCGAGGTGATAATGATTTTGAGACAGCTGTTTTGGAGAATGTTGAATATCCATTTGATTATGAACTTGCTGATCCAGCGGCGGTTGTAGAACATTTAGGGGTTGGAATGTTCACAAAGACTGCCGTTCGAAATTTTGCGTTGGTCGAAACGATGATTAAGGCGCGAGAGTGCTACAAAGATAAGCTTGAAGCGTTTGCGTCTAGATTTGTCAGTGACACCGCTGACAACCAAGGGTTTGCAATTGAACTGATCTCTCGGGCGTCTACCAATGATGACAGTGCTACTAAAATTGTTGGATTCTATATTGAACATTGGAATACTTGTTTGGATGATTTGTTTAAGGGAGGAAACTTAACAGACGATTTAAAGGAAAAATTGACGGAAGCCACTTTAAGGTGGATGAAATCCGCGCGCGGAGCGTTGCCTTCTGAGGTCATGACTCATATTTCGGAAGCAAAGCACCCGTGTGAAATGTTTAAGCGCGCTGGATATGATCCAGAGGCAATGGTTAAACTGCTGGATGATGCTGACGTGCTTTTGGAAAATTGCGTATTTGAGTCAGATGATGAGAAGGCGTATGTGGAAGCGGTGAGACATACAGGATGCTATTCGTACGAGAATGGTATGCTTGAACGCCTTATGGCTGCTAGTAACGTTGATGTGTCCAAGTTCAGGCAAGCTCCAATGTCATGTGTCAGAGACTGCGGGTTGTTAGACGTTATCGACGATGTGAATGAACACTTCGGAGATTTTGTTGCAACGTTTTATGCCGTGGAGAAGTCTGAAAAAGAAGATGATCCGCAAGTTGTAATTGACGTGATGAACACCTCGGATTTTGATATCAAGGATAGAGAGATATTTGCAAAGGCACAAAAGCAGCTGATTGAAGATATGGAGCAGATTAAAGATGACGATCTGTCAAAATGTCTTTTGTCGGCGAACATGGTTGTTCCTTCGTGGAAGAATGTGGTACATGCGGCAGAACGATTTACATATGGCGCTGAAGCGCAAGGATTCCTTGAGAAGAACAGAGAATCCCTTGCGAAGCAAGATTGGCAGACTGTGGAAGAGCCTTTGCGAAAATGGGTTGATTGGTTGATTAGCACAGAGACCGTTCCTGATGACGCCTTGAATGTTGCATTGGAGTTATTCCCTGCGCCTATAAAAGTGCAGGCACTGGCAAAAGTTGACATTGCTGCAGAAAGGATTCGTGTTGCAACGGCAAGAGGCCGAATTGAATTCACTCCTGAACTGTATGAACAGCTTAAGAAAGCGGGAAAGGACGGTCACATGGAGCTGGCGGAAGCGTTCCCGAGTGAGTTCATTCAAGCATGTAAGACTAATTCCTGGGAAATGCTTCATAAGGATCTGGTGCGAATCTTTACTGGTGATCGCTTTTCGGATAATCAGAAATGCGACATGTTGAAAATGTATGAGGGGTGCGA
>JAEEGL013786834.1_pt1 | contig 10881 bp, 8 predicted proteins | sample 9134231 | NCBI WGS metagenome assembly JAEEGL01 (sample SAMN16246548, study PRJNA631951) | gut metagenome | biome: gut microbiome; feature: rumen; material: fiber-attached | host: Bos | place: Iran: Karaj | collected 2018-10
AAAGGTCATAATTTTAGAAAAGATTTATATAAAGAATATAAAGATGGTAGAGCTCAAACTCCTGATGATTTAAAAGAACAGTTTCCAATTGCTAAAGAATTATGTAATTTAATGGGTATTAAATACTATGAAATTGATAATTATGAAGCTGATGATATAATTGGTACTTTTGCTAGAATGGCAGATGAAGATAAGAATTATAATGCTACAATTGTTAGTAGTGATAAAGATCTTTTGCAATTAATAAGTGATGAAGTAGATGTTAAGTTATTAAAACAAAAAGATTATATTATGATGAATCCTAAAACATTTTACGATACTTATGGTCTTGAACCTATTAAAATGATTGATATTAAGTCATTAATGGGTGATGCTAGTGATAATATACCAGGTGTTAAGGGAATAGGGGAAAAAACAGCTTTAACTTTACTTCAAAAATATAAATCTTTAGATGGTGTATATGAACATTTAGATGAAATTAGTACTAAAACAAGAGAAAAATTAGAACAGGATAGAGATAATGCATATTTTTCATATAAAATAGCTACTATTTATAAAGAAGTACCTCTTAATGTTACTTTTGAAGATATTAAGTATAATGGTCCACTTGTTAATCAATTAAAAGAAAAATATAAGGAACTTGAATTTAATTCTTTTTTAAAAACTATTGATGATAAAAAAGAAGTTAAACAAGAAAATTATGAAATTGTTAAAGGTAAAATAGAATTAGAAGGTAAATATAGCTTCTATATGGAATTAGATAAAACAAATTATCATACTGCTGATTATATTGGAGCTAGTATATATGATGGAAATAAATCATATTATTTTGATCAAGCTGCATTAATGTTAAATAAAGATTTACTTAAAAACGTATGTGTTACTTTTGATAATAAAAAGAATAATGTATTTTTAAATAAATATAATATGAAAGTAAATGTTTCTTTTGATACTATGATTGGTGCTTATTTATTAAATTATAATGTTAAAGATGATATTTCTTATTTAGCAACTTCTTTTGGTGTTGAAATACCTTATTATGAAGAGATAACTAATACTAAAAAAGTTATGAGTGATGAAGAAAGAATAAGTGCAATTGTTTTAAAAAGTAAGTTTTTATATGATACATATGAAGAATTTAATAAGAAGTTAAAAGATGAAGATTTATTAGATTTATATAATAATATGGAGCATCCATTAATTGATGTTTTATCTAGTATGGAAATAGAAGGTATTTATGTAGATAAAAATGTTATTAATGATTTAAAAGAAGATATTAAAATACGAGTTTCTAATTTAGAAAATGTTATATATAATTATGCTGGTGAAGAATTTAATATTTCCAGTCCTAAACAATTATCTTATATTTTATTTGAAAAATTAAATCTTCCTCATGGTAAGGGTAAGAATGCAACATCTACTGCTCATGAAGTATTAATTAAATATACAGATGTTCATCCAATTATTAATGAAATATTAGAATATAGAAATTTAAATAAATTATTAACAACATATTTAGAAACATTTAATGATTATGTTTTATCTGATAATAAGATTCATACTATATATAAACAAACAGGAACTAGAACAGGAAGACTATCATCAGTTGATCCTAATCTTCAAAATATACCTGTAAGAAGTGAAGAAGGTAAAAAGATAAGAAAAGCATTTTTACCAAGTGAGAATTCTGTTTTATTATCAAGTGATTATTCTCAAATAGAATTAAGAGTACTTGCTCATATAAGTAATTCTAAAAGTTTACAAGATGCATTTATTAATGGTGAAGATATACATACTCATGTTGCAAGTGATATATTTGGTGTTCCTGATGAAAAGGTTACTCCTAATATGAGAAGAACTGCTAAAAGTGTTATATTTGGAATTGTTTATGGTATTAGTGGATATGGTTTATCTGAAAACTTAGATATTTCACAAAAAGAAGCTAAGGAATATATTGACAAATATTTAAATTTATATCCTGAAGTAAATGATTATATGAAAAAAATAGTAGAAGAAACAAAAGAAAAAGGTTATGTAAGAACACTATGCAATAGAAAAAGAGAAATAGAAGAAATAAAAAATCCTAATTATTTGATTAGATCTTCTGGTGAAAGAATGGCTCTTAATACTCCGATACAAGGAACAAGTGCTGATATATTAAAACTTGCTATGATTGAAATAGATAAGAAATTAAAAGAAAATAATTATAAAACTAAGATGTTATTACAAGTACATGATGAATTGATATTTGATACTCCTAATGATGAATTAGAAGAAGTTAAAGATATGATTCGTGATACAATGGAAAATATATTTAAATTATCAGTTCCATTAAAAGTATCTATTGATTATGGTAAAAACTGGTATGAAGCAAAATAATAAAATACACATTAAAATATGTGTATTTTTAATTATTATTCGTAAAATTATTGATATATGATAGATTTGTTCTATGCTATTTGATAAAATTATTTTGATAGGAGAGTGTTATGAAAAATATATTTTTAAAATTGTTATTTTTAATCGGAATAGTTTTTTTATTTAAGAGTACTATTTATGCTGACACTTATATGTATACAAAAAGAGATAGTATTTTAAGAAATAATTATTCTAAAGTTTATAGGCCGAGTTCTATTATTGAAGATGGTGTTCAAATAGCTGTTATTAAAGGAACAAAGGTTAAAATATTATCTAAAGTAAATGATTACTATTATAAAGTAAAGATTGAAAAAGATGGTGTACATTATTTAAAGGATAGAACTGGTTATATTATTGCTAAAAGTTTGGTTGACAAAGAAGTAGCAAAAGATACTAAAGAGAGTAGAACATTAACAGTTAGTGATAAGACAACTTTATTAAAAAATGTAATGACATTAGTCAATGTATCTAAATTAAGTAATGGTAATATAAATATTTTATATCCTACTGCTAGTGCGATAGAAGAAGAAAATGTAGATAATAAAGATGTTTTAAGAACAGCTGGTTATAATTTTGTAGTTAATGGAAAACCTTTCAAAAGTAAAAGAAGTCTTAATAATGGAAAGAATTATTATTTATCATGTTCTGGTTTCGTTAGTACTGTTTATAATGGAACTTTTGGAGTTGATGTTACGAGAGATGATGGAAGTTTGTATTGGGCTTTAACATATAAATCATATGGTGTAAATCCTAAAAAAGGAAATTTATTTGATATTGTTTATTCTACTGAAGAATATGGTAAAGTTGTTGCTTATGCAAGACAAATGCAAATTGGAGATTCCATTACTGGAGCTGTAGATTCAAGTAAAACTCCTGGTATAGAAGGATATACATATGGTAGTAATCAAGGACATATAATGATGTATATTGGAGATGCTTTAATTGCACATGCTACGAATGATGGTTTGAAGATTGCTTATTATGATAAAAAGTCTAAAGAAGGTGTTTCAAATTATTATTTAGTTTTAGGTAATAGATCTATTAAAAATCAAAATGGTGAAGTTGTTTCTAGTGGATATAGATTTGATAAAGGAATCTATGTTGTCAGAATGAAAAAAGGAACTGAAAGAACTCGTAGAAGAATTAAATTATCTAATGATAAAACAAAATTTGAAATTAAGGATTTAAAGAAAAAATAATCGAGGTGCTATTATGGAAGAAAATAAATCAAATAATAAATTATTAGTTATAATTGTTGTTATATTAATTGCGGCTTTTGGATTGTTTGCTTTTTCTAAATCTATTAATGATAATATTAAAAATGATACTAATACTAATACTAATACTAGTGTTAATAATACAAATGAAACTGAAGTTGAAATGGGAGACCTTTTAGATGATGAATTAGATGGTGCTCCTAGCGTACAATATAATAGTGAGATTCAAAATACTACTAAAGAAGGAACAGCAGAAAGAAGCGATACAAATAAAAACACAGAAACAACTAAGAAGGTTGAAAAAGAAATATCTAATGCTTCTATAGAAGATTATAATATAGATGCTCCTGTTAGTAAGGCAGCTGTACCAACAACAACACCTGCAACTGGTCCTTCAGATGAAGACGAAGAAGAATCTTTAGAAGAAAATGTAAAGTATGCTCCTGCAGTTAATAAAATAGCTGTAGTTGTTAACTCTTCTGAAGATGATGATGAAGAAGATGGGGATGGAGAAGAGGAATAATTCCTCTTTTTTTTGTGTTTTATGTATGATATAATCGTCTTATAACATAAGAATAGAAGAGGATTATATGAGAAAATTTTTATTGTTTTTAATAGTTATGCTTTTTCCATTATTTACTTATGCTGCAACATTTAATGAATCTAAAAATATAGCAAATAATTATTATACTAAATTTAATACGTTTGATAGATATTTAAGGTTTAGTACAAAATATGATGTTGATACTAGTTTTAGGCCAAAAGAAAATACTAATTTTAAAACAGGTGGATTATTATCTAAACAAGAATTTGATATAACAATGAAAGGTTTTGCAACACCTTCATTCTCATATTTATTTGATGGAATTTCTTTTTGGACACTTAGTGCTAGTGGAGAAAATCGCTATGTTATTAGTGATAACCCTGAATATGAAGATAAGAATTTAAAACATAATACAAAAGTAACTGAATTTGTTAAGAAAACAGCAAAAGTAAGAGGATCTGGTGCGTTTGATAATCCTTGGATTTTTGTTGAAAAATTTCGTGTTGAAGTAGCTAGTAATGGACATGGTGGTGTATCTGTTAAAAATACCTCAAGAAAGATTGCTAATTCAGAAGGGCGAGAAATAGAAGAGGTAGAAGAAGGAAACGATAGCGTATTTAGTTTATCTCCTGATATAGGATATGTTTATCAAGGAAATACATGTGGCGCTAATGTTATTGTTGAAAATAATATATTAACTATAAAAAATGTTTCAGCTAATATAAATTGTACTGTTACTTTTAAAGAAAATGAGTATGTTATTAATTTCCCTAGACCATATCAAGATGTAACAACTAATTTACTTGGTAAAACAAGAAGAGAGTTTGCTGATGCAATTCCAAATCAATTTTATTATCAATATAATGTTGGTTATTTTAGAGATGAAGAAAAGAAAAATAGATTGACTACTCTTATTCCTCCATATAGAAGAGGATGGACTTTTGTTGGATATTACGTAAATGAAAAAACTGAAACAAATAGATTGCTTAACGGTTATAACTATGAAGATAGAAGAAATAATCCTAATTTAATGACGAATCTTTCTACAAATTATAAATTCTTTAAAGAAGCTAAATGGAAACAAAATGCTTCTGAAAATATAGAATTTACTGTTTATCCAAATGAATATACAGTTTACTTTAATTCTGATGATGGAACTAATCCTGATCCAACAAGTAAAAAAGTAATATTTGAGCATGATATACCTGAAATAAAAACTATTCCTAGAAAAGCAGGATATATTTTTGAAGGATATTATACTGATACAAAAGGTAGAAAAGGATCTAATGCATATATTGAAAAATACTATGCAGCTATAACAGAAGATTTATTTGCGTCTGCTAATTATAATAGAAAAGTAGTAGGGGCAAGACCATTAGAAGTATGGCAAGAAGATAAAGATACTATATTATATGCAAATTATAGTGCATGTCATGTAGGTCATTATTGTGTAGGTGATAATACAGAGCGTGAGTGTCAAGCAGGAACATATCAAGATCAGACAGGACAAACTTCATGTAAACCATGTCCAGCAGGAACATATCAAGATGAAACTGGTAAATCTAGTTGTAAAGATTGTACTCCTGGACAATATCAAGATGACACAGGGCAAACAAGTTGTAAGTGTTGTACACCAGGACATTATCAATCATCTTACGGAAAAACATCATGTACAGTATGCCAAGCAGGAACATATCAAGGTAGTTCTTGTGCGTCTTCCTGTAGTTCTTGTCCAGCAGGTCAAACATGTCCAGCAGGTTCTACAAGTCAAAGTTCTTGTTATACACCATCACCTCCACCTTCTGATGATGATGGTGGCGGCGGGGGCGGTTGCGGAAGCGATTGCTGCTCATGTGGTACTTGTGGTGGATCACAATGTTATGCTAATACACCTCCTATGTCAAGCAGTGATGACTGGGGATGCGGTAATAATGATTGCTAATGATTGGTAGGTAATAAAATGAAAAAGAACAAATTAATATTATTTTTAGTTATTGTTGTTATTATATCAGTTGTTGGCTTTCTATTATCTGGTTTATTTAAAAAAGAAGAAACAAAAGTTGATAATAGACTTGTTCAATATAAAGGATTTGATTTTCAAGTACCTGAGAATGTTGAATTTCAAGAATATGATAGATATCTATTTACTTTAACATCTAAAAATTGGAGAGCACGTGTAGAAATTGTTCATGATAAAGGACATGAATTTACTCAGAGTGCAGACAAATATTATGAGTTATTAAAGGGAATTGGTTATGATGTATCAAAACCGGAAAAAATAAATGTATCTAATAAAGAATTAATAAAATATAAGAGAAGTGGTTCATTAAATTCTGTTATTATTTTAGGCGATTATGTTGGTAATTTTTCTTATCAAATTGAATTCTTTAATAATAAATCAAAATATAGTATAAAAGGTCTAGAAGATGTATTAAATATTCTAGATACAGGTGTATATCGTATTGAAGATCACACAATATTCTATTATCGTGAAATGGGTATAATTCTTAATTATGATGAATCAAAATCAAAAGAAGAGAATCAAAGCAGAGTGTATAATCCTGCTAAGGATGTTAATGCAACTATTGAAAATGAAACAATAATAGATGACAAAACAGAAGAGAATAATTCAATTATTAATTCTAATGAAACAAATAATTAAAAAAATAGTTAAAAATATTTAACTATTTTTATATGGTATATTTTTTATTTCTTCTTTTGATATATCTTCATATATTGTTGAATAGATATCAGAAACTCTTTTTTCAATATTTAATGATTTATATTTTTGTGTATCATATTTATTTAATATTGGAATTATAATATCTTTTTTTATTTCATTTAAATATTGTTGTCCTTTTAAAGAAAAACCTAATATTCTTATATATTCAAGTGTTTTATATTGTTTATTTTCTTCTTTAGTAAATGAACATAATATATGACATAACATTCTATTTATTTTGTTATATGTATATCTTTTAGTTTTTATATTTTGAATAAGTTCTTCAAGAGTATTTGATTCATTTATTTTACTTTTAATTCTTATATCTAATCCTTCATCAACATCTAGATATTTATTTAGGTTTTTTTCAGATAATATTTTGTATTTTAAATAATCAAAGTATTTATTATCAATTTTTTTGTCTTTTAATATTTCATATGTTTCTTTTGGAACCATATTTTTAATATCAATACCATTTGATATTTTGTTTCTTATATTTGAAGCTGAAACAATATTATCATTTAATTCATTATCATGATAATCATTTGTTCTTTTTATATTTAATGGTTTAAATGAATAGTTATTTTTTATTATCTCTTTTATGTAAGATAGTGCAAGTAAATCATTTGGAGTATCTATAACTGTGCCACCTAAATCTTTTAATGCATTATTTAATGCAGTTGGATAATTAACTCCTTTATTCATATTTTCTTTAACTTTTTTATCAAAGTCTTTATTATTTATTTGAATATTTGCACTTTTTATTAAATCATCTATATTATCTCTTTCTGTTCCAAAACATAGATAGTCTATATTAAAGTTATTAAGTATTTCTAATGAGTATTTAGCAAATATATCACTTCCTTGAGTAGAATATATATATGGAAGTTCTATAAATAAATCTACACCATTATTAATGGCTATTTTTGATTTATCAAACTTATTTATTATTGATAATTCTCCTCTTTGAGTAAAAGAAGATGATGAAACAACAATTATTAGAGAATCTTTATATAATTCTTTAATTTTATTTATTTGATATAAATGACCATTATGAAATGGATTATATTCTGCTACTATACCAATTATTGTCATAAAAACTCCTTTTTAGTGAGAATATTATATCAAAATAATATAAAATATTGCAAATTAGATAAAATATACTTGATATTTTTATTATTTTATGAGAAAATACTTTAGCAATGCAAATGTATATACATAAATTTGATATATCAAAGGAGGAATAAAAATATGAAATTAGATATTACTTTATTTGGTGCACTACCTTTTAGAAGAGTAAGTAAAACTGCTAAAAGACAAAGAAGAACACATTTAAAGAAGACTGCTCCTACAGTAATAACTTGTCCTAATTGTGGTGAAGTTTTAGCTCCACATAGAGCTTGTACTAAATGTGGTTACTATAAAGGAAAAGAAGTTATTGAAGTAAAAACAAAAGAGAATTAGTCAGATTACTGACTTTTTTATTTGTTTTAATTATAAAAATAGGGTGTAGATATTTGACATCTTATTTTATTTTTGTTATAATATGCTGGCTTTTAAAGAAAGGGGTAGTATTATGACATTATTCTGGATTTATGTGGTTATTCAATTAGTATCAACTGCTTATGGAATAACTGTTATTAATTCTGTTAAAAAAGTACCAGCTTTAAAAAAGAAACTTAAAAATGCAGGATATACTCCTAGAGATAAAGATAGTTTATATAGAACTAATGAATTTTTTAAGTATTTTTTTAAGGGATTTATACCATTTTATTATGCATATAAAGCACTTCAATTAATTAATGATGATGATCCTTTAGAAGCAGCTTTTAGAGATGAAATAGATAGTGGTAATTATATTACTGATAAAGATAAGGAATTATTTGCTGCAGAAGAAGAAAGTGCTAAAGATAGTATTGCTTTTGATCCACATATGTTTGATTATGATGATGTTGAAACATATAAAGCAAGACCAATAGATTTAAATAAAATTTATGATGATGATGAAACACCTGAAGAATATATTACAAGAGAAGCTGATAATGAGCATATTCAAATAACTCCTTTTGTAACAGCAGAAGAAAATAAACCAAAAAATGAAAATTTAGAAGTTAAAATTATTAATAATGAAGTTACTAACAGTGATATAGCTAATGCTATTGCTAAATTAAGTGAAGAAGAGTTAGAAGCTCTATCAAAAAAACTTATCTCTTTAGCAGAAATAAAGAAAACACAAGAGTTATTATATAAAAAAGATGTTGCATAATAATAATTTAAGTGTTAAAATCAATTATGTAAATTAATTTGTTGGACGAGATTTTTAAAATTAATATTATCAGAGAGTTAACGTTTGGTGTGAGTTAACATATTATTTAAAAGTTACTACCAACTGTATGAGGTTAATAGCCTACGTATAACTTGCGTTAAAGTTTGTAAGATAATTAAAGGATGGTACCGTCTTTCTATAGACTCCTTGTACTATTCTTTTTTATTTTAATGAAAGAGGGGGATATATATGTTTAATGATACTATAATTAGTTTATCAAAGTTTTTAGCAAGATATGCAAATGTCACCGGTGTTAATCTAAAAAAGATTACTCATGATGAAGTAAAATATTTGTTTCCTTATTTAAGAAGATCATCATTTGATGAGATAAAGAAACATAAAGAGCTTATCATGAATGGAAAAGTTGTTCTTGTGTCTGATGGTAGAAAAGTTATACCATATTATACTCCAGTTCTTGATTTTGAATATGATGCTGAAGCATTATATTTAGATAGAGAAGAAGTTCCACAAGAAGAAATTGATGACAATGAATACGATTATGCTAGTATGAGTGAATATGAGCTAAGAGAATTGTTAGTTAGAAAATGTAATTCTTTTAGAAATCAGATGAGAGCTAGACATGAATTAGAGCATAGAGGAATTGCAATAACTAAGAAATATAGAAGATGTGAATATAAAAAAATAATAGAGGAGGAATAAAAAAATGAAAGAAATTAAAAGTGATGAAAAACTAAATATGTTAAATCACAGCTGTGCGCATTTACTTGCACATGCAGTAAAGCATCTTTATCCAAATGCTAAATATTGGGTAGGTCCAGTAATTGATGATGGATTTTATTACGATATTGATTTAGGAGATATAACTTTAACCGAAGAAGATTTACCAGTAATTGAAAAAGAAATGAAAAAGATTTCTAAATCTGATAAATTAATTAAGAGAATTGAACTTTCTAAAGAAGAAGCTCTTGATATGTTTAAAGATGATGAATATAAGTTAGATTTAATTAGTAGAATGGATGAAGATGATACTGTTATATCAGCTTATAGACAAGATGATTTTATTGATCTTTGTAGAGGGCCACATGTTGAATCAACTAAGAAGATTAAATATTTTAAATTATTAAAGGTTAGTGGAGCTTATTGGAAGGGTGACGCTAAGAATAAAATGCTTCAAAGAATATATGGTGTATGTTTTGAAACAGAAGAAGATTTAAATGACTATTTGAATTTTTTAGAAGAAGCTAAAAAGAGAGATCATAAAAAATTAGGTAAAGAATTAGATTTATTCATGATTAGTGAATATGGACCTGGTTTTCCATTTTTCTTACCAAAAGGTATGGTTTTAAGAAATATATTAGAAAACTATTGGTATGAAGAGCATACAAAAGCTGGATATGTATTTGTTAAAACTCCAATTATGTTAAGTAAGGAGTTATGGGAAGTATCTGGACACTGGTATAATTATAGAGAGAATATGTATACATCTGAAATAGATGAAAAAGTATTTGCTATTAAACCAATGAACTGTCCTGGTGGAATGTTAGTTTATAAGAACTCATTACATTCATATAAAGATTTACCAATTAGAATGGGTGAATTAGGACTTGTTCATAGACATGAAGCAAGTGGAGCTTTAAATGGATTATTTAGAGTTAGAACATTTACTCAAGATGATGCTCATATATTTATGAGA
>JAEEGL014277143.1_pt1 | contig 10881 bp, 11 predicted proteins | sample 9134231 | NCBI WGS metagenome assembly JAEEGL01 (sample SAMN16246548, study PRJNA631951) | gut metagenome | biome: gut microbiome; feature: rumen; material: fiber-attached | host: Bos | place: Iran: Karaj | collected 2018-10
AACTCCCCCTTCATCGACCACGTGGACGTCGTGACCCGCGGCCGCGTGCGCCGCAGCCGCCTCTACTACCTGCGCCAGCTCAAGGGCAAGGCGGCCCGCATCAAGCCCCGCGGCAACTACTAGTCCGCCAGGCCAGCCTGGCTTCACTCGACACGTTCAAGCCAGCTTCGGGTCTTCCGGAGCTGGCTTTTTGCTTGGGACGCCGGTGCCGTCCCCAGCCCCTGCCCCAGCCAAAGGAGCACCAAGGAGCAGCCCATGTCCCCGCGCACAGCCGCGCCTGCCAAAACGAAGCGGTCCAGAAGAGCCCTGCCGGCGGCCCTGCCCGGCCTCGAGGAATTCGTCCTGCCCACGCGCTTCGGCCCCGACATCGCGGGCATCGACGAAGCGGGCAGGGGTTCGCTTGCCGGTCCCGTGGTGGCTGCCTGCGTGGTGCTGCCCGAAGACTTCCGGCTCGACGGCCTCGACGATTCCAAGCAGCTCGAGCCGGAAGCGCGCGAGCGCCTCTACCCCGAAATCAAGGCGCAGGCCCTCGCCTGGGGCATAGCGGCCTCGTCGCCGGCGAGGATCGACGAAATCAACATCCTCGAGGCCACCTTCGAAGCCATGGCCAAGGCCTGCGCCAAGGCTGCCCGCAGGCTAGCCCCCGAGGGGGGGCTGCCCAAGCGCGTCTTCGTCGACGGCAGCAAGACCATCCCCAGCGCCCTGCTGGCCAGGGAGCTGGCCAGGCGCGTGCCCGCAGGCCCCGTCCCGAGCCAGCGTGCCGTGGTCAGGGGCGACAGCCTGGTTGCCGCCATCTCGGCAGCCTCGGTGCTCGCCAAGGTCTGGCGGGACAGGTTCATGGACCGCCTGGCGCGCAGCTTTCCCTGCTACGGCTTCGCGGAGCACAAGGGCTACGGCACCATGCGCCATCTTGCGAGCATAGGCTACTACGGCCCCTGCCCCGCGCACAGGCTCACCTTCCAGGGCGTCAGGGAGTACGTGGGCGTGCGGCCGCCAACCCCGGAAGAAGAGGAGGCGCGATGCATAGAATTCACGCTGCCGGAGCGCTAGCAGCCCCGGGCACCCGGCAGGAGGCCCAGCAGGACAGCGGGCCTGAGAGGGTCCAAGAGAGCCTCCAGGAAAGCCCCCAGGATCGTCTTCCGGAGCGTCTTCCAGAGCGTCTCCCGGAGAGCATCCCGGAAAGCATCCACGAGAGCGCCGCCTCCCCGGCTGCCCCCAGGCCGGCCGCGGCAGGCTTGCGCGCAGGCTGGACCTTTCCCAAGGCCGACGGCTGCCCCGGACGGCTCTTCATGGTGGCAACGCCCATAGGCAACGCGCTCGACTTCTCCTCCAGGGCCAGGCTGGCGCTCGAGTCCTGCGACCTCGTGCTCGCCGAGGACACCCGCCGCACCCTTGCCCTGTGCCGGGAGCTCGGCGTGCGCGTCAAGGCCGTCGAGAGCTTCCACGACCACAACGAGCAGGAGAAGGAGCCCCTGATGCTGGAGCGGCTGAAGGCAGGCCAGGATCTGGCGCTGGTCTCCGACGCCGGCACGCCCCTGGTGGCGGATCCGGGCTACCGGCTCTGCCGGGCCTGCCGGCGCCAGGGCATAGCCGTGCATCCGGTGCCAGGCCCCTCGGCGCCGGCTGCGGCCCTCTCGGCAGCCGGCATCCCGCCCCTGCCCCACTGCTTCCTCGGCTTCCTGCCGCGCGACGAGGCGGGACGGCGCAGGCTCTTCGCCAGCTTTGCCAAGGTTCCCGCCACCCTCGTCTTCTTCGAGCGCAAGGACAGGCTGAAGGATTCGCTCGCCCTGGCCCTGGAGGAGCTTGGCCCCCGCCAGGCCTGCGTCTGCAGGGAATTGACCAAAGTGCACGAGGAATTTATTCTTTTTCGTCTTGAGGATCGGGCATCGCATCCCGACGCCCTCCTTGGCGAGCTCACGGTGCTCGTCGGGCCGCCGGAAGGAGGCCAGCGCTCCTCCGAAGCCGAGGTCAGGGAGGCCCTCGAGGCCGAAGCCCTGGCAGGCGGCAAGCCCAAGGCCGTTGCCCGCAGGGCCGCCGAGCGCGTGAGCGGCTGGAGTCCCAAGGAAGTCTACGCGCTGCTCCAGACGCCCCGCGGGAACTGACGCCCCGCGAACAGCACAGGTTCCGCATCCACCTCTCCCCGCAGTCCCGGCGCGCAAGCCTGCCGCGCCCCCAGGAGTCCTCCTTGCCCCTCTCCCTTGCCACCGTCTTCTCGTGCCTTGCGCGCACGGCGGCCGTCAACGCGGCCATCACGACCCGCGGCATGCAGCAGATCGGGCTCGCCTACATTCTTGCGCCGGCGCTCAGGGAGCTCTATCCGGACAGGGAGGCGCGCCGGCGCGCCCTTGCCCGCTACGCCGAGCACACCAACACCCATCCCTTCACCCAGCCTCTGGCTGCCGGCGTGCTCATCAGCATGGAGAGGGACCTCGCCAGCGGCCTGCTCAACGAGGAAGGGGCGAGGCGGCTGCGGCAGACCATACCGGCAGCCCTGTCGGCCGTGGGCGACTCCCTCATCTCCAGCGCCGTGCACCCCTGCTGGGCGCTCGTCTGCTGCCTTCTGCTCTTCTTGGGCCATGTCGGCCTGGCGGCAGGACTGAGCATAGCGCTCTGCCTGCTGCTTCAGTGCCTGCGCTGCGCAGGCTTCCTCTACGGCCTGCGCTACGGCTTCGACGCCATTCTGCACATCGCGCGGCTCAAGCCCGGCGACTGGGCCGGCCCCGTCAAGGTGCTCAACGCCCTGCTTTGCGCCCTTGCCCTCGCCTTCCTCTTCTGGCAGGCCCTGCCGGGCATGCCAGGCTATGTCAAGGCAGGCATGGCGGCCTTCATTGCGCTGGCGCACTGGCTTGTGTTCACGCGCTTCGTCACCCCCGTCGTCTTCTGGATGGCCGGCCTGCTTCTGCTCGCCTGCGCCGGAGGCGGAACCCTTCATCTGTAACGCCGGAACGGGCGCGGCCTTGCGGGCCTGCGCCGCGAGAGAACGAGGAGATCAGCCATGAAGCTGGAAGACGCGGCTCCGAGCCGCCAGGTGAAGCTCTGCACGCGCAACGGGCTCCACGCCCGCCCTGCAGCCCGGCTCGCCAAGGAGATGCAGCGCTTCGCCTCCAGCGTTGCCATCGTTGCGGACACGGGCGAGGCCGACGCCAAGAGCATGCTGGACATCCTCTCCCTGGCCCTGGCCGAAGACGCCGTCGTTGCCATCAAGGCCGACGGTCCCGACGCGGACCAGGCCCTCGACGCGCTCCAGGCCATTCTGGAAAAGCCGGGAGACTAGCCCATGGCCCGCGCCCATCTCTACGGCACGCCGGTGTCTCCCGGCATCTCCCTCGGCATCCTCCACTTCCTGCACTCCGAAAACTTCGTGGACAGGCGCTCCATCAAGCCCGAAGAGGCCGCCCGGGAGCAGGCCCTGCTCCAGGGCGCCATCGGCGCCGTGCGCGAGGACCTCGTTGCAGCCAGGGAAAAGGTGCCTGACGATCTGGCCGAGTACCGCGAAGTCATCGACGCCCAGATCGAGATGACCCGCGACCCCAAGCTGGGGGGCGCGGCGGCCCGGCGCATCGCCGAGGAGGGCATCTGCGCCAGCTGGGCCCTGCACAAGACCATCGAGGAGCTCAGCCGCATCTTCGACGCCATGGACGATCCCTACCTGCGCGAGCGCGCCCAGGACATCCGCTCCGTGGGCTCGCGCATCAAGGGCTGGCTGACGGGGGCTGCCGAAAGGGAGGCCGAGGACGCGGACATCATTCTGGCTGCCGAGGACATCTCGCCTGCCGACGTCATGGACGTGGATCTCAAGCGCATCCGCGGCATCCTCACCCAGGAGGGCGGCCCCACCTCGCACACCTCCATCCTCTCCCGCGGCATGCACATTCCGGCGCTGGTCTGCGTCACGGGCCTCAGGCTGGCAGCCAGGGAAGGCGACAGCGTCATCGTGGACGGCCTCGGCGGCGGCGTGCTCATCGCCCCTGACGACAGGGACGCCGAGCGCTTCCAGGCCAGGGCAGCCGAGTACGCGGACTGGGAGTCGAGCGCCCGCACCATGTCGCAGTGGCCTGCCGACACCGTGGACGGCCTGCGCGTGGACGTCTTGGCCAACATCGAGCGCGCCGACGAGGCTGCGGCCCTCGAGGGCTTCGGCGCCGACGGCATCGGCCTCTACCGCACGGAGTTCTCCTTCCTCGGCAGGCAGAAGCCCACCGAAGAAAGCCTCTTCGAGGAGTACCGCGAGGTGGCGGAAAAGTCGCCCGGCAAGGCCGTGATCCGCACCCTGGACGCCGGCGCGGACAAGCTGCTGGACGCCCAGGAGGCCCTCAAGGAGCCCAACCCCGCCCTGGGCCTGCGCGGCATACGCTACACCCTGCGCCATCCCGACATCTTCCGCAGCCAGCTCTCAGCCCTGTTGCGCGCGGGCGCACATCTTCCCGAAGGCCGGCTCTCCATCCTCCTCCCCCTCATCGACACCGTGGAGGAGGTCAGGGCCGTCAAGCGCATCATGCAGGAAATCTCCCACGAGCTCACGGCGCGCCGCATCCCCCATGCCGAAAAGCTCCCCGTGGGCGTCATGGTGGAGACGCCGGCAGCGGCCCTCATCGCGGACGCCCTGGCCAGGGAGTGCGAGTTCTTCAGCATCGGCACCAACGACCTCATCCACTACCTCATGGCCATAGACCGCAACAACCGCCACGTGGCCTACCTGAACCAGGCCCTGCATCCGGCGGTCGTGCGCTCGCTCAAGCGCATCATCGACGCCGGGCACCGCGAGGGCATACGCGTGAGCGCCTGCGGCGAGCTCTCCTCCGATCCCTACGGCATCGTCCTGCTGCTCGGCATGGGCATCGACGCCGTCTCCGCCTCGCCCTCCTTCCTGCCGGGCATCAAGCACCTCATCCGCAAGCTCAACTCCCAGGCCTGCAATGACCTGGCCGGCCAGCTCCTCATGAGCACCGACATCTCTGCCTGCAAGCAGATGCTCAACGAGCTGCTCCAGCGCACCCTCGGCCGCGAGCTTTCCTTCCACACCTCCACCATCATGGGCACGCCCGCATGAGCAGCAAGAAAAAGCAGTCTCCCGGCACCATTGCCGTCAACAAGAAGGCCCGGCACCTCTACGAGCTCTCCGAGTTCCTGGAGGCGGGCATCTCCCTCACCGGCCCGGAGATCAAGAGCATACGCCTGGGCAGGGTCAGCTTCCAGGATTCCTACGTGGAGTTCAAGCAGGGCTCGGCCTTCGTCGTCAACCTCCACATCGCCCCCTACGAGAACGCCGGCTACGCCCCCCAGGATCCCGACCGCGACCGGCGCCTCCTCATGCACGCCAGGGAAATCGCCCGCTATGCCGGCCTGGTGGCCCAGAAGGGCCTCACGGTGGTGCCGGTGCGCATGTACTTCCAGCACGGCAAGGTGAAGCTTGAAATCGCCGTCGGCCGGGGCAAGAAGCTATTCGACAAGCGGGAAGACCTGAAGCGCCGGGCCGAAGAACGCGACGCCCAGCGGGAAATGGCCCGATAGGGTTTACGAGCGGGAACCGAACGCTTCGTCCTGTGCAGCCACGCACAGCCGCTCCGCCGCAGGCGCCATGCCGCATCCGCATTCGATATGCCAAGGGGCCGCCGTCTCGACGACAGCGGCCCCTTGGCGTTGCAATGTCCAGTGGATCTTAAGCCTGCTGGGAGGCTATCCAGGCGTTGGCTTCCTTCAGATCCAGCGTCTTCTCGTAGAGGGCGCGCCCGGAGATGGCGCCTTCAAGCCCGCCGTCCACGGAGAGCGGATAGAGGCGCTTCACGTCGTCCAGGGTGGCCACGCCTCCGGCTGCCAGCACTGGCACGGTGCAGATTTCGCAGAGGTGCTTCAGCGCCTCCACGTTGACCCCGCTCTGCATGCCGTCGCGCTCGATGTCGGTGTAGACCACGAAGCTGGCGCCCGCATCGAGAATGCCGGGCAGCACCTCGTCGACCTTGAGGCCGCAGTCGGCCACCCAGCCCTTGGTCTTGACCATGCCCTTCTCGGCGTCGAGGGAGACGCCTATCCTGCCGGGGAAGGCCTCGCAGAGCCGGCGGAACAGGGGCAGGTTCTCGATGGCCATGGTGCCGATGATGAGGCGCGCCACGCCGCAGGCCAGATAGGCCTGGGCGGTTGCCATGTCGCGTATGCCTCCGCCCAGCTCCACGGGAATGGAAAGCGTCCGGCATATGCCCTTGACGATGTCGCGGCTCTTGGGCGCGCCGTCGAAGGCGCCGTCCAGATCCACCACGTGCAGGTACCTTGCGCCCTGATCCTCCCAGGCTTTGGCCGCGGCCACGGGATCAGGGGAGAACACGGTTTCGGCATTGGCCCTGCCCTGCTTCAGGCGCACGGCTCTGCCGTTTTTGATGTCCACTGCGGGCAGAACAATCATAGCCCCATCTCCTTCAAAATGCTCTCCATGCCTTCCTGGGCAAGGCGGCGGGCTGTGACCCACTGTCCCTTGCGCTTCACGAAGGTGCCGACGTTCAGGAGGTTGTTGGCAAGTCCCGTCTGCTCCTCCTCCCAGGCGCCGCGGCTGACAACGGAGCCCGTGGCGCAGCGCACGAGGTACATCTCCACGCGCACGTGGGCCGGCTTGTCCACGCCGGCCTCGGAGCCCTGGCGCTCGTGCCAGTCCATGACCATGGGAACGAGCATGAGATCCTTGCCGGTCTTCTTGCCGAGCGCGATCCAGCGGGGCAGCGCCTGCGGCTGGGAGCTCGAGCGGTAGGTGAGCGCATCGACCTTGGGCAGGACGCCGGGGCCTTCGAAGGCGAAGACGCGGCCGTTCTGCTTGCGCAGGAGCAGCTCCCGCAGGTCGGCGTCAAGCAGGGCCAGGGTGCCGCTGTCGATGCAGCCCTGGTTCTCGGGGATGCGTCCCATGATGAGCTGGCAGGCGTCGGTGGGCTGGGTAAAGGGCATGACTGCGATGGAATAGGCGGGACTCACCACGCGGGGCACTTCGGCCGTGCTGGTGGGCCTGCGCGAGCAGCCGAGCGCAAGCGCCGCCATGGCGATGGCGACGAGCAGAAGAAAAGCAAGCCTTCGTTGAGCGTTCATCAGTCCAAACCTCCCTTGGTGCTGCGCACCGCCGTTCCTTCGCGCCGGCAGGCCTGGGCCAGCGCCAGCCCGAAGCCCTTGGCCGCGCTTTCGAGCAGATGGTGGCCGTTTTTGCCGTAGCAGAACTCCACGTGCAGGTTCATGCGCGCGGCCGAGGCAAAGGCCTTGTAGAATTCGCGCCAGACGTCCTTCTCCTCCCTGGCGATGACAGGCGGAAGCAGTTCGTCCCCGCGCCACTCGAGCCAGGGGCGTCCCGAGACGTCGACGGTCACCTGGGCGAGGGCTTCGTCCATGGGCACCCGGCCATAGCCCACGCGGGCAATGCCGGCCCTGTCGCCAAGCGCGTCGAGCAGGGCCTTGCCGAGCACCAGGGCGCAGTCTTCGGCCGTGTGGTGGGCGTCCACCTCGAGGTCGCCCCGGCAGGAAAGCTTCAGATCCATGCGGGCCCAGAAGAAGGCCAGCGTCAGCATGTGGTCGAGCATGCCGAAGCCCGTCTTGACGTCCACGGCGCCCGTGCCGTCGAGGCCAAGCTCGAGGGCAATCTCGGTTTCGGCGCTTTTGCGCGAGGCCTGGGCCCTGCGCTGCGCGTGCAGTGCATCTTGTGTCATGGAAACCCCGGGCCGGACCGGGCCGGCCCCAGCTAAAAGGTTGCGGACGGAGCTGCTCCGCCCATGGCGTCCCCTGCCGGCGGCCAGGCGCTAGGCCTTGCCGGCGTCCTCGGCCTCCTCGCCGTCATCTTCGCCCTCGGCTGGCTCGGGCTTGGGCTTTCTGCCGCAGATGGCGGCCACGAGTATGCTCACCTCGTAGAGCAGGAGCATGGGCACGGCCATGAGCAGCTGGGAAACCACGTCGGGCGGCGTCAGGATGGCGGCCACGATGAAGACGAGGAGCACCGCGTAGCGGCGGAAGCCGCGCATGCGCTTGGCGGTGACGACGCCCATGCGGGAAAGGAAGAAGGAGAAGATGGGCATCTCGAAGATGAAGCCGAAGGCCAGGATGAGCTTGATGACGAAGTCCAGGTAGTCGCTGATCTTGGGCATGGCGACGATCTGCTCCGTGGCGAAGCTCACAAAGAACTGGAAGGCGTAGTGGAAGACGATGAAGTAGCAGAAAAGGCCGCCGCCCACGAAGAACACGGCCGAGACCAGGGCCACGGGGATGATGAAGCGCTTCTCCTCGGCGTAGAGGCCAGGCGAGATGAAGGCCCAGATCTGGTAGAAGATGAAGGGGCTCACCACGAAGAGGCCTGTCATGAAGGCGATGAACATGCGGGTGAAGAAGGCCTCGGGCAGGGTCGTGTACATGGCGGAGCTGCCGGCGGGCAGCACCGCCAGCAGGGGCTGGGTGAGGATGTCGAAGATGGGCTCGACCACGGTCCAGCAGGCGCAGAAGCCGATGGCGGCCGCCACCACGCACCAGCACAGGCGCCGGCGCAGCTCCTTGAGGTGGTCGATGAGGGACATGCGTCCGCCCTCGCCGTCTTCGGGTTCGCCTTCGGGCTCGTCCCCGTCGTCGTCGGACACGGCCGGCGGAGCGCTCTGCGAAACGGCAGGCAGCGCGGATTCGGCGCTGCCGGCCTCCGCGTCTCCACTGGGATGGCCTGCACCGCCGGCAGGGGCTGGCAGGGATGCTTCCGATGGGTCCAGGCCAGCCTGGCCGGCCTGATTGGCTTGATCGCTTTGCTCGGCTTGATCGCTTTGGCCAGCCTGGCCGGGACTGCCAGCGCTCTGCGGCTGGGCCTCTTGCGCCGGCGCCTCGGCCGCCGCGGCGTCCTGCGCAGCCTCGCCGCCGTCCTGGACATGCTGGGCACTGCCTGCGCCGGCATCGGCTTCAGTCTGGGGACGATCCTCGCCGCAGGCCCCGTAGGCTATCTCGAAGGCGGCCTCCTCGTCCCCGCTGTGCATCCAGCTGGGCTCGTCGGCTGGGGCTTCGGCAGGGCCAGGCTGGGCCTGGGCCTGGTCTTGGATCTGATCTTGGGTCTGGACGGCATCCTGCGATGCAGCGCTTCCGGCACGCGCCCTTTCCTGCTCGCTCATGCCCGGCCTCCCTGCACGTCCTGTCCAGTCTGTCTGGCTGGCGTGCCGGCAGCTTCCTCGGCAGCCCGGCGCAGGGCCGCCTCAAGGGGGCTTCCCTCCGGGGCCTGGGGGATGGTCTGCTCCGGCGCCTTGGGGGCGGCAGGACGGGCTTCAGCCTGGGCCTGCCCAGCAGCCTGTACTGGCGCATCCGCCTGGCCAGAGGTCTCAGCCTGCGCCGGTGCCTCGGCCTGGCCAGACGCTTCCGGCGCTGCCGCAAGGGCCTTGGCCTCCTCCCGCTTGGCGCGGGCGGCCCGTGCCGCCTCCGCCTTGCGCCGGACGGCCTCCCGGGCGTCCTTGCGCTCCTCCTCGGCGACCTCGGCGTTGAGCGTGCGCTGGAAGTCCGTGGACACGCGCCTGAACTCGCCCATGTACTTGCCGACGGTGCGGCTGATTTTCGAAAGGCTCTTGGGCCCGAGCACCAGCAGGGCCACGAGGAGAATCACCAGAAATTCCGTGCTGCCAATCCCGAACATATGCGACTCGTCCCTCCAGCCCCGGCGGCCGGGGCGCAGCGTTCCACGTCGAAGCGGACCTGGCCCTGAGCCAAGCCGTCTGGCGTGTATATAATATCCATGCTAGGCGCGCAAGAAAACGGCACTTTTCGCCACATGCCGCAAGGCATCGCAACGGTTCCGGCATGCTGCCGGAGACGGCTGAAGCCGCCTGGGCGCCTGGTCCGGACGGCTTCAGATCATGCAGCCTCCCTGCCGCGCTTCGCCACCCTTTGCCGCCCTTCGCGGCCGCAAGGGCCTGAAGTCAGGAGCCGGCGGTCAAGGGCCGGCAGGGTCGGCAGGAAGTTTCGGCAGGAAGCAGAAAGACAGGGGAAACTATTCCCACTCGATGGTGCTCGGCGGCTTGGAGGAGACGTCGTAGACCACGCGGTTGACGCCGGCCACCTCGTTGATGATGCGGCCGGAGATCTTGGCCACCAGGTCGCAGGGCAGCCTCGACCAGTCCGCGGTCATGGCGTCGACGCTGTCCACCACGCGCAGGGCGATGACATGCTCGTAGGTGCGCCCGTCCCCCATGACGCCCACGGTCTTCAGGGGCAGGAGCACGGCAAAGCCCTGCCAGACCTTGCGGTACCAGCCCGAGGCGCGCATCTCCTCCTGGACGATGGCGTCGGCCCTGCGCAGGATGGCAAGGCGCTCCTTCGTCACCTCGCCGAGGACGCGGATGGAGAGGCCGGGGCCCGGGAAGGGCTGGCGCCAGACCATGCTCTCGGGCAGTCCCAGCTCCACGGCGACCTTGCGGACCTCGTCCTTGAAAAGCTCGCGCAGGGGCTCGATGAGGGAGAGCTTCATGTTCTCGGGCAGGCCGCCTACGTTGTGGTGGCTCTTGATGACGGCGCTCGGGCCCTTGCTGGACACGGACTCGATGACGTCGGGATAGAGCGTGCCCTGGGCGAGGAAGTCCACCTGCTCGATCTTCTTCGATTCCTCGTCGAAGATCTCGATGAAGGTGTGGCCGATGATCTTGCGCTTCTTTTCGGGATCCTCGACGCCCTGCAGGCGGGAGAGGAAGCGCTCGGAGGCGTCCACGATGTTGAGGTTGAGATCGAGGTTGTCGATGAGGAGCCGGCGCACCTCCTCGACCTCGCCCTGGCGCAGCAGGCCGTTGTCGACGAAGATGCAGTGCAGGTGCCTGCCTATGGCCCTGTGCAGGAGCACGGCGACCACGGTGGAGTCGATGCCGCCGGAGAGGGCGCAGATGACGTGGCGGTCCCCCACCTTCTCGCGGG
>JAEEGL014669471.1_pt1 | contig 10881 bp, 10 predicted proteins | sample 9134231 | NCBI WGS metagenome assembly JAEEGL01 (sample SAMN16246548, study PRJNA631951) | gut metagenome | biome: gut microbiome; feature: rumen; material: fiber-attached | host: Bos | place: Iran: Karaj | collected 2018-10
ATTGCCATTATGTGCGTTTTGTGGTATCCTGTTACGGAAAAAGAAACACACGGAGGCGTTTTATGAAATACGTACATTACAATCAGGGAACATGCTCGAGATGCGTCATGTTCGAGCTTGAAGACGGCAAGGTGCACAACGTATCCTTCGAAGGAGGATGCAACGGAAACCTCAAGGCCATCTCCAAACTCGTCGAAGGACAGGATGCCGAGACGGTCATAAACATACTCAAGGGCAACGAGTGCGGCGGCAGGGGAACGTCCTGCGCCGACCAGTTCGCATTGGGTCTCGAAGGCGCTCTCAAAAAGGAAGCTGAAAGCGCTCAGGGCTGATGACGGAGCTCATAAATCAAAAACTGAAGGAACTTAAGGATATCTTCCCTTCCAATCCGGAATTCAGGAGCTGGATGCAGCAAAGCGATCTGTGGAGCTGGATATACAGCATACTGAGGATAAGAGGGGAGAAGGTCCATAAGACTGCGGTGGTGAAGATGATACAGGGGGATCTCTCGGATGAGATACCTCTGTATGCCTACGCCCTGGCGGACCGTTTCAGGAACGTGTATCAGGATATGACGGCATATATATCCATGAGCACGGATCTTGAGCTCAGGATGGTCTGCAGATGGGCGAAAATGCTTCTCGGGATGGATCTGTCCGTTCCGGACAGCGAGGTGTTCAGGAAGAACTGCAACGTGGTCTACGAATGGGACCTCATTCCCGAACCCGAGGACAGAGTCCCTGAGGATTTCGCCGCCATACTGAAAAGGTACAAACTTGCGGGACTGTCGGCAGACCCCCTTGCAAGGGCAGCCGAACTCCATCTGGAGATGAACAGGCTCTATCCCTTCGGAGATGAGACCACTCTCTTTTCCATGGCGGTGCTCATGTTTTCGCTCCTGGAACTGGGATATCCTCTTCCCCAGCTTTCGGTGGCGGACAGGGAATACAATATGCTCATGGCTGACTACGTGGAAAAAAGAGATCCGAAGCCCTTTAAGGAAATGCTCGAAAGGAGCGTATACAACAGGCTCGACGCGGTGGTGACTCTGGCGCGTCAGGCTGCGGAAACGGAACGCAGATGATATGGATATTATAACTGTAAAAGAAAAACTGCTGGCAAAGCTCCCCGAAGGGAGCGTCACGGAAAATGCGCCGATGGCAAAGGAGACCACCTTCCGCTGCGGCGGGAATGCAGATCTGCTCGTCACGGTAAGCGACCTCGACGGGCTCAAATTTACTTTGTCGGTAATGAAGGCTTTCGGCATGCCGTGGATGATACTCGGCAACGGAAGCAACGTACTCTTCAAAGACTCGGGCTACAGAGGCGCGGTGATAAAGTTCTCGGGAGAATTCTCCGAGGTAGTTATAGAGGGTACGGAGATGACGGCAGGTCCCGGAGTCCTTCTCGCCTACCTTTCCAAACTCGCCGCGGCGAACGGCCTTTCTGGACTCGAGTTCGCATGCGGGATACCCGGCTCCTTGGGCGGCGGCATATTCATGAACGCCGGAGCCTACGGAGGGACCATGGCCGACGTCGTAAAGAGCGTCACCGCAGTGACTCCCGAAGGGGAGATATATGAATACGGGGAAGACGAGCTCGAACTTTCCTACAGGCACAGCCGCTTCATGGACAGCGGTGAAGTGATAGTAAGCGCAAAGCTTCTTCTGAAGGAAGGAAACAGGGAAGAGATACAGGCCCTGATGGATGAGAAAAACAGGGCGAGAAGAGAAAAACAGCCTGTCAGCTACCCCAGCGCAGGGAGCTTTTTCAAAAGACCCGAAGGATATTATGCGGCGGCTCTCATAGACCAGACGGGCTTAAAGGGCCTTTCGGTGGGCGGAGCCCAGGTCTCCGAGCTCCATGCCGGCTTCATCATAAACAAAGGGGGTGCGACGGCAACGGACGTCCTCGCCCTCATGGAGAAGGTGCAGAGCGCCGTCTTCGAAAAATACGGGGTAAGACTTGAGCCCGAAGTGAGGATAATCGGAGAATAAAATGGAACTTCTTATCATAACGGGGCAGTCGGGTGCCGGGAAATCCACGGCCATAACCTGCCTCGAGGACATGGGATATTACTGCGTGGACAATCTTCCTCCCGCGATGCTTTCGGATCTTGTGAAGCACCTTAAGAAGGATCCTTCCATTTCCAGGGTGGCCGTCGTAACAGACGTAAGGAGCAGGAAGTTCTTTTCAGACCTCGGGAAAAGCCTGCAGGTCCTCGAAAAGCAGGATACGGAATACAGGATACTGTTCCTGGAAGCCAGCGAGAGGACCATACTCATGCGTTATCAGGAGACGAGAAGGGATCACCCTCTGGCTCCGGACGGGAACACGGAAGCGGGCATTGCAGCCGAGAGCGAACTGCTAGAAGGCATAAGGGGAAGAGCCGACTATGTCATCAACACCACGGGCATAAAGACGGCTCAGCTATACAGCGAGATAATGGATATGCTCGGCGTGGATGCCGAGAAACAGTTCAGGGTGTCCGTGAGCAGTTTCGGTTTCAAATACGGGCAGCCCGGGGAAGCGGACTGGATACTGGACGTGCGTTTCCTGCCGAACCCGTATTACGTGGAGAGTCTCAAAAATCTCACGGGCAAGAACAAGAAGGTAAAGGATTTCGTCCTCGGCTTCGAGGAGACGAACGGATTCATAGACAGGATGGTATCGGTCTTTACGGACCTCATACCCAAATACAGAAGAGAGGGAAAGTACCACCTCGATATAGCGGTGGGGTGCACCGGAGGCAAGCACAGGAGCGTCGTGATAGCCGCAGAGCTTGCCAAAAGGCTGAGAGAAAAGGGCCTTACGGTCGAGCTTTCCAACAGGGAACTTAAGAAGAGCAAATGAGTTTTACATCGGACGTAAAAAAAGAACTTGCCGGACTCGATACGGACCGTAAATGCTGCCAGCTCGCGCAGCTTACGGGTTTTATCCGTTTTGCCGGAAGCATAGTTCTCATAGGCGGAAGAACGGGCCTCAAGGTCACCACGGACAATCCTGCCGTAGCCAGGCTCTTTTTGAAGCTCATCAAGGACTATTTCGGCGCCAAGGCTACCCTCAAGATAGGAAGCGGCCAGTTCATGCAGAAAGGCCACAGCTACTCGCTTCTCATAACTCCGGAGATGAACTCCGAAGCCATACTGAGAGAGACCGGCATACTTGGCGTCCTGGAAGGTTCCGAATACATAAAGGACGGCATGGAAAGCGCCAACTACAGGAGGCGCTGCTGCAAAAAGTCGGCTCTTAGGGGCGTGTTCCTTGCTGCAGGCTCCGTCACCGATCCCGCAAAGTCCTACCACCTGGAGATAAGCTGCGCCGGAGAGGCAGTGGCCTCCGACGTGAAGAAGCTCCTCGGATCCTTCGGACTCAAGGCAAAGACCCTGACGAGAAGGAACAGGGAACTGGTGTATATAAAGGACGCGGAACAGATATCCGAGTTCCTTGCCGTCATAGGCTGCACCAACACCCTTTTCAGGTTCGAGGACGTAAGGATAAACAGGGAGATGCGGAACAAGGTCAACAGGATAAACAACTGCGAATCGGCCAACATGGACAAGACCGTAGGCGCAGCCCAGAAGATCATAGGAGATATAAAATACATCGAGACGGCAACGGGACTCGACTACCTGCCTCCGAAACTGAGAGAGACAGCAGAGCTTAGGAAAGAGAATCCCGAATTGTCCCTTGCTGAGCTTGCGGCTCTCTTCGAACCGCCCATAGGAAAAAGCGGCCTTAACCACCGCCTTGAAAAGATAAGCGAGACCGCAGAGGAACTGCGGAAAAAAAGAAGCATCTGAAGCTCTTATGCATCAGATGCTTTTCTTATTTCGAACTGTCCGCCGAGGGATCTGAATTCGTTCAGGAAGTTCCTGTTCACTTTGTCTGCTCCGTGCTCGTCGTAGATGGCGAAAGGTTTCTTTGCCGTCACGCTCGCAAGGACCATTGACATGAATACGAGAGGATCGCCCTTGGTGTCGATGACCTGTCCCGGTTCGTAGTCCGGGTGGCCTATGCCTTCTATCTCTATGCCGTCCGGCAGCATCCTCGAGTGCTGACCGAGAGTCCTGGCGATCTCGGCCATATTCTTCATGCGGTCCGTTTCTTTGAACTTCAGCTGGGGCACTCCCGTTATCTCTATATTCGCCCCTTTGACTATGGCAAGGGCCGCAAAGAGGGTGGCAAGGTCCGGACATTCGCCGGCATTTACGTTGAGGTCCTCGAAGTCGTAGTGCAAAAGGGTGATTATGGACGTGATGTTCCTGTATTCCTGCGGGGAATTCAGGGGAAGGTCCGTTACCGTCACGCAGCAGCTGTCGTCGCCGCAGGCGGCTCCGGCGGTCACCCAGAGGGACGCAAGGCCCCAGTCGTTCTCCACCGTGACGTGTTTGGGCGTGTGATAGAACTGCTTTCCCGGGATGTGGAAGCCCTCTTCAGTCCTCTCTATGACTATGCCGAATTCCTGAAGGGACCTCAGGGTTATCTCTATGAAGGATGGGTCCACGAGAGGACTTGCCAGCCTTATGTTGCTGTCTTCCCTAAGAAGCGGCAGGGCTATCAGCAGGGCGCTGATGTTCTGTGATCCTTCGTTTCCCTCGAAGACGTATTCGCCGCCTTCGAGCCTTCCGTCCGTGGTGCAGGGAAGGGAGAAGTTCGAAAACCTCACTCCCCTTATGGCCATTCTGCTGGTGAGAGGAAGGAGCCTTCTTTTCTGAAGGTTCACGGAGCCTTTGCAGCTCGTCCTTATGCCGAGGGCTGCGGACACCGCTATGGAGAGCCTGGCCGTGGTCGAGGAGTCCCTGAAATCGAAGTCCGCGGATTTTGCCGGTGTGTTCCTCGGGAAGGGCTCGACCAATACCTGATCTCCGTTCCTCTGTATCCTGCACCCGAGGCGGGTGAGGCAGTCTATGGCAGTGTCTATGTCGTCGCAGTCGGGCACGTTCTTAATGACGGTGCCGTAATCCGAAAGCGCAGCCATGAAAAGAAGCCTCTGGGCATGAGCCTTGGAGGCGGTGGCTTTCACTGTTCCGTTAAGTTTGCTTGGATATACTACTAACATTCCAACCTGCATTATACAGTTTTTACAATGGTTAGTCAAAGCAATGGTATGATATAATGAGAAAGGTTTTCAGGGAAAAGGGTGACAGTTATGAACATAAACAAATCCGATCTCAGGTATCTGAGGCTTCTGTCGGAGACCTATCCGACGAAGATCTCCGCCGCGACGGAGATAATCAATCTCATGGCCATACAGAGCCTTCCCAAGGGTACGGAGCATTTCCTTTCGGACATACATGGGGAATACGATGCATTCCTTCACATCATAAGGAACGCCTCCGGCACCATAAGAAGGAAGATAGACGAGACATTCCCCGATATACCGGAAAGTGAGAGAAGGACCCTTGCGACCCTCGTATACTATCCGAAGGAAAAGCTGGAACTAATAGAAAAGTCCGGCGAAGATATGAATGCCTTTTACGAAAAGACCCTGAACAGGCTCGTGAAGCTCTCGGAGGTCACTACCTTCAAATACACGAGGTCCTATCTTCGCAAGAAGATGCCCGAAAAGTTCGCATACGTCATGGAGGAGCTTCTGTTCAGCTCCAACGGCGCCGACGACTTCAGGTCCAGCAACCACAGGGAGAGCATCATAACTTCCATCATAGAGGCAGACGAAGGCGACGATCTCACTGTAGCTCTCTGCGATTTCATATCCGAGACCTCCATATTCAGGCTCCACATACTCGGAGACGTCTACGACAGAGGTTCGGGAGGAGACCGGGTCGTAGAGGTGCTCAGGAACTACCACGACGTGGACATACAGTGGGGAAACCACGACATACTCTGGATGGGCGCTGCTGCAGGGAACACGGCCTGTATAGCCAACGTCATAAGGATATGCACGAGGTACGACAATCTTCATACCCTCGAGGTGGGCTACGGCATTTCCCTTAGGCCCCTCATAACCTTCGCTCTCAAGACCTATGCGGACGATCCCTGCTCATGCTTCAAGGCCGTGACCTCCGAATGGGACGCCATGCACGACACGGACCTCGTATCGCTGGCCAAGATATCCAAGGCCATAGCGGTGATACAGTTCAAGCTCGAGGGAGCCATAGTGAAGAAGCATCCGTATTACGAGATGGACGCTCTTCCTCTGCTCCATAAGATAAATTACGAAAAGGGCACGGTGATCGTGGACGGAAAGGAATATCCCATGAAGGATATGAACTTCCCGACCATAGATCCTTCGGAACCCTACAGGCTCACCGAGGAGGAGGCTGCCGTAGTGGAAAGGCTCAGGAAGGCCTTTACGGAGAGCAAGCTGCTGCAGGAGCACGTCCGCTTCCTCTATGAGAAGGGCAGTCTCTACAAGAGAGTCAACGGCAATCTTCTTTTCCACGGCTGCATGCCTCTTACGGAGGACGGTGATTTCGATCCCATAAACACTTCGGACGGCTACAGGAAGGGCAAGGACTGGTTCAAATACGCCGACGGCCTCGTGAGAAAGGGATACTTCGGAAAACCGGGCATCGAAAAGGACAGGGGCATAGACATGTGCTGGTTCCTGTGGTGCGGCTACAAGATCCCTCTGTTCGGAAAAAAGAAGATAACCACCTTCGAAAGGCTGTTCATAGACGATCCCGAGACCTGGATAGAGGAGGACAATCCGTATTACAGGCTCATGGACAGAGTGGATATAGTGGAAAAAATCCTGAAAGAATTTGATGCAGACGTCAAAGAAGGGTGTATAATCAACGGACACATGCCCGTCAAGAAGGGGACCAACCCCCTCCATGCGGGCGGAAGAGCCATGGTCATAGACGGAGGCTTCGCAAAACCCTATCAGAAGACAACGGGCATAGCGGGCTACTCTCTGGTCCAGAACTCCTACGGCTTCATCCTCACCTCTCACGATCCCTTCGAGAGCAAAGAAAAGGCCGTCCTCGAGGAAATGGACATACATTCCACCATGGTGGCGAGACAGGATATTTCCGAGCGCATGCTCAACAAAGATACGGACGAAGGAAGAAAGCGTCAGGAGACCATAGACACACTGAAGATGCTGGTAGAGGCATACAGGGAAGGTCTCATCAAAGAAAGGGAATAATGGAAGAAAAGAACAGGAAAACATTCGTAGGCGGCGCAGCCCTTCTGGGGGTTGCCGGCCTTTTGTCGAAGATACTGGGAGCCTGCTTCAGGATACCTTTGGGGAACATCATAGGCGACGACGGTATGGGATATTACCAGACGGCATATCCCATATACATAGCTCTCCTTACCATATCCACCACGGGCATCCCCACGGCCATCTCCAGGATGGTCGCCGAAAGAAGGGCCCAGGGTAAGTACAGGGAGAGCTTCAGGATATACAGGCATTCCCTCGCCCTCATGGCGGGCATAGGCATATTCACGGGCCTCGTGCTCTTCATTTTCGCTCCCCAGATCTGCAGATACATCTCGGAGCCCGACGCCGTATGGTGCATGTACAGCCTTGCGCCGGCTTTAGTGGTGTGCCCCATAATCTCATCCATAAGGGGATATTTCCAGGGCCAGAGGAACATGGTCCCGACGGCCGTATCCCAGGTGGTCGAGCAGATATTCAGGGTCACGACGGGCTTCGTCCTCGCCATGATGTTCATGGGCAGAGGACTCGAGTATGCGGCGGCGGGAGCCACCAGCGGAGCCTCCATAGGAGGAGCGCTGGCTCTCCTCTATACGGTCATCGCCTTCCTCAGAAAAAAGAAGGGACTTATCGCCGAATTCGAACCCGACGACGGCGCTCCGAAGATGAAGAGCGGAAGCATTTTCAAAGAGCTGCTTTCCATAGCGGTGCCTATTACCTTAGGCGCCCTCATAATGCCCATCATTAACACTATGGACACGGTCATAGTCAAGACCAGGCTCATATCCATAGGATATTCCCAGGACGTGGCAAGGTCCATGTTCGGCCAGCTTTCCGGCATGGCGTCTCCCATCATCAATATGCCCGACGCAGTGACTGCGGCGGTGTGCATGAGCCTCGTTCCGGTCATCGCCGACGCAAAGCTCAGAGGCGACAGCGATTTCGTAAAGAAGAACACCCAGCTTTCCGTAAGGTACGCAAGCCTTGTGGGCATGCCCTGCGCAGTCGGCATCTTCGTTCTGGCAAAGCCCATAATGCTCCTTTTCTATCCGCTTCAGAAGGAAGCCGCAGTGAACGCGGCGGCCTGCCTTGCGGCATATTCCGCGGGAGTGGCGCTCCTTGCCATACACCAGGCTCTTTCGGGAGTGCTCCAGGGCATAGGGAAACAGATGATACCCGTTAGGAACCTGCTCATAGGAGCTTTGGTAAAACTCATAGCGACCTACGTGCTCTGCGGCATCCCTTCGGTCAACGTGAGGGGAGCTGCCTACGGAACGGTCATCACCTACTTCATATCGGCACTTCTCAATTACCTGTCGACGAAGAAATATACCGGGGTGAAGCTGAATCTGTCCCTTTGCATATTCAAGCCGCTTCTTGCCTCCGCCGTCATGGGAGCCTGCGCCTACGGAGTGTACATGCTGTGCTCGGGATATATGGGAAACGCCATGTCGACCCTAGTTTCCATAGCGGTCGCCGTTGTGGTCTACGTGGCTTTGGTATTCCTTACCAAAGCGGTCTCCGCAGACGACCTGCGAGGTGTCAAAAAGCTTGAAAAACTAACGATTTTACTTGACAAGGTAATGCCCAAGGGTAAAATGTAAGTAGAGATAAAACGTTTATCAGAAAAGGCCTTTTCAAGGCCGCGATTCTAAGGAGGATATAATGAACAAGACAGAATTGGTAGCAGCAGTAGCCGCTCAGACAGGTCTTACAAAGAAAGACACGGAAGCAACGATCAACGCTTTCACGGAAGTAGTAGAGAAGGAACTCAAGAAGAAGGACGGAAAGGTCCAGCTCATCGGATTCGGAACCTTCGAAGTTAAGTCCCGCAAGGCTCGCCAGGGCAGAAACCCCCAGAAGCCGGAAGAAGTCGTGAAGATCCCCGCATCCAAGGCTCCCGTATTCAAGGCAGGTAAGGCATTCAAGGACGCTGTCAACAAGAAAAAGTAATTTAAGCAGTTTTGCTTACACGAAAGGAGCGGCATCGCCGCTCCTTTTTTCGTACCGTATTCGTGCTTCCGCTATTCTTCGTAGCCCAGCTCTCTTGCTTTTTGGTACCAGTCGAAGGCTATCCTGTCGTCCTGGACCGTTCCTATGCCTCTTTCGTAGCAGTAGCCAAGGTTGTACATGGCCATGGCAAAGCCCTTGTCAGCCGAAAGGGCGAAGAGTCCGAGGGCTCTTTTTTCGTCTTTCTCGCAGCCTATGCCGTTCCTCAGGGCATAGCCCAGGAGGCATTCTCCTTCGGCGTCTCCCATGGCCGCGGCTTTTTCGTACCAGTATACGGCTTTCTTCTGATCCTGCTTTACGCGCTCTCCGTAGTAGTATGCGTTACCGAGCTTTATGCAGAGCTTCGGTTCTCCCATGCTCGCCATGGTCTTTACCTGTATCTCGCCGGGGACGGGAAGGGAGGGGTCTTTGTCATAGACCGAGTCTATGAGTTCTTCGAGGGCTCTTGCGAAGGCTTCCAGACCTTCTCTGTCCTCTTCCGTGAATCTTGCAAGCTTCGGGCTGTCTATATCCAACACTCCGAAGAGGGTCTCTCTTACGTACAGAGGTATCACGATCTCGGAGTTCGAGGCTCCGTCGCAGGGTATGTGGCCTTCGAAGGTATGGACGTCGTCGATGGCGAGGGTCTTTCCCTCCTTTGCAGCGGTACCGCATACTCCGTTGCCGAAATCTATGGCGGTGCAGGCGACCTTACCCTGGAAGGGCCCGAGGATGAGCCTTTCGCCATTGTTTAGATAAAAGCCGCTCCAGTTGAGCTCTTCGAGTCTGTCGAAGAGCAGAGCCGAGGCGTTTGAAAGCAGTGTGGTGCAGCTTTCGACGCCTTCCGATATGAGATTCAGTTCTTTGCAAAGCTGTGTATAGTCAGTCATTCCGTGCCTCCTTTCAGGTGCATCAGTCCTTTACGGCATATTTTTCCGCATACTCCCTCAGATATCTGTCGAAGCGTTCGGTGTGGGCCTTTTCCAGCTTGTTAAGATATTCGTGAGCGTAACGTTCCGTCGTCTGCGTCTCTATTATCGCTATCGCTATATTGGAGCAGTGGTCCGATATCCTTTCGATATCCGTGAGGAGATCGTTGAATATGAAGCCGTGCTCCAGAGTGCACTGTCCGTTTCTGAGTCTTTTTATATGGTGGGATTTGAGCCTGTCGCAGAGCAGGTCTATGGTATCCTCGAGAGGCTCTATCCTGTAAGCCTCCTCGAGATCGTCTTTGACGAATGCGTCGGCGCTCAGGTCCACTATCTCGCTCAGGGCTTTCAGAAGCACCTTGAGCTCTGCGTCTCCCTCTTCGGAGAAGTTGACTTTCTTGTCATTTATCTCCTTCGCCGTTTCGGCTATGTTCAGGGCGTGATCGCCCATCCTTTCGAAGTCCGTTATGCTGTGGAGATATTCACCGACCGTCTTGTTCTCCTTCTCGCTGAGTTCCTTTCCTGCTATGCTGACCAGGTAGCTTCCCAGCTTGTCCTCGTATTTGTCTATGAGATCTTCATATTTTTCTATGTTCCTGTGCATCTTCTCAGAGTAGGCACCTATCATCCCCAGGGCATCCTGCACGTTCCTTCTCACCTTTTCCGACATGGAATCTATGGTGATCCTGGACTGCTCTATGGCTATGGCCGGATGGGCGAGGAATCTTTCCTCGAGTCTGTCTATCTGGGCGAGGTCCTCATCGTCGTCGTCCTTTATGAGGAGCATGACGAGTTTTTCGAGGACTCCTATGAAAGGAGTGAGCAGGATTACTA
>JAEEGL015523186.1_pt1 | contig 10881 bp, 6 predicted proteins | sample 9134231 | NCBI WGS metagenome assembly JAEEGL01 (sample SAMN16246548, study PRJNA631951) | gut metagenome | biome: gut microbiome; feature: rumen; material: fiber-attached | host: Bos | place: Iran: Karaj | collected 2018-10
GACCCGTACGGGATTTGAACCCATAAATGCACGCGTGAAAGGCGTGTGTGTTAACCGTTTCACCAACGGGCCATATATAATGGTGGGCCTGAATGGACTTGAACCATCGACCTTTCGCTTATCAGACGAACGCTCTAACCAGCTGAGCTACAAGCCCATTTCACCAATAATTTGGTTGACTACACCATTGTATTATATTTTTGGGCTTTTTGCAACTATTTTTTTAAAAAAAATCACTTTTTACTTAAATTGTTGAAAAAAACAAAAGAATATTGTATTATTATTATGATACTAGGAGGATTTTATGGATAGTTCTAATTTGTTTTTGATAATTGGCGTTATTTGGTCTTTTACTATTCTAAGATCAATTTTAATTATGTTATCAGGCAAAAACATATTTAAAAAAGCGGCTAAAAATGAAAAATCAGCATATTATCCTATTATTAATTTATTTACTATGCTAGAAGTATGTGATATAAATTCTTTTTGGGGCATATTATTATTTGTGCCTGTTTTGAATATGGTAGTTTTATTAATGATGTCTTATAAATTGGGAAAAGTTTTTAATACTGGAACTGGTTTTATAATGGGTTTGATTATTTTTCCTTTAATGTTTTATTTACTATTAGCGCTAAATAATAAACCATATAAGTTAACAGATGAATCATATTATAAGGCAATGGATAAAATTGAGGATAAAGGTATTAATTTGATGACTGATGAAGAGATAAAAATAGAAACATCAAAACTTCCTCAAGAAGAAGCAAATAATGTAGATTCTATTTTCAAAAGTAATATTCAAATGATGGAACAAGTTGAACCTTATAAAGCAGCAAAAATTGATATATTGGGATTTGAAAAACTAAAGAATCATAAAGAAAACGATGATCCATTAAAGGATTTGGGAAATTCTCTTAAAACTCCACAAAAGGAATTGCCTAAGGGTGTAAAAATAGGAGAAGAAGAAAAAAAAGATAAATTCGAAGTAGTTGACTTATAAAAGTGTAAAGTGAATGTTTACACTTTTTATTTTATTTTGTATAATTAATGATAGAGATAGGTGACGTGCATGGCAGAATATAATGAAAAATCTATTAAAATATTAGAAGGACTTGATGCAGTAAGAAAAAGACCTGGTATGTATATAGGTTCTACAGATAAAAGAGGTCTTCATCATTTAGTATGGGAAATTGTAGATAATGCAATTGATGAAGCTATAAATGGTTATGGTAATAAAATAAAAATAACATTAACTAAAAAAGGCAGTGTTATTGTAGAAGATGAGGGAAGAGGTGTACCAACAGGTACTCATTCTTCTGGTAAGAGTACTCCTGAAGTAATATATACAGTATTACATGCAGGTGGTAAATTTGAAAATTCTGGTTATAAAGTATCAGGTGGACTACATGGAGTTGGTTCATCTGTTGTTAATGCGCTTTCTAAATGGATGAAGGTAACTATATATAGAGATGGTAAAATACATGAAATATCATTTAAAAATGGTGGCCATGTAGATGAGCCTTTAAAAGAAATAGGCGTGACAAAGAAAACTGGAACTACTGTTGAGTTCTTCCCAGATGAAGAAATCTTTTCAAATGCAAGATTTAGCTATACAACAATATGTGAAAGAATGCAAGAAAGTGCTTTTTTGATTAATGGTCTTACTATGGAAGTGGTAGACGAGGAAGATAATAAAGATAGTGTATTTTGCTATGAAAATGGACTTGTATCTTTTATTGAATTTATAAATGATGGAAAAGAACCGCTTCATAAAGTTATTAATTTTAGTGGTGAAAAGAATGGAATTATTATAGATGTAGCTATGCAATACACAAATACATATAACGAGAATATTATGTCATTTGTTAATAATGTTAAAACTATAGATGGTGGTAGTCATGAAGTTGGGTTTAAAACTGGACTTACAAAAGTATTTAATGATTATGTTAAAAAGAATAATTTAATTAAAGGCAATGACACGCTTGATGGTAGTGATGTAAGAGAGGGATTAAGTGCTATTATTAGTTTAAAAGTACCAGAAAGTATTTTAGAATTTGAAGGACAAACTAAAGGAAAACTTGGAACACCTCAAGCAAGACCATCAGTAGAAAGTCTTGTATATGAAAAATTATCATATTACTTTGAAGAAAATAAAGAAACAGCAAGCAATATAATGGATAAAGCCTTAAAAAGTAAAATTGCTCGTGAAGCTGCAAGAAAAGCTCGTCAAGAAGCAAGAAGTGGAAAGAGTAAAAAGCAAGAAAAGAATTTAAGTGGAAAACTTGCTCCTGCTGGAACTAAAAATCCTAATATGAATGAATTATTTATAGTCGAGGGTGATTCAGCAGGTGGTAGTGCTAAAAGTGGAAGAGATAGAAAATTTCAAGCTATTCTTCCTTTAAGAGGAAAGGTATTAAATACAAGTAAAGCAACACTTGAAAGTGTTTATGCAAATGAAGAATTAAATACTTTAATTTATACAATTGGAGCTGGAGTTGGACAAAGTTTTGATGCTGATGAATCTAATTATGATAAAGTTATTATTATGACAGATGCAGATGTTGATGGAGCACATATTCAAATACTTCTTTTAACATTCTTCTATCATTATATGAGACCTTTAATTGAAGAAGGTAAGCTTTATATTGCACTTCCTCCATTATATAAATTAGATTTTGGAAAAGGTAAAAAATTCTATGCATATAGTGATGATGAGTTAAATCAATTAAAATTAGAACATTCAGGTAAATGTTCTATTCAAAGATATAAAGGACTTGGTGAAATGAATGCTGATCAATTATGGGAAACAACTATGAACCCTGAAACTAGAAGTTTAATAAGAGTTAATATTACTGATGCTGCATTAGCTGAAAAAAGAGTTAGTGTTTTAATGGGTGATAATGTTGAACCTAGAAAAGAATGGATTAATGAGAATGTCGAATTCACCATGGAAGACGATTATAGGGCATAGGGGGTTATTATGAAAAAGAATGAAGAAAATAATGTACTTAGAAGAATTCAAGATTATGCTCTAGAAGAGATAATGGGTGATAGATTTGGATCTTATGCTAAAGAAATAATATTAGATAGAGCAATTCCTGATGTAAGAGATGGACTTAAACCTGTTCAAAGAAGAATACTATATGCAATGTATAAAGCAGGTAATACATGGGATAAAGGATATATTAAATGTGCAGCTACAGTAGGAGATGTTTTAGGTAAATTCCATCCACATGGTGACTCTAGTGTGTATGATGCAATGGTCAGAATGAGTCAGTGGTGGAAACAAAATACTATACTTGTAGATATCCAAGGTAATAATGGTTCAATGGATGGAGATGGAGCAGCAGCTTATCGTTATACTGAAGCTCGTCTTTCTAAAATAAGTGGTGAACTACTTAGTGATTTAGATAAAAATACAGTTAAATGGGCACCTAATTTTGATGATAGATTTTTAGAACCAACTGTACTTCCTGCTAAATTTCCAAACTTGTTAGTAAATGGATCAAATGGAATTAGTGCAGGTTATGCAACAAATATTCCTCCTCATAATTTAGGTGAAATAATAGATGCAACAATTAAAAGAATAGATTCACCAAATTGTAGATTAGATACAATTTTAGAAATAGTAAAAGGACCGGATTTTCCTACAGGTGGAATTGTTGAAGGAAAAAATGGAATAATTGATGCATTTACTACAGGACGTGGAAAAGTAATAGTTAAAAGTAAAACTGAATTTAAAAAAGAAAAAGGAAAAGAGCAAATAATAATTACTGAAATACCATTTGATGTTAATAAGGCTATGATGGTTCAAAAGATTGATGCTCTTAGAATTGATAAAAAAATAGATGGTATAAGTGAAGTTAGAGATGAAACTGATAGAGAAGGTATTAGAATAGTTATTGATTTAAAAAGTGGTGCTAATAAAGATGTAGTATTAAACTATTTACTTAAAAATACTGACTTACAAATATCATATAACTATAATATGGTTGCTATTGTTAATAGAACTCCAAAAACTTTAGGAATTATTCCTATTTTGGATGCTTATATTGATCATTTTAGAGAGGTAGTAACTAAAAGAACTGAATTTAATCTAGCTACATATCAAAAAGAATATAATATTGTTACTGGACTAATTAAAGCAATTTCAATATTAGATGATGTAATTAAAGTAATTCGCGCTAGTAAGAATAAAGTAGATGCTAAATATAATTTAGTAGATAAATTTAATTTTACTGAAGAACAAGCAGAAGCAATTGTAATGTTACAATTATATAAACTTACTAATACTGATATAGTTTCACTTGAAGAAAGATGTAAAGAACTTGAAGCTTTAATTAAAGAATGCAAGCATATATTAGAAGATGAAGAAGAGTTAAAATCAGTTATGAAAGGTGAGCTTAAGGAAATAAAGAAAAACTATGCAACACCTAGAAAAACTGTTATAAAAGATGAAGTAACTGATATAAAAATAGACGAACTTGATCTTGTAACCAAAGAAGATTTTGTTGTATGTATTTCAGGATCTATGTATGTTAAAAAGCACTCAATAAAGGCATTTAATGCAAATGATGGGGAAGTTCCTCCTACTAAAGAAGGAGATTATATTGAAGGACTATATAAAGTAAATAATTTAGATACTATATTAATATTCACAAATCTTGGTAATTATTTATATGTACCAGTAAGAGAAATAAGTGAAACCAAATTTAAAGATATTGGTTCTCACATTTCTAATATTGTTAAAATAAGTGATGGAGAAAGAATAGTAAGAAGTATAGCTGTTAATAAATTTGATAATACACCATTAACGTTATTTACTAAAGGTGGTATGGTAAAACGTGTATTATTAAAAGATTTAGAAGTATCTCGTTATACTAAACCTGTTAATTGTATTAAATTAAAAGCTAATGATGAACTAGTATCTGTAAGTAGAAATGATAATGAAGATGTATTAGTTATTACTAGTGATGGATATTCATTAAAATATAGTACAAAAGAAATACCAATTTTAAGTCCTAAAGCTGGTGGAGTAAAATCTATAAAATTAAATCATTCTGCTTATGTAGTAAATGCATTTGTAGTAAATGAAAATAAAGAATATGTTTGTATATTTACTGATAAAAATACTGCTAAGAGGGTTAAAATAGATGAACTATCAAAAATAACAAGAGCTAAAAAAGGAAGTGTTATTTTAAGAAGTCCAAAATCTAAAAAATATACAATAATTCGTGCATTTAATGTTAGCAGTAAATCAATAATTGGAATAATTGATAAAGAAATAGGTTATTTAAAATCTAGCGATATTAATATTATGGATACTAATTCAGTTGGAACAGTATTTACTAAAAAGAATGTAGATAATATATTTGTTGTTTCTAAATATACTGATATTACTCATCAAGATAGAAGTGATGATGTAGTTGAAGAAGTAAAAATAGTAAATGATGAAGAAATGATAGAAATAGAAAACAAAGATATTAAACCTATAAGGGAAGATATTGAAGTTCCAAAAGAAAAAGAAGTTCAAAAAGAAATAAAGATAATTGAACCAAAACAAGAAGAAATTAAAGAGAAAAAAGAAACTCAATTAACAATGTCTGATTTTTTTGAAGAATTTAAGATTTAAGGGATTTATAAATCCCTTTTTTCTTGTTATAATTATAATAGTGGTGATATAGATGGAAGAAGTAAATATTAATACTGGACTTAATGAAGTTCAAGTAAATAATAGGATTCAAAGAGGCTTAAATAACTATAATGATAGCCCTAAGACTAAAACTGTTAAACAAATTGTAAAAGATAATGTTTTTACTTATTTTAACTATTTAAATATTACACTTGCTTTAGCCATTTTTATTTCAAGCATTATTAATGGTAATGTTTTATATGGACTAAAGAACTGCTTGTTTATTGGAGTAATATTTGTTAATTCCATAATTAGTATCATTGAAGAAATTATATCAAAAAATATTATAGATAAGTTATCTATTGTTAATGAATCTAAAGTTAGAACTTTAAGAAATGGATTAGAAGTTGATCTTTCTTTAGATGAGATAGTAATAGATGATATTATTAAATTATCTTCAGGTCATCAAATAGTTGCTGATAGTGTTGTTATTGAAGGTGAACTAGAAGTAAATGAATGCTTAATAACTGGGGAAAGTGATTCAATAAAGAAGAGCGTTGGAGATGAATTATTATCTGGATCATTTATTGTATCTGGAAATGCTAAAGCTAAAGTCATTCATGTTGGAAAAGATAATTATGTATCTAAAATAACTAATGAAGCTAAATATAAAAAACAAGTAAATTCTATGGTAATGGGGTCTTTTACAAAATTACTTAAAATATTATCTATAGCTATTGTTCCAATTGGAATATTAATGTTAATTAGTCAATATTTTATAACAGATAACATTAGTGAAAGTATATTTACTACTGTTGCTTCACTAATTGGAATGATACCAGATGGGTTAATACTTCTTACTTCTTCTGTTATGGCAGTTGGTGTTATTAAACTATATAGAGTAAAAGTTTTAGTTCAAGAATTAACTTCAATTGAAATACTTGCTCGTGTTGATACAATTTGTTTAGATAAGACTGGTACTTTAACTGAAGGAACTATGGAAGTAAAGAAGATAGTATCTGCAAAAGAATATACTATAGAAAAATGTGAAGAGTATTTTAAACAATATACATTAGCAAGTGAAGATACGAATCAAACTATGCTTGCATTAAAAGAGTATTATCCAGGTGGAAAAATAGATTATAAAAATAAGATAACATTTTCTTCTCAAAGAAAATATTCTGCTATAGAGTTTGATGGTTATTCTTTATATTTAGGTGCTCCTGATATATTATTTAAAAATAATATTGATGATAGAATAGAAGAATATATGGAAGATTATAGAGTAGTTGCTCTTGGAATAAAAGATGGAAGTTTAGATGAATCATTGAGTAGTATTAAATGTATAGGTTATGCTTTAATAGAAGATATTATTAGACCATCTGCTAAGAAGACTTTAGATTTCTTTAAAAATAATAATGTAGATGTAAAAATTATATCTGGTGATAATATAAAAACGGTTATGTCTATTTCTCGTAAAGTAGGACTTCATGATATAAAAGGAATTGAAATTGGTTCAATGACTGATGAACAACTTAGAAAAGTAATAGATGATTATGATGTTTTTGCAAGAGCAAAACCAGAACAAAAAAGAGTAATTGTTAGATATTTAAAAAGTAAAGGTCATACTGTTGCTATGACAGGAGATGGAGTAAATGATGTTCTTGCATTAAAAGAAAGTGATTGTGCAATAAGTGTAAAATCAGGAAGTTCAGCAGCAAGAAACATATCTCAATTAATACTTTTAGATGATGATTTTAATTCAATACCAAATGTTGTTAAGGAGGGAAGACAAACAATTAACAATGTTGAAAGAAGTGCTTCCTTGTTAACAGTTAAAACGTTATATACAATTTTATTAATTATATATAGTATTGTATCTGTTCAAAAGTATTTCTTTATACCAATTCAATTAACATTAATTACATCAATTACTATTAGTATTCCTTCTTTTGCACTTGCTCTTGAACCAAATAATCAACTTGTAAAAGGTAATTTCTTACTTAAGATTTTTTCAAGAAGTCTTCCTGTAGCATTAACAGTTCTGTTTGATATAGTTCTAATAAGTATTTTTACCAAATTATTTAATTTAACTTATGAAATGCAAAGTAGTATTAGTGTTATTCTTACAACTATTATTGGACTTTATTATTTATTTAAAATATGTCATCCTATAACAATATTTAGAGGTTTATTATTCTCATTTATGACTATAGCATTTATAGTGGTATTATTAACAATACCAGAATTCTTTAGTATAAAAGCAATTAATAGTGTAAGTTTGTTATTAGTATTTGTACTTGCTTTAGATTCGTTCTATGTTTATAAATTAATTAATTATTTTATTACATATATATTTAATAAATTTGATGATACTATTAAGATTGAATCAAATATATATAAAATAGGATAAAAAAAGAAGATTTATTATATTAAATCTTCTTTTTAATTACTAGATTTGCTATAGAAAATGATTCTTCATCTAAATCATTTAAAGATTCTGTTATTCCATCAAATACTCTATAATTCTGATCAAAAGCATGAGTATATATTTTTTTAGATGTGTATGGTAATAAATTAATATAGTATGAAGTAGGTACTTTTTGAATATCATCAATATCTAAGTTATGTAAAAATGAAATAATAAATTTGCATAAGTTTTTAGTTTGTAATCTAATAGCTGTATTAAAATCTATTCCATTATTTTCATAACCCTTAAAAATTCCACCATCTAAATCAATAATATTAATTTGACCATTTGAGAATAATATATTACCCCCATGAATATCATAATAAGCAAAGTTATTTTTATAGAAGTAATCAAATATTTGACTTAATTTAATCATTAATTCTTTTCTTTTATTAAAATCTATAGTTTTATTATTTAATAGATCACAAATATCACAACATTCTTTTAAAAAATGCATTACATAACCAATGAATTTATTTCTTTCATATAATAAATAATCTGGTGTAATAACTCCATCATATTGAAGAGTAGGTAACTCTTCAATAATTTTTTGCCTATCATCTTTTAAAAATTCTGGTTTAATTAGTTTTGCTAAAATATCATCTTTATAAAGAATTATTGATTCACTTCCTCTTGTGAGAATAGGTCTAAATCCTTCTAAGAAACTATTAGTAATATTAACCTTTTTCATAATAACCCCTTTTGAAATATGCGATTTTGTATTATATAGGAATATTAAAGGTATGTCAATGTTTAAAATATAATTGACTAAATTATTAATTTATGCTAATATTTATATCGAACTTTATAGTTCACTGTGGCGAGTTTGGTGAAGTGGTTAACACGGCGGATTGTGGTCCCGTTATGCGTGGGTTCGATTCCCACATCTCGCCCCACTAAGAAAATAAGTTGCTTTAGGCAACTTTTTTTATGTAAAATAATTTTTGTTATCTTGTAATACAATTCTTACTTTAATATAATGAAAAATAGATAGGATGTGTTATATGAAAATAGTCAAAAAAATATTTAAATGGATTTTAATAATTGCAATATCTATTCCTATATTGTTAATAGTTGGAATATTCCTTTGTAAACTCACAATATATGGTAAGTCAAAATTGACAAATGATATTAGTGAAATTCGATTGGTCAACATAGGTGGTTATGATCAAAAAATATTACTTGAAGGTAAGAATAAGGAAGTCCCATTACTTGTTATACTGCATGGTGGTCCTGCTGTTCCAGTACCATTTGGAGCCGGATATAGAGGTTATTACCCAAAATTAACTGACAATTACATAGTAGTAGAATGGGATCAATATGGCTGTGGAAATAATCCTGCTGATTATCATAATTTGGAAACTAAAGATTATGTTAAAATGACAGAGGATTTGATAGTATATTTGAAAAATGAATATCCTGATAAGGAATTATATCTGTTAGGAATTTCATGGGGGTCATTTTTAGGAGCTTATGTAGTTAATGATGTTCCAAATTTGGTTGATAAATATATATCTTATGGTACTTTGATTGGAATGAATTTAGCATATGAGTATTCAAAAGAATATTTACTATCTATAGATTTATTACCTGAAGATAGAGCAGAGATTGAAAAAATGACATCTTATGATTATGATTATTTATTAAGAATGCAATATATTGGTGAAAAGTATGATTTTGATACGCAAGGTTTAAACAAAATGGATAACTACTTTTACAAAGCTTTATTTAGGTTATTAATTAGTCCAGATTATTCTTTTAGTAATATTAGTTATTATTTTAAAGATAATGAAGTTAAATCTAAATTATTTGATGCTGTTGAAAATGATAATGTTATGGATGAAGTGGAAAAAATAAGTGTTCCAACATATATTATTCAAGGAAAGTATGATAATACAACTCCTCATAGTGTAGTAGATGAATTGTTGAATATTAAAAGTAATTTTAATTATTTTGAGTTAGAATCATCAGGACATGTTCCAACAGAAGAAGATCTTGATAAAATGTTAAATAATATTGTTGAATTAAAAAATATAAAATAATTTTAAAGAATTAAATGATTTTGAATTTTTTATAGAATGTGATATATTGTTTTTGAAAAATAATAATAATTGTATTTTTTTAGGGTATGAGTTTAGAACTAGTTAAATAGATGCCCCATAAGAAAAATAAGTCGCTTATGCGGCTTTTTTATATTAATTAAAGTTTTAAAATGATATAATAATCTTAGTGGAGGGTAACTTATGGTTACAAAAAAAGAAGTCTTAGATGCTCTTAAGAAAAAATATGATATAGTTTATGATGAAGAAAGCGATTTAATTACTTATCAAGGAAATACTATTTCAATGGAAAAAGTATATCAAAAATATTTAAGAGAAAATGGAATGAGTTTTAAATGTATTTGTGATGTGCATTGGGAATGTATGAGTGTAATTGAATGTACAGAATGCGGAACTGTTGTAAAAGAATATTATGATGAATATTATGAGCCTAATTTTAGGTGCCCTACATGTACGAATTATAAAACAAATTATGAATATTATACTAAAGAGCAGATAGAATCAAGTGAAGGATTACAAGCTATAATTAATATGTATAAAAATCTTAATCAAATAATGCAGGATCAAGATTATAGAAGAAATCAAAGAAATGGTTTAGAAGATTATCAACTATTACAGCCAAGACAAATAAAGTTAGGAAATTATGTTTATAGATTTAGTTTATTAATTGATTCAATAACTAATAAGAATAAATTACAAGGATTAAAATTAGAAATAAA
>JAEEGL015776174.1_pt1 | contig 10881 bp, 13 predicted proteins | sample 9134231 | NCBI WGS metagenome assembly JAEEGL01 (sample SAMN16246548, study PRJNA631951) | gut metagenome | biome: gut microbiome; feature: rumen; material: fiber-attached | host: Bos | place: Iran: Karaj | collected 2018-10
CCGGCATATGGATGCATTGCTTGATTATGATAACTATAACGGAAAGCATCTGGAGTGTACTATCAAAGAACGCAGTGATGGCATTGAAACGAAGACGGGTTTCCGTTACAGGAGCGACTTTTCGGAAGGCGAACTGAAAGTACTTATCGATAGCGTTTTATCCAATAAACACATATCTAAGCGGTATTCGAATGAACTTGCAGAAAAAATAGAAGCATCTTTGGGAATGAGCAAAGGTCTTATAAAAAAGCTGACGAAGAATATTGAATTTTATGATGAACAGTATAAACCGAACAATCCGAGCTTTTTCTATCATGTTGAGCAAATCTGCGAAGCAATAGAAAAAAAGAAAGACGTTTCAATAAGAGAATACGAATATGATATAAACAAGGATGATCACAAAGTAAAGCGTGTATACGGACCACTAAGGACCTTGTCGCCTGTTCAATTATTTATGCTGGAGCAGGAATACTATATGGTTGCGCTGCATGACAGAAAATATATAAAAAAAAGACATAAGACGGATCAAGGTGTAACAGAGAGTACAGCACCTATTGAAGAACGAATTGAGATTAGAATAATCCGTGTTTCAGATTTGATGGAAGTTAACATTCTTGAAGAAAAGAACAATGAGGCAGCAAAAATCTACAAAAAAATGATACCGGAGATGAATGCTTCGGTAATGCAGGAATGGTTCCAGTATATGGATGAAAAGCGGCTTCGCGATTATGATTATTATGCGCCGTCAATTAAAAAGTTTGTAATTCCAAAGTTTTTTCTTAATCAGGTGGTTTCGAGATTCGGAAAGAAAATACGCGCAGAGGAATTAGAGGGAGCCTTCTGGAATGGACGTGAAAGCCGGCCATTATTGTTAGTCACAGTTAAAACTACGTTTTGGGCACTACAGCGCTTTATGAATGAACATAGAGGCCATATGTATGTGCTTGATCCAATCCGTATAAACTATAATCTGAGAGAAGAAATAGAAAAGCGGATTATAGAAAAACAGATTCGAAAAAGCTTAATGGAGAGAGGAAATCTTGATACAACAACAAAACAATATTTTGCACATGGATATTATCATGTAAGAGCGACTGAGATAGATTTAAGTCCGCTTTCCGATGAAGAGAAAAAACAGATGAAGCTACTTCTTGCTAAAATGCTTGGTGACGACATAAATGTCAACAGACGTATTTCGGAAACAGTACTATGAGTATGGACATTTCTCGTGTCCCCTGACACAACAAAACAGGCCCACCGATGATCTGGTGGGCCTTATTCAATATTGTGGTTTTTGGTTTGTGGTTTGATCGCGTGCTTAATCAGCCGCAACCATAACCGGTATTCACCGCACAGGACGCCGGGGATTGTTTCTGTTCAAAGTCCTGCTTTATGAAATCAAACTCCGAATCGATGAGCTGTAAAACATATTCTGAATCGTATCCCCAGGCAACCTCGGTTAAATACCTGTAGATGTATGCCACATAAACATCGAAAGTCATGTCTTCATCGAATTTGTCGCAGGCTTTGCGAAAGGCATCGTGATCCTGAATTGAATAGGCTAGAGATTTTTCAATGTCCATATAAATTATTCTAACCTCACCTTTTTATTTGATAATTGCGGTCAAGTGTTATTACAGCGTTTTTGACGCCTCCCTCAAGATACTTTTCGTAATCGATCCTTACCGGGCGTGATACATGCTCTCCGGTGCCGACATCGATCGCAGCGCCGGAATCGCCCAGTGCCCAGCACATGCGCATGAGGTAGCCCATGGTCATTTTATGGTTGATCCCAAACAGATCGTTCAGGCCCATTTCCGTCGGCTTTTGACCGTTCAGGGCAAGGAAGCCTTCGTCCTCGCATTGCCTGAGGAATTGTTTTGAGAGTTCTTTCGTACGGCAATATATCCATACTACGTGATTCTTTTCTACCAGTGCTTTCAGTGTGTTCATGTTCGTTTCTCCTTATGCTTATTCCCATAAAGAGTACGAAAAAAGCCCCATCTTTCCGACAGGGCTGATCATCTGTATTTCCCCATCGGTCAAGCTTTAGCACCTTGCATGTGCAGGTTGCTGTGCGGTCACAGGGCTTGTCCCTCGCGCACTCTTTATAGGTTGATCGCAGTATATCACCTGCGTGATGAAATGTCCAACAAGGCAGGCTTGAAATGATATTTTGAACATAAACCCACGCTTGCTGAACTTCTGCGCGCATCCGTGCTATTATCATGGTGCAAGGAAAGCGGAAGAGGAGGTGGCAGCAATGACAAAAAAAGAACTTGAGAAAAAAATCGCATCATTGGAATTTAAAGTGGAACTCTGGAGTAAAGTGAGGATCAAGGGCAGGGGCGATGACGGAAACAATTATGCAAATGCAACGCTGGATAACTCTGATCCGTTGTTCCGGTATCTGACTGTCAGCGGATACAACGAGGCTACAGGGGAGTTTGAGAAGGACACTCTGCCATGCTGGTTTTATCCCGGCAGCGACTGGACCAAACAGGATCTGCGTGAATGGTATGAGGAAACCGGAGAATCCCCGGTGCTTTCCCCTGCTGTGATGATGAGTTTTATTGATACACACATTCATAACCTGGAGATGGAAATCCGGGAAGACAAAAAGCGGCTGGAGGAGTTAAACAGATAAAACTTTTGGAAGCGGTCTTCATGAATGCGGCTATTTTTGCGGCTTTGAGCCTGTGGGGCAAAAACTCCCGGGCTTAGGAGTATACTGAGAGTGTAACAAAGAATAAGACCAAAAGGGTGATGCGGATGGAATGGTCCATCTCCTGGAAAACCGTATCGCTTTATATACCCGCTCTGCAAGGCAAGCAGGAGTGAAAGAGATCAGCTTGCCATCTATCTCCTTTTTGTGTGATGTAGGATCCTCCTTTCTCGGGCGCTGCGGAGCGGGTTAAGCGCCTGAAATAAGACATATGATGAGCCGGATGAGGGCATTATAGCCTGATTTCGGTTCATTTTGTTTTGCTCGGGATTTCCGTTGTTTTTGAAGAAGATTGTGGTAGAATTGATTATGTACGGTAGGGATGAAGGCTAAGGTTGTCAGTTTAAGCGTACTTGATAGTGAGGATACTATAATGAGCAGAATTGAACTAATCAACGCTTCTTGTGCAGATCAAGAAGCTGACGCTGTAGTAAATGCAGCAAACGATGGCCTCTGGGCTGGAGGAGGGATTTGCGGTGTGATATTCAAAAAGGCAGGAATGTCCGAGCTTACTGCGGCTTGCAGCAAGATCAAGACTCCACTGAATGATGGGGACGCAGTGATTACTCCTGCATTTAACATGAAGAATTGCAAGGCTATCATTCATGCTGTGGGGCCAAACTTTGCGGTGACACCGACTGCGTTTAAGGAACTTTTTAATGCCTATTACAATTCACTGGTGGTACTCAAAGATAACGGATATCACAGTATATCCTTTCCGCTGATCAGCGCCGGTATATTTGGCGGATCACTGGAAAACCCGGTGGCGGAATCAACAAAGCAGTGTTATAGAGCATATAAAAAGTTTACCGAAGACTATCCGGATTACGATGTAGAAGTGAAGCTCTGCGCGTATGCGAATGCTGAAATGCAGGAAGCAACTGCAGTAATGAGGAGGATTGACAAATGAAAGGTTACAGAGACGCATGGGCAATAAGTTTATTGATTATTGGTGTTGTTACGCTTTTTATAACGATAACAAGTTTTATTGATCTGGGGTTGCCTGATGCGCTTACGAGAGTATTGGGAGTCCTGGACCTTTGTGCTCTCGTGGTTCTGGCATTTACGACCGTGAAGCTGAAGATCTGGAAGAAGGACGAGTAAGATACAAAGGAGTAATTCCACATGGGTTATATGACCTCGTACAAGCGGCTTGATAATCTTTGCCGTGATATGTATAACGGAGAAAATGGCGTTACAGCCTATATCGAGGAAATGGAGCGGTATTCGTACTCTGCTTCGTCTATTTCGGGGTGGAAAAGCACTTATGATGCGCTGAAACACTATCGTTATATCAGAAACCAGATCGCTCATGAGGAATATGCTACTGAAGAGAACATGACGTCTCAGGAGGATACGGACTGGCTTGATAACTTCTATCAGCAGATAATGAATCAATCAGATCCGCTTTCGATTCGTTATAAAAGAGAGCAGGAGAGGAAAAAGCCTGAAGGTAGTAATACAGCTCAGAAGCAACAGTATAGAAGTGAAGAACCTGTTAGGGCTCCAAAGCGTAAATCTATATTTGCCCGTATATGGGAATGGCTGATGAAAGAATAAGGAGAAAAGGAAGACTATGCAGTTTCTTATCAGAGCATATGATGGGGCCGGAAAGCTGGATAAACGTATGGAAGTGCGGCCGCATCATCTGGAGGGTATGAAGAGTTTAAGCGACCATATCATCAGCGCAGGTGGGCTCCTTGATGAAGAAGGGAAAATGAAAGGCTCGGCACTTATCATGGACTTTGCGAGCCGCAAGGAGCTTGACGATTATCTTGCAAATGAGCCTTACGTCAGGAAAAAGTCTGGGAGAAGATTGAAATCGAGCCCATTAATGTTGTCATTGCAAACGGATTGAAAAAATGAACGAGAGGTAGGCGAGGATGTCTGAATTTAAGGGGAAAGTCGCAGTGGTTACCGGCGGCGCAAACGGGATCGGCAAGTGCATTGCTGAAGAGTTTGCGAAGCAGGGCGCACTGGTAGAGGTAATAGATAAGGCGCCGGGCAATCATTACGTCGGCGATATTTCAGATAAAAATGTGCTTGAAGCCTTTGCAAGGCATGTAATCGACAAACACGGCAAGATAAACTACCTCATCAACAACGCACTTCCGCTGATGAAAGGCATCGACGAGTGTTCCTATGAGGATTTTGAGTATGCACTGGCTGTCGGTGTTACCGCACCGTTTTATCTGGCAAAGCTGTTCTCTCCACATTTTGCGGCAGGTGGATCGATCATAAACATTTCGTCGTCGAGAGACAGAATGAGCCAGCCTCAGACTGAGAGCTACACGGCGGCAAAAGGCGGTATTGCGGCACTTACGCATGCCTTGGCAGTCAGCTTGTCAGAAAAAGTACGTGTTAACTCTATCTCTCCGGGATGGATCGACACTACATACAAGGTGTATGAAGGCCCGGATGCGCTTCAGCAGCCTGCCGGGCGAGTCGGCAATCCGTTGGACATAGCAAATACCGTTCTGTTTCTCTGTTCGGAGAAAGCCGGTTTTATCACCGGAGAAAATATTTGCGTGGATGGCGGTATGACCAAGCTCATGATATACCACGGGGATAACGGTTGGAAACTTGAAGAATGAGCAGGTATTAGGTTAATAAAGCAGGAGGGGTAGATATATGACGTGTGTTTATGTTTACAGGCTTACAGCAGATACGGGACTGGCTCCCTGTGTTAAAAACGGACTTTTATCCTTGGCAGTCTGCAAGGGAGGCCAGATAAGAGGGAACATAATAGTACATACTGGGCTCAGATACTGGATAGGGAGCAAAAAGGACGCTGACTATACTCGTGATAATGTATATATTCTTGGAACATACGAAAACAAGCTTCTCTACTTTGCGCGTGTGACTAATGTTGTCACGATGATGAAATATTTTGATGGGATGTCAAAGGGTAGAACGGATGCGATCTACAGCATAGTTAAGGGCGAACTTGCTCGTAATAACAACTTGCGTCAGGAGAATGTTCACATTGAGCCGGAACGGATAGCAAAGGATTTTGCAGGAGAATACGTGCTTCTTTCTGATGATTATATCTATCTTGGACAAGAGGCTGTCCCTAATGACGTGGTGGCAAGATATACAGCCAAGTTCCAAGAAACAAAGCGCTACGAGGGAGATATTGCGGAAAAAATCGTTAGTGAATGTAGAAAGTATGCAGATGGTAAGAATCATATTCCACATTCACCATTTAGGAAGACTGGAGGTTGCAAATGAAGGTCATTCTCTCTAGAAAAGGATTTGATTCCGCTAATGGAGGAATTCCGAGCCCGATTATGCCTGATGGAACTATGCTGTCAATGCCGATTCCATTACCAGAGGAGAATGCGGCATACTCTGATATTCAATGGAATGGGATATCTTATTTAGAACTTTTGAATCAACTGGCTCCGGGAAGAGCGTTTGATAAATGCCATTTGGATCCGGATATCAGAGATAATCGTATTAAGCCTTTCAAAAACTGGACTCCGGCTTTTGGACAGTTGGGCTCTGCACAGGGTAAGCTTAGAAATGCTGGCGTTGAGGTTGGTGACCTAATACTGTTTTTTGGATGGTTTAGAAAAGCGATAAAGAATGAATCTGAATACCATTTTGCCCCTAAAATAGAGAACGATTTCTATGCTGGTAACGATCTGCAGGCAATATTCGGTTATATGCAAATTGGCAAAATAATAACCGACAAGGATCAGATCAAAAAGTATTATTGGCATCCACATTCAACAGATATACATACGCGCGATAAGAATAATGTTTTATATCTACCCTCAGATAGACTGTCGTTTTTGCCTATGTTGAAGGGATATGGAACTTTGGATTATAGGCAGGATCGCGTTTTAACCAAAAAGGATTGTACGAGAGCCACATGGAATGAATATCCGTTCTTTATGCCTGAACATATTAAGGCTAATGTAAAGAACTCTGCCAAGGGCGAAGGTTTGTATTATTCGGGAATATGGCAGGAGATGGTGGTTGAAGAATCGCCTGGATTGATGGAATGGGTAAAGGAAATAGTAAGGTGAAAGCCCCATCGAAAAGGCCGCTGTATCTTTTCTCTTCACATACAGATAAATGAATATAACGTTTTGCAGATGTTTTATAAAATGAGAGGTTTATATGGGAACTGAAAAACAATATGTAATACCAAAGCCTATGATAAATAAAAAAGAGTCGGAATTACTTGTCACTCTTACAGAAAAATATAAAAAAATGACTGCACCGGCTAGACTTTCAATGATAGGTAAAAAAGTAGCTGAGATTATACCTGAGCCAATAAAGAAGGCTGGTAGGGCGGCTAAAGAAGAAATAACAGAAGCGGAACTGTTTGCACAATGCATGAAGGTGGTTGCTGAAGGATTTAGTGTGCTTGAAAAACAAGCCGCTAAGATGACGGTCAGTGAGAAAAGTATTGTGAAGAAAATAAATGCCACCACAAAGAGCAACGAAATAACAAACTTAGCAGAAGTGTGTTTAGCAAGAGGATATAATATTTCGAAGCTGGTTTCAAAATATAAGACTCAAGATTTAGCCTTGGCGTTAGCGGAAGGCGGTGCAACTGGTGCTTTTGGTTTCGCTGGACTACCATTTAATCTCGTATTAAGCACTTTTCTGTATTATCGTGCGGTTCAATCAGTTGCTATGTTTTATGGATATGATGTTAAAAATGATGCAGCTGAACTTATGATAGCAGGAGATGTATTCATGAATTCCCTGAGCCCAAGTAGCAAGGGTTCTAATGAGATTAGTAGTATCATAGGGAAGATAATGGTAATGACTGAAACCACCGCTATTAAACAAACGGCAAAGAAGACATGGTCAGAAATGGCTGCTCGTGGCGGCGTAGGATTATTATTGACGCAAATGAGAGCTTTAGCTAATAAATCAGCACAAAAAGCACTCGAAAAAGCAGGGCAAAAAGGTTTAGGAGAAAGTGTATTCAAAGGGGTGTTTGAGCAGATAGGAAAGGGGCTTACGAAAAAAGCTATAGGTAAAGCCGTTCCTGTTATTGGTGCGGTTATAGGTGGATTATTTGATACGGCTCTGATGAATACAGTTATTGATTTTGCGGATGTGTTCTACAACAAGAGGTATCTTCTTGAAAAAGAAGTACGTGTGTATACTCTGGTAGAGGGTGATAAAGAAGAGGTAATTGATGTAGAGATATAGTAAAATCGTGGATACTGAGGAGGTAAAGGTTTAATGACAGAATATTCGGAACTAAAGCTTGAAGAAATAATGAATATTTCGACAGAGGAGTGGAAGATATAATAGTGTTTTTATGTGTGAAATGTGCACTCAATTGTGTGCAGATACACGGCTATTAGAAATTAAATAATTCCCATACGGAAAATAAAAAGGATTGTCGCTAAATTATGATAGAGTATTTGCAAAAGCATTGTGGTATACTAATATTGTTGCTATTAATTTATGTGAAGGTGTTCTAGGTGTGGATTAAAGTATTTTGGGGGATTTAAAGATTCTGATGAGTATTAAGCAACGTTGAAATTAATGGGGATAATATAATGTACAACTCCTGCATACAGTAGTCACTGTTACAGGAAACACATCAAAAGTCCACAATATCTGAATGTATTATGGCACAGTAAAAAAACGAAAGGAAAGTATGATTTACTGCTTCATAAGTATCATACATGATAAAAATGAGGGAAGATAAAACATACAAAGTCGCCGGGCTTCTTTTAGTCATGTTAATAAGCTTTTTAGTGATATATTTGGTAATGGCGGTAGTAAAAAATTGGGTTACACATAACCCCTCTATTATGTATAGATATGCTTCGAATTATAAGATGGATTCATTGGTGTACTTGGAAAAAGATGCACCGGAAACTGAGGGCTTTTTAAGCCATATTTTAACAATAGAAGGGGTAAAAGATTTTTATGAAAAGGAAGACTTACACGGAGTAGCGGAAAAATTACTAGAACAGTTTGAAAAGGTTAGAACTATAGCAGAATCAGATACAGACTATTGTAAGTATTTAAGCAAGTACAATTTGACCATTGATGATTTTGAAGCGTTCTTGAAACGGCTTATGGAGTTTGGAATGGTCACATTAAAATTTGCGTTTTTCGTTTCTTCTTTTATCGTCTGCTTTTTTTGGCTTGGCGTATTTAAATTGCGCATTTTCTTTTATCTTATAGCTGGGCTGCTTAATATATTTATACAGGTATCAGCTTTTTATCCGATCATATTAGAACCAGTGGTTGACATGGTTAATATTTTGCCTGGGATCAGATTATCGTATTCGGATATGAATCTTTTACGAGATTACTGTCTATCTGCGTATATGGAAAGCATGATGATCTGGATTATATTTGATGCTTTACTTCAGCTCCGTGATACTAGTATAAAGCAGAAAAAAGCGTATGGTATTGAGTATTACCGAGAATCAGTTACTATTCAGAAGCTTTACCTGGCTGAGAATTGTTCACCTGACGCTATTTATAGGGGACGGCTGAATGTGGATGCAGAGTGTATTCTAAAAGAATGCAAAAAACATATGAAGAAGGCATCTAAAGAATTAAAGTGTCAAAAAAAGACGATGGAAACAGCAATAAAACGCCTAAACAAAACAAAAGAACAGTTTTACCGATATTTGAATAGCGCAGAGATAAGTAATAACTTGACTGATAACATTATTTCACTGAGTATGATCGATAAAGAGCATGATAATCAGTATTATATAGATTTACTGACTTCAACAGAAATGCTTATAGCACAGGCTTATCAGAAAGGAATCATTGGTGACTTTAATGCTTCTTGTAGTGGCTCAGTGTTCTTTAAAAAGAGTAAAAAAATGTGATTTTTTTGGGAAATGGATCAGCGATGTTGAACTATGGCGTAGTTGTTAAGAAAGCACATCGCGCCTTGAAACAGCATAAAGAGTATGGGCCTGATAAGTCCCCCTCTATGTATGCGAAACATGGCTAAAGCGAGACCATATCAATCCGTTGTAAATTAAGTTTATCTTTGAACCAGATAAATTTGATTATTCCAAAGTAGATACTGCGGACGAAATGTGGTGTAATTTCCTTAATATCGATGATTATAGAAATATACTACTAAAACATAAGAGCGACTATTGGAATAAAGATAAGGAAAGAAGAATAGAGTTAGGCTTTGGATCATCATTTGAGCATAAAGTCGTATATAAATATCTTTTTGAGTAGGCAGAACTGGTAGAATCAAAACCATACTACTTGGCTAATGGATGTTTTTAGGGCACACTCTAAAAAACTGGCTAGTTTTTGAGGACTAAAGATTTAGGTGAAAAAGCCTATTATTACTGGCTTGCGCTGGAGAATCTCGTATCGATAATGTCGTATCACAGCAAGAATAATCGTGTCCTGGCTAATAGGGAACAACTACCATTTAGATTGAAAGTTGTTCCGTTTGAATGGTGATTATATTGATGGGGATTAAAAATGAAGAACTTGACTGAGACAAGGATAGCTTTAAGGAAAATAGAAGAGAATCTGGATGATTATAGTGATGATTATGAGCCGGACTTATTAGAAAGCACAGAGTATGCGATGGAGTTGGATAAGAGAAATCCTGTGCTTGAAGGGGTTGTTGCACGGTTTCAAAAGGAAGGGTTTGGCGGGGATCTGACGGATGTCAACGTAATAATTAAAGAATTGAGCAAAAGATATAACGAAAAAGGCATTGATAATAAGATCCCGAAGGCTGTAGAGAATTGGGTGAAGGGAAAAAGCTTTCCTAATCCCGCATACAGAAAGAACTTATATAATTTGTGCTTAGTCTTGAACTTGAATCTTGAACAAACTAAGGAGTTCTTTGTAAAAAACTATTTGACTATTCCTTTTAACTATAAAGACAGAATTGATGCGATATATTATTATGGATTGCGTCAGAAATTGACTTACCGAGAAATATGTGCGTTGCTGGAGGAAACGGATACTGAATGTTTAGAAGAAGCAGGTTGTAATGAAACTGTATCGATAAAGGAAGATATAGACGAAATAGATGATTTAGACGTATTTAAAGACTACCTAAAAAACAATACGTATAGTAAAGCAAACCAATACAATACAGCTTATTCACTAATAAACGAATTGGCAAAAAAGAATGCCGAATGTGCTAAAGAAGAAGACCAAATATGCCC
>JAEEGL015985714.1_pt1 | contig 10881 bp, 10 predicted proteins | sample 9134231 | NCBI WGS metagenome assembly JAEEGL01 (sample SAMN16246548, study PRJNA631951) | gut metagenome | biome: gut microbiome; feature: rumen; material: fiber-attached | host: Bos | place: Iran: Karaj | collected 2018-10
AGGCCGATAAAGCATTCCACCCACGGCGGCAAATTCTTCCTCGATTTTTAGCGCTGGCCCCGTAAAACGACCTCCGTCCGCAGGAGAGGACGTACAACTCCCTTGTACCTGACGGAGCCCGCTGAACAATATGAAAAAAAACGCTGCCTGTGCAGCGGGCTTTTTGGTTAAAGGAAAACCACCCGCTAGGTGGGTGGTTTTATTATCCATGTGCTGTTGATACAAGAAGAAATTTTTCTATGAAAATACTTTGTAATTTCAAAATGTTGTAAACTAGAATACTTATGAATAATTGAAGTATCGAATGAATATTCCGCTCAAAAATGAGTAGGTAAACCGTCCGTATTGAGCATTCTGACCGCAAAAATTGAGCACGTGTGCCTCTTTGATTGAGCGGTCTCTACTCCATCACTGCTGTCCGGCTAAGAGGCAATAAAAAAGTCCAAAATCTCAGCAAAATGTGTTACAAGTTTTTTGGGACAACTGCTTGTCGCACAAGAAGATTTTGGACAAGAGTTTTTTATAGCTCACTTTTCTCGCAGACGCTATCTTTTATTCCCAGACTTGTTTTTCAGAAACTCGAACTCAGGCATAAGACTGGATGTGCTTCCCGGATATTTGGATTCAAAGAGCAGTTCACGGTAATGGCTTTTATCCAGCTTGCCTCGAGACGTTCCATGAGGGATGGAATAAGGTGTCTGGCTGCCTCGGGCAGACAATTCTACCATTGAGGGCTTCACAAATTGGCACGATCTACCTTTGCCGATGCCAACAATTCGCGCCCAGTGGAATTCTTCAAAGATCTCTCCGGAGAAATGTACGGGCTTTGCGCAGCAAGGGCTCCAAAACATAAATTTCGCTTCAAATCCAAGCTACTGAGCATTGACGCCACCATCATCAAACTGTGTCTTTCCCTTTTTCCAGGGGCATCCTTCCGTCAGGCGAAAGGGCGCATCAAGATGCACACCGTGCTTGATCATGATGGAGGCATTCCCATGTCCATCATGGTCACCGATGCAAAGACCCATGAAAACCGTATTGCCAGAACCATGGCTTTGCCCAAAGGCTCCATTGTTGTTTTCGACAAGGGCTACAACAATTATTCCTGGTTCCGGGAGGTTGGGAGGACGGGAATACATTTCGTGACCCGCCTGAAGCGAAATGCCACATACAAGCTTCCGGAGCGCCGATCGGTCAATCGTGAAACGGGCGTCACGTCGGATCACATCATTGAAATCACGACCCAAGGTGTCTATCGGTAAGTAAAATTGACCCACCTGTGATGTAAAAAAAGTTATAGGTTAGGGAGCAGACGCCCATGAGAATGGGCTCATCAAAAGCCCGTAGGAGGGGTCGTCTGCATCCTTGTTTTCTTGCCTCCGCTTTTGCCTTACACATAATCGCACGTCACATTACCGCTCCTGCTATCGCAGAAGGGTTCTATCGCTGATGGAACATTTTTACATGCTTATTAACACGACAAGCTGTTTTCGAAAAAACTTGTAACACATTTTGCTGAAATTTTGGACTTTTTTATTGCTCCTTAGCCGGACAGCAATGTCCTCGCATGAATATTATTTCACATAAATCAAGGTGATGCGCCTCCGCCTTGAGCAGCGGGCCGCATTTCTCCTATCTTAGAGGAAATCACCCCGGCAGGCAGCGCAGCGCACATCCTGCCGCGACGGAGATCTCATGAAGCGATTGATCATAGGCCTTTCCGGAGCCGACGGAGTGAGCATCGGCGTACGGCTCTTGCGTGTCCTGCGTGATTTGCCCGACATCGAAACGCATCTGGTAGCAACGACTTCCGCTGTCCGAAACCTGGACATAGAAAACTGCCCGCCGCTGGCGGAGCTGCAAAAGCTCGCCTCCTTTTTCCATGCCTGCGACGACATGACCGCGGTCATCGCCAGCGGGTCGTTCGTCACCGACGGCATGATCATCGCACCGTGCAGCATGAAGACCCTGGCCGCGTTAGCAAGCGGCTATACGGACAATCTCCTGCAGCGGGCCGCGGATGTCTGCCTGAAGGAAGGCAGGAAGGTCATACTCGTGCCAAGGGAAATGCCCCTCAGCCGCATCCATCTGCGCAACATGCTCACGGTCAGCGAGGCTGGCTGCACGCTCATCCCGCCCGTGCTGACCTTTTACAACAAGCCCCGGTCCGTCATGGACCATGTCGACCACATCATAGGCAAGGCTTTGCTGAATCTGGGGATTACGATGCCGTCCTTCCGTCCCTGGAAGGGATGCTGACATGGAAAAAGACATTTCATCCGTGTCGGGAAAAGACCGGCTTTCCGTCGCCGCGCAGGCTTCGCTCATAGGCAGCGACCTGCTGGTCTGCGTCCACGGTGGGGAGAGGCCGCATCTGGGCGCCGTGGCCATGGCGTTTCCCTGCCAAAGCGGGGAAACAGGCGTGCAGGCCTATGCCAGCGTGATCAGCGCCCCCGGGCACAGGGACGATGTGCTGGCGCACAGGCTTGCCCTGGGCATGTGCAAGGTTATCAGGCGCACTGTATGCATGACGGTGGGCATCCATGTAGACCATGCGTCAGAGGACGACATACGGGAGCTTTCAGCGAACGCTGAAGAAGTCATCCGGCAATTAACGGACATTTTAAAGGAGCAATGCCATGGATCTTAAAGACTGCCTTAAAAAACTCGAAGCAGAAGGGCGCCTGTGCCATGTGAAGACAGAAGTCGATCCCGTCCACGAACTGGCAGGCATCGCCGCGCGTTTCGAAGGGGGGAAAGTCATCCAGTTCGACCGCGTCAAAGGCTCGGAATATCCTGTGGTCACGGGGCTGTGGTGGAACCGTGACAACCTGGCCTGCCTATTCGGCTGCGAAACGGAAAAGCTTTCCTTCCTTTTTTCAGATGCCGTGGCCTCGCTGCGTTCCCATCCTGTAGCCCCGGTCGTCGTCGAGGATGCGCCCGCGCAGTCCGTGACCATGGAAGAGCCGGACCTTTCCCGTATCCCGGTGCCCACGCACGCGCTCAAGGACGGCGGTCCTTACTTCTCCAACTGCGTCGTCATCGCCAGGGACCCGGATACCGGCGTGCGCAACACATCAGTCCACAGGCTCATGGTGACTGGAAAGGACCGCCTCGGTCTGCTCATGGATGTCGGACGCCATCTGCGCGATTACTATGAACGCGCCGAAGCCAAGGGCATCCCCCTTGAAATCACCATCAATAACGGTCCCCATCCCGCCTATTACGTCGCGGCCATCACGCCCAGCGCTGCCGCACCGATCGACGTGGATGAGCTTGCCGTGGCAAGCTTCCTTTTGGGTGAGCCGGCTCGCCTGTGCCGCAGCCGCACCGTGGATGTAGAGGGCATCGCTGAAGCACAGATGATCATGGAAGCGGAGATTCTGCCCCACGTGCGCGAGCCGGAAGGCCCCTTCGGCGAAGTGAGCGGATATTACGCCTCAAGGGAAGACCGCTGGGTCGTGCGCGTCAAGGCCATCACGATGAACAGATCGCCGGTGATACATATGCTCCATCCCGGGCGCGAAGTTTGGAACTCCGTCGGCCTCGGCGTGGAGGCGAACATGTTCCAGACGATCTCCCGCCAGGTCCCGGGACTGAAAAAGGTCTACCTGACGCACGGTGGGAGCCATTACGGCGTCGTGCTGCAAATGGATCCCCCTAAGAACGGCATGGCGAAGAATGCCATCCTCGCGGCGTTCGCGGCCTTTCCTCCTCTGCAGATGGTACGGGTGGTCAACAGTGACGTCAATGTTTACGATGCCGAAGACGTGGAGAGGGCCATGGTCACCCGCTGCGATCCGGCGAACGACGTGATCATCATCAAAAACGCGTTCTGCCACGAACTCAATCCGACCGTCAAAGACAATCTCGGGGCAAAAATTGGCTTTGACTGCACCTATCCCGTACCTAAGCCTGTCCGCTATGAAAAAATCTCCTACAAGCCAGTCGATCTGGAGGACTATGAGATAGTCTAGCCGATCGGATTTAATCTGCATGACGGTCCCGGAGGGCGCACCGAAAGCTACCTGCCGACCTCAGCCGGCGGAATCCGGTGCGCCATTCCTTTTATTCGCCGTCAGGATCCTGTATCGAACAGAAGGAACTGCTTGAAGTCCAGCCATACCGGCGAGCCCGGCGTAATGCCGCTGTATGTCTGCCCGGAGGCGACCACGCGCATGCGGGGGGCTTTTCTCCCTCTTTGTTTTTTCCGTCTATCACGACGCGGCAGTCCGTGATGTCGCCCACAGTGAATATTCCGCTCAAAAGTGCGCAGGTAAAACGTTCGTATTGAGCATCATGACCGCAAAAATTGAGCACGCGTAGGTTCATCTGCATCACCAACACGAATATATGAACCTTTCAACCTTCCGACGCCCCTGTAAAAAACAGTCTGCAATGAGTGGTCTACGCTAGGAATCTCTGCCGCTATAATCATCTTGCCATCAATCTCACACATGGTGATCAATGCACGAACCTTCGGCTCCATCTGATCGCAGGAAACACAAAGTCTCCGATTCTGCTGTTTTGCCAAACTTCCGTTACGCAGTTACCTTCCATTTAACTGACATGAGGGACAACGCTAAAGATAAAGCCATTCCTATGAGTGTAAGATGCTTAATGATTTCAGCAGGCACACTCATGTTGGCAAGCGCCGTGCCAAAATATGTGCTGAGGATTCCGAAAAGTCCGCCTGTCGCAACCGCAACCATCCATGCACCAAGATTGATTCGGTGTTTTTTATACGCAAGTATTGCAACTATGAGGGGAAAAATAACTCCTGGTGTATAGATGCTGTACGCCCCGATAAGGAGACTCATAATATTCCTCTGGGCGAAAATCGCTATCAGCAGTGCAATGAGACCAATTACGATGACAGTTATTCTAACCCCATGAACGCTATCCTTCTTAAGGATGTCCTTAACGAATATAGTGGAAGCGTTAATTATACATGTATCCGTTGATGAAAGAATGGCAGATAGCAGTCCAAAGATGAGCAAAATTGACACCCAGTTAGGTATTATGGAAACAGCATACATAAGGGCTTCCATATTACCCATATCTTCGTGAGGGATATTGTATCTGAGCCACATGCCTATCAATGTAATGATTATAGAGAATATGAATAACAGCATACCTGTTATCAAAGCCGCGCTCTTGGCTGTCTTACTGTCCTTTGCAATGAAGTTTCTGGACATAATGTCTGGTCCTAACAAATAGACGCCACCGATTACGAAAAATTGAGTAACTAGATTTGATACGTTGTAATTATCATTCAAAAGCTCGATGTTCTGAATAATGGATGCGTTGTTGTACCCCCTTGCACTGTAAAGATACACCATGCAGATAGTTAGTCCTAAAAGAATAATAAATAACTGCACCTTATCTGTTTTTACTACAGACATTTGTCCGCCAATGGCAGTATATGCAATTACAATAATTGAGGTAATGACGAATAACAGCGGACTGCTCAGGCCTAGAGTGTAGGTTATGAGGGAATTCATAGCCACCAGCTGACCTGCAATAACACCGATCCATGAGATAACGATGATTACAGAAATAATGATTTCAGCAGGAAGTCCTACAATTTGTCCCGCCAGGTCAGGCAATGTATCAGCCCCGATATCCCTGACTTTTTGTGAAAGAAATATGGACTGCAGGATAAGTCCGATGGCTCCAAAAAAAAGCCACCAGATCCCGGGAAAACCAATATTGTAAACTGTGGTTGTAATGCCGATAGTTGTAGACGCACCAACCACGGTGGCAAGCAGAGTCATAACAATGGTCAGAGTATTTTGCTTTTTCCCTGCTATTGAATAATCCGTAAAGGACGTTATGTTCTTGATATCCAAGATGGCGATTATGATGAATACGATCAGATATAGTAGTAATGCTATCACAAAAATATGATTCATTGTTTCAGCCTCTTCTTATGCAGTCGACCTATGGGAGCTACAATGAAGAGGCATAATTGTCAACATATTTGTTATTTATAAAAGTTGACATTTTTACTTTCCAATGAACGATGCGCCTTGAAAAAAGGACGGTGACTTCTCACGGTTGAAAGACGGAGCCTAACATTTTCATTTTAACAACTTGTTGTGGTCCATGTGCCTTAGTGGAAGTGAAGGGCAGAGTAGATGTGATGGCAACGGTAATGACCAGCGTCACATTTGATAAAAAATGATTATTACGACACCGTAAATAATCCTGAACGGCATGTCCTATTCAAGACCAGAGAATCTGGGATCATTCATGAGGAGGTGATGATGGACATCGCTGCGTCGAGAGTGTCGCTTAAGTCACACACGTCCGGGCGATTCCGGTGCCAATACGTATTCGCTCAATAAAGGCTATTCTTTCATCATGGATGGCGCAGAGCGGTCATTCAGCCTATGCTGCAGTACTGACCTGAAACCGTCGATGAAATCTTTCTCCTTCAGGTATTCGTTCATAATGATCGGACCACGCCCGTCATATTCGAATTCTTTCTCAGAAAGGATGGGGCGACCGTTTTCAACATGGTAAAGGAATTCTGGCGATACCATGTGTTCGACAATCCGTCCGTTGCCCCGTTTCACTTTATATCTGTATTCGAATGTGACCGTGAACTCTTCTTTTTTCTTGTCCATGATCTTGTAGTCAACCGTGGCAGAATTGCCGAACAGATTTTCAAAGCGGAGCTTCTTCCCTTTGAAGTGCAGAATCGTCCGCGGGTAATCTTTGATTTTCTCCGTTTCTATCCATGTTCCATCCAGTTTATCGCTGATCGAATCGGCTATGGAAGAGGTAGGAAGCATGGAAATGAGTGTCGCGGCAAGAATGCAGAAAATTTTCATCTCGACCTCCAATTATTACTCATGATAGGCGATATCATGCGCAAAATCAACGAAATCATACTGCTCTGTAACGTTATTCCAGCGTCCATGGACATCGGGAAATTGAGGGCTGCAGGGTCTTCCGCCGTGACGGAATCATCGATCAGGAACGCCCCGACTAGCAGGCTTGAGCGTATTGCAAGGGGCATACCGCATGTTCTATCGCGTATGCATAATCGGCGGCACGAAGAAGGACTGCCGCATCCCGTAGGACAACTTCAAAGAGTTTCAGTCGATTCCTGAGTGAAACTGGTGGATGAACTGCTTGCCCGTTGTCCTGCCGTGGCGACCGCGGACTGACCTGATGGGGGTATATAAAAGGAAACGTGAAGAGTCATCGGGAAGCCGATGGCCTCCCGATTAATCTCCTTATTCCTGCCGCTTCAGTACATATACGCTTTGACCATCCACGACGGATGCATAACCGTAACATTGGACATCTGGATCAGAACCGCCATGTTTTTCTTTCTTGGCTTTGGAGTTGGCGGTGGCGATTATTTTGGCGTGCTGTTCAGGTGGATATTTTTTAGTAGGCCACTAGTTCAGCTCGCTCTGCTTCCGAAAGATTCTGGTAACAGTCCCTTTTTCCTGGGAAAGAGGATCTTGACCTGTGCGGTAATACTCGAATCCCGATTCCTTGCCGCTTTCTCAAAGGCAAGCGGCGGCAGACTGGAGCGCCGGACTAAGGCAGTTTCACCATGGATGGCGCCGGCCGATCATTCAGCCTCTGCTTGAGCTCAGACTTGAAGCCATCGGCAAAATCTTCTTCTCGAAGAAATTCACCCAGGATGATAAGGCCGCGGCCATCAAGTTCTATAGCCGTTTGCGAAAGAATCGGGCGCCCGTTTTCGATATGGAACAAAAAATCTGGCGCATCCCTGCGCTCGACGATCCGTCCATTGCCTCGCTTGACTTTGTATCTGTATTCGAAGTTGATGGTGAATTCATCGGCTTTTTTATCCGTGACCGCATACTCAACGGTTATTTCCTTGCCGTACATGTTTTCGACCCGGAGTTCCCCTCCGTTGAAATGCAGTATTGTGCGGGGAGAGTTCTCAAACTGAACGGTTTCGATCCATGTTCCGTCCAGCTTGTCGCTGACGGCATCGGCCATCGCCGTTGTGGGAAGCATACAAAGGACAGCTGCTAAGGCGATGCTGGAAAACTTCATTTTCACCTCCAGGAATATAAAACCAGCATAGAAGTCATCATGCGCGAAATCAAGGAAATCAAAATGCAATGCAGTGCGACCCAGGTGCCCCTGAGCATCGGGACGAAAGAAATGCCTATGACGCTTAAATAAAACAGCCTGACCCGCTGACCATGATTTGCCCTGGCAATCTCCGCCAGTCCATTGCTTTTTTATCTATTCTGAGGGACTTGCACTGCGGTGGATATCTGAAAATATTAAAATTATATATAATAAATTGTTTTAGTTGTGTTTATTGCGGTAGTAAAAGATATAGTGATCGATGCTGATATAGGTCATCCCTTTTTCGTTTATTCAAAACTTCAAGTCTTTCGCTGAAACGAACCCGTAGGCGCTCTCGGCGGCGAAAACGGCGCGAAGGATGGCGTCGCTCACAACCTCCGCGGCTATAGTGCCAACAAGATCCTGATCGGCTGCTACGTCTCCGACAGAAACGGCATAAATGCTGTCACCGTCTGCCGATGTGTGGACAGGACGGATCGACCGGGCATACCCGTTGTGTGCCATGCCGGCGACCTTGCAGAGCTGTGTTTTGTTCAGGGCTGCGTTCGTCATCACGACGCCGATGGTTGTATTACCGGCGAACTTGTTGTCATTTGGAATGATACGCTCTTCCATGCATTCGACCGTACTGCGAAATCCGTTTTTATCCTCCGCTAAAAGGCCGGCGACCTTTTGTCCCGTTTTCCAGTCGAAAATATCGCCGAGAGCGTTTACCGCAACCACCGCACCGATTTGCAGAGGGCCCAGCTCAACGGCATAGCTGCCGATTCCTGATTTCATGCATGTATCCATTCCGGCAAGTTTGCCTACCGTTGCGCCACAGCCTGCGCCGTAGTTTCCGTCTTTATAGTTTGGATCTTCCATGGCACGTTTCGCTGCTTCAAACCCCATGGCAAAGTCTGGACGAGCATCTTTATCACCCACATTCAGGTCAAAGAGATCAGACTGTACCACAAGCGGCACCTTAGTCACGCCAACGTCAAATCCAATGGCAAGGTCCTCCAGATACGCCATTACACCGTTTGCCGCGCCCAAGCCAAATGCGCTTCCTCCGGCGAGAACAATCGCATGGACTAGCTGAGCGGCGGCAAGAGGGGCTAACAGTTCGCTTTCTCTGGAGGCAGGGCCGCCGCCTCTGACATCAAGCCCGGCGCGCATTCCCTGTCCGCAAATGAATACCGTGCAGCCTGTTCCTCCCACGGTATCCTCTGTCTGGCCGATTTTAACTCCGATTTGCGTTATCGGTATCTCCCGTGTCTTCATTAGCAGCATCCTTCGTTTTTAGGGCATAGGCACATGAAACCGGCTGGAAAAAGCAGTATGGCATTTGTTCCTAGTTGTTGTCAGGCTTCCAAAACCTGCGCAGGTCGCTGATGATATCGTCGTAATCCTGCCTTGTGAACGTACCTTCTCCGCGCATCATGATCGTGTATTCGATGCCATTAAACGTGCGGTACACATTTGTGTCGGCGAAGCCATTGCGAAGGTAAAATCCATGCCTGCGTTGACGCTGCGCAGCATTGCCGCATGCTTGCCGTGGCGATTCCATGTCAAGAATGCACGTCTTGTCTTTGTATTTTTCGATCAGGGCAGCCAATATCCTTTGCCCCTTTCCCATGCCTCTTAGTTCCTCTCGCACGGCGAAATACCAAAACCAGGTAAGAGGTTTTCGTGGATAGACAATGGTAAAGCCGATGAAGTCTCCGCTTTCATAGTATGCCGTGAAGTCAAGCGGCATGTCTTCCATGAGGCGAATCAAATCATCGTATGGTATTTGCTCTTCAACCGGGAATGCCGTTTGATACAGAGCTCTGTACATTTTATCGTTTGCATCGGCCGCCGAGAGTTGTTTTCCCGTCATATCGAAATCCCATTTTCACAGGAATCAAAGCACCTATGGAAAGAACGCATGGTCTGTTGCTCTGCAAAAAACACTTAGCCCATGATAGATGAAAAAGTCCCGCCCCTCACGAAGCGCTTTGCGCTGACGGCATCTACGTGCCAAGATGTGGATAGATCAAAAACACATCTAAAACGAGGAGCGGGACATGAGTGAAGTATGCACCATTGGTCTGGACATTGCAAAGAATGTTTTTCAGGTACATGGCGTTGACCGTAATGGCAATCAACTGTTCAACAAAAAAATAGCAAGGAGCGGAATCAAAGCCTTCTTCGCCAATACGCCGCCATGCCTTGTAGGCATAGAGGCCTGCGGAGGAGCGCATTACTGGGCGCGGGAGCTGCAAGCGTTGGGGCACACCGTCAAGCTTATACCTCCGCATATAGTGAGGAACAAGACGGATGCAGCAGATGCACAAGCTATCTGCGAGGTGGTACGCCGCCCAGGGACGAAGTTTGTGAGCGTGAAGACGGAAGAGCAACAGAATCTCACCGCCCTGCATTGCATACGGGAGCGACTTGTTGCTGCCCGCACGACCCTGGTCAACCAGACGAGGGGGTTGCTGTACGAGCGGGGGATTATCTTCAACCAAGGCATTCCGGCATTCGAGAAAGGCATAAAGGAATTTCTGGAAAAGGAAAGCAACTGCGGCATATTCAAGGATATGCTCCAAGAGCAATGGAAGGAATATGTTTCCTTGAATGAACGGATAAAGGTCTTGACGGAACGGCTCAAGGATATGGCAACCTCAGACGCAACCTGCCAAAGGCTGATGTAGATACCCGGAGTAGGACCTCTAACAGCGACGGCAGTGGTGGGCAAGATAGGCAAGGCGCAGGAATTTAAGAAAGGCCGTCAGTTTGCAGTTTTTCTGGGATTGACGCCGCGGG
>JAEEGL016593520.1_pt1 | contig 10881 bp, 9 predicted proteins | sample 9134231 | NCBI WGS metagenome assembly JAEEGL01 (sample SAMN16246548, study PRJNA631951) | gut metagenome | biome: gut microbiome; feature: rumen; material: fiber-attached | host: Bos | place: Iran: Karaj | collected 2018-10
ATTTTGTTATTTTTTCTCTTTCTGAAATCTTTATGTTTTCATTTAAAATATCATTTACATCGTTTTGTATTTCCTCTATTGCTTTTTCTTCACTTTGCTCTTTTAGTATTCCACTCCATATTATTCCTATTGTCTCTTCATGTGGCTCTTTATATTTAGTTGAATACTCTTTGCTTTCATCTGTTTCTTTTTGTATTAGCTTTACTTCTTGCATTATTTTGTTTAAATCTTTCTTTGCAATTGTAGCAGCTGATAATTTTACCATAGGGTCTTGAGCATATCCTCTTGAGAAGTTTTCTATTTTTTGTGCTACTTCATCATCTGAATCTTCTTCTACCATTATTGCGTGTTCTATATACCTTTTCAAAGACACTATCGGGTCTAACATTCCAAATGATGGAGTTGGATCATATATACCCTTTATGTTATATGGGTTTAGTGTTAACTCATTATTTTCTGTTTCTTCTGTTTTCTTCATGTTTACAACATCATATTTACAACATGGGCAAATCTTATCTTCTGGATTTAGTAGACTTCCACATTCTGGACAAAATTTCATATTGTACCTCCTGCTTATTTATTATATCTATATTGTATATTACTTCTTATCTTTTAGCAATGATTTTTTATTTTGCTGTACAAAATGGTCGAATTATGGTATAATATGCAAGCTTGATGTTTTACATAAATTTTAGTTAAATAATTTTAATTAGAGGTGATAAAATGAGAGAATTGACTGTAGATTACATCTCAGATTTACATTTAAGTTTTTACCTTAAAGCTTCATCTGAAGGATATGATGAAAAAGCTATGGATACTTTTATTACTAAGAATATCGCCCCTAAAGTTTGCGGGGAGGTTCTTGTTATTGCAGGAGACTTAACAGAGTTTACTAGATCTGGTTTTAAGTTTTTAGAGCTATGTTCTAAATACTACTCTAAAGTTTTCTATGTTGCAGGTAATCACGAGTATTACTTATCTTCTGTATTTTTTAGCGGATTAAAAAAAGAATATGGAAGCGATAGTTTAGAAAAAATTTACGAGCTATTTGAACTTTGCAATGCTAGTGACAAGGTCGTTATGCTAGATAGACTAAACGAAAACAAAGGTCTATATGAGTATAAAGGTTTTAACATTGCAGGTGATACGCTATGGTATATTCCTACCACACTTCGTAGTTGGTGGTTTTACTACACTAGTTCAAATGACTCTAGATTTATTAAGTCTATACAAACTAGAAAAGGCAAGATAGAAGACCTACATGAGTCTAGTATGCAATGGTATGACTCTCTTCCAGATAACATAGATTTAATGATTACCCATGTGCCACCTGTGAGATCTAGAATGAGTTCTTGTTACTATGTAGATGTAGATGAGTTCAAAGCTCCTAACTGGATTTATGGCCATGATCACATTCCAAGAGATGAAATAATTGGGAATACACATTTTGTATCTAATCCTTGGGGATATGATTCAAAAAAATTCCTAGTAAAAACTTTAACGTTAAAGAAATAGAGACACTAATTGTTAGTGTCTCTGTTTTTTATGTATTATTAATCTATATCTAATGTTTCAAGGAAGACTCTGTCTTTAAATGCTCCTCTTCTTTCTACTTTTTCTAGACGGATTTTTTCAAAATCTTCTTTAGAGATATTTCTTTCATCTAGTATTGCATATATTACTTCTTGTAGATCTGCTAGTTCTTCTAATGAGCTATCTGCTAGGTATTCATCTGCTTCTTCTTTTAGCTTTTTATTTAGTTCTACTCTATATTCATCATGACTTAAAGTTATAGCTTTAAAAGCTATTCCTTTTTCTTTGTTTATTTGTGGTATTTTATCTCTTACTAATTTATTGTATGTTCTCATATTTCTCTCTCCTTTTGTTTATTTATTTGTTTTTACTTCTAAATTTTAGTATATAATTTCAATATCATATATGCTTTTTAATGGTATCTCTATCTTAGATACATTTAAAATTTTCTTTAATGGATTTAGGCATATTACTCTTCCTCTAAGTCTTGTGTATTTGTTATTGTAGTAATATGTAACTATTACTCTTTCGCCTGGGCTTAATTCTTGAAGTATCTCTTGTAGTTCTTCGCTTTTTTCTTCTGAAAGCTCTTTCTTTTCCACATGTTCCACTTCTCTTCTTCTTAATTCTTCTTTGAGTCCAGTTAGGGCATCAAAAGGTAAAAATTGTTTGGCTCTTTCTAATCTAGTTAGCATTGTGACCTCCTATCAAAGTGTTTCTTAGCTTAGCTGTTGCACCTTCTTCGTAGCTTGTTCCTCTAAGTACTGCGTTGCCTCCCATTGTTAGTTTTATCTTACTAATTGCACTTTCTATATTCTTTTCTTTATCTTGTTTTTCTGTGTTTACAAAAAAATCTAGTTGTACATATTTTTCTTCTTGTACATTGTTAAATCCTACACCAATTCTTCTTATTGGGTAATTTGGATTTGTCGTTCTATCATATAGTCTTAGCATTTGTTTAGATAGCTCACTATATACATTTGTGTAGTTTGTGAGTTTTACGCTTCCTCCTGTTGCATGTATTATATCTTTGGAATATCCAATATATAGCGAAATATTATTTGTAACTAAGTTCTTTTCTACTAACTCTAAACTTTTTAACTCAACCATCTCTTTTAATATTATGCGTGCTTTATCCCAAGGATAATCTTCAAATAACACCTGGCTTCCACTAATAGATTTTTGCTTTGGCTTGTATGCTTTTATATCTTTCATAGTGCACGTCTCTATTCCTTTTGAATGGTCTATGAGTAACTCTGCATTTATTCCAAATTCTTTATATAGCTTTTTCTCATTTGCATGTGCTATATCTTCCATTGTATAAATGTGCAGTTTGTTTAGTCTTTTCTCTATTCCTCTTCCTATCTGCCAAAAATCTGTAAGAGGAGTATGTTGCCATAGCTCTTTTTTATACTTTTGTTCAGTTAACCATCCTATGTTTGTTACTGTATGTTTAGACATTATGTCTAAAGCCACTTTTGCAAGATATAGGTTTGTTCCTACTCCTGCTGTTGCAGTTAATCCAAATCTTTTGTATATTTCTTTAATTAAAAACTTGGCAAACTCTGTGGCTTTCATATTGTATGTTTTTAAATAATCTGTTGCATCAATAAAGACCTCATCTATAGAATAAACATGAATATCCTCTTTTGAAATATACTCTAAATACATCTCGTAAATATCTGCTGCATACTTCATATACAATCTCATTCGTGGTCTTGCTTTTATGTATTTAATATTTTTGGGTATTTCAAATACCCTACATCTATTCTTTACTCCAAGCATTTTCATCTTAGGAGAAATAGCAAGACATATTGTTCCATTTCCACGAGTTTCATCTGCTACTACTAAGTTTGTGGTAAATGGATCTAATTTTCTTTCTACGCATTCTACAGATGCATAGAAAGTCTTTAAATCTATGCAAATAATTGCTCTGTCCATGACTTACTTTTTCTCCTTTCTAAAAGCATTATATCACTAAAATTTTAAAATGTAAACATTTGTTCGTTTTATTTTTTATCTTTTTTTGTAGAATATTGTTTTTATTGCTTTTATACTGCTTTTGATATATAATTTCACTTGGAGGGAAAGTTATGGAAAAGAAAAGACTAGCTGTAGTTGCCGATGCAAAAAACTGGGCATTTCATACACTTGCTAAACTAATTAAAAAAGAACTAGAAGATGTTGCCGATGTAGATATCTTCTTTACTAAAGAAGAACCATACAAAGGAAACTTTTTTGGATTAATAGAAGAGATTAAAGGATATGATATAATTCACTTTTTATGGCGTAAAGGTCTAATGGATTTTGAAAGCGAAGAATTTATATCTTCGGTTAAAGAACATGGATATGATTTAGATGAATATGTTTCATCTGTTTGCAAAAAAATATCTACATCTGTACATGACCATATGTTTTTAAGTGAAGAAGAAATAATTGAATATTTACCAATATTTACTAAATATTCTAGAAAGTATTATACAATTTCTAAAAAGCTATTTGATATATATTCTAATATACCTCAATATCCAAAGCCTGCTGCAGAAATATCTGATACATTTGATAAAGCACTCTTTTATCCTAAAAATTTAGAGCGCTTTGAAAACATTCCTCAAGACAAACCGCTTACTCTTGGATGGGTTGGAAACTCTGGATGGAATATAGATGATGGAAAAGGAATAGATTATAAAGGGCTACACTCAATACTTGAAGTTGTAGTTAAAGATTTAATTGATTCTGGGTATAACATAGTTTGTGATTTTGCAGACAGAAAAGTACGATTTATACAACCTTATGAGATGGCAGACTATTACAAAAATGTTGATGTATATATCACTTGCTCTTACCAAGAAGGAACACCAATGCCTGTTGTTGAAGGTATGGGATGTGGCCTACCAATAATTGCTACAGATGTAGGGATTGTTCCAGAAGTATTTGGACCACTGCAATCTGAGTTTATAATTGGGAACAGAGAAATACTTTCAGATGAACAAATACGTGAAAAACTAAAAGAAGCTATTATTAAAATATATAATGATAGAACTATTCTTAAACGTTTATCTGATGAAAACTTAGTTCAAGCTAAAAAACTAGATAGTTCAAATTACAGAGATAAATATATACAATTTTTCTTTAGTTAAGCATAAAAAAAGACTCGATTTTATTCGAGTCTCTTTTTTAGTTGTACTTTTCATCTAATTGAGATATTCTTTGATACATTTCTGAGTCTGGTTTAGACATTTTTTCTTTCTCTTGCATTGTCATATATGTTCTAACTTCTTGCAATATATAACAATATGCTAGAGCTGTATCAATATCTCCGCTTACTACTTTATCTATAATCTTGTGTACAGATTCTTGGCAAGGAGGTACTTCAAGTTCAAATGTTAAATTATAGAACCATAGCATATCTGCTAATACCTCTCTTCTTTCTTCTTCAGTAAGTAGTACAGAGTCTATGAATTTATATATTGTATAATTCATGCTCTTTGCATAGAAATATCTATAATATCCTAATTTATTACATTCTTTAAAATTTTCATATATAATTCTATATGCTTTACTTATTCCATCAAAATACTTTCTAGAACAGTTACTGCTTATAGAACCACCTTTCCTTTGTCTGTAATTAAAGACTAGATCTTGAATATAATATACGTTTTGTGAGTGTAAGAAACAATATGTTGAGAAAATTGCGTCTTCTGCTGGAAGTCCAACAACAAATCTTAAGTTTAATTTATTTAAGAAGTTCATGCTAAATATTTTATTACATACACTTGAATTCATTACAAAGAATGAATTTTTGTAGTCGTTAATATTTAGTTTAAATGGCTTGTACTTTTCTAGGTTGAAAACAGGGTTTTCCCATGGTTCACCTTCTTCAGTTGCATTAATGTAGTTACCAATAACATAATCCGCATCTTTAGATTTTATTTCATTATACATTTTTTCAACTGCAGTAGGTACTAGGAAATCGTCTGAGTCTAGAAACATTACATAGTCTCCTGTGGTATTATCTAATCCTGCATTTCTTGCAGAAGATAGACCACCATTTTCTTTATGTACAACTTTAATTCTTTCGTCTTTTTCAATATACTCATCGCAAATCTTGCCTGAGTTATCTATAGAACCATCATCTACTAATATAATTTCAAGGTTTTTGTATGTTTGATTTATTGCAGATTCGATTGCTTCTTTTAAGAATCTTTCTACGTTATAAATCGGAATAATAACTGTTACCTTATCCATAACTTCCTCCTTCAATCTGCTAACTTAATAGCAGAAAAAATTTAAAATAAAAATCACACAATTTTTTTGTTTATTAAGCAAAAAAATAAAGGCATAGAATACGTTAGAAAATATTCTATTACCTAATCTTAGTAAATAAATTAATTCTTACACTTATGTTTATATTACATTTCTCAATCCACTTATAATTATACTATTTTTTATGTAAAAAGTCAAATTTTTACCCCTTTTGAAGCAAGAAAAAATATAAGCCAATTCGACTTATATTTCTCCTAATTTGCTATTTAATTGTTCCCATTCTTCAAGCTTTAATTCGTTGTCTTTTTCTAACTTATCTATACTTTCTTGAAGCTCTCCAAGTTTAGTATAACTTGTTACATTTTCTTCCTTTTCCATTTCTTTTTTTATCTCATGAATTTTGCTTTCATTTTTATCTATTGCTTCTTCTAACTTTTTAATTTTAGTTTGTATTTTATTTCTCTCTTTATTTTCAAGATATTGAGCTTTAGTATCTGTTATTATCTCCTCTTTTTTTACTGTATTGTAATTAATATTTTCTTGAGCTTTTTCTTCTTCATTTTCTCTTTGCTCTAAATACTCACTATATGTACCTCTAAAAAATCTTATACCTTCTTCTTCAAAGATTAATAGGCAATTAGCAATTTTATTTATGAAATATCTATCATGAGATACAACTATTGTTGTTCCTTCATATGCCATAAGAAGACGTTCTAGTGTTTCTTTCCCTATTATATCCATATGGTTAGTAGGCTCATCTAGAAGTAGAGTGTTTGGCCCTTTTCTAAGTATTTTACAAAGTTCAAGTCTTACTTTTTGTCCACCAGACAAATCCTTTACTTGTTTTTCTACATCATCTGCATAAAACATAAATGAGGCTAGTGCAGATCTTGTATCTGTAATAGTCATATGTGGAAAATCTCTTTCAAAGTCTTCAATAACAGTTGCATTTTCATCTTTGAAAGTCATTTGTTGATCAAAATACTCTTTATCTACATTAAATCCAAATGAAAAACTTCCCCCAAGTTTTGGTATCATTTCCATTAGCGTTTTAAGTAGTGTAGATTTTCCTTTGCCATTTGCACCAATTATTCCTAAAGTGTCTCCTCTATATATTTCAAAAGATGTTTTACCAAGTGAAGTTGTATATCCAAAACTTAGTTCCTCAGTTTTTAGTACTAGTCTTCCACTTGCCTCTTTAATTTTGAAATTCTTTGAAAAAGACCTTGTATCGTATTTGTTGGGCTGTTCAACAATTGTCATTTGCTCTATTTGTTTAAGCTTAGAAAGTGCCATTTTGGCCTTTGTAGGCTTATATCTGAATCTATCAGCAATTTGTCTTAAACGTTTTATTTCCCTTTGTTGGTATTCATAATCTTTTAACTGTTTTTCATAACGTTCTCTTTTTTGTATTTCATATGATGAATAGTTTCCATTATATAATGTAAATGCTGCATATTCTATTTCATATACTTTGTTTACTATTTTATCTAGAAACATTCTATCGTGTGATACTATAATTAATGCTTTATTGTATCTTGCTAGATATTTTTCTAACCATTCTATCGTTGTTACATCTAGATGGTTGGTAGGCTCATCTAGTATAAGTAAGTCTGGCTTTGAAAGAATTAATCTAATTAATGCAATCTTAGTTTTTTGTCCACCAGAGAAGTCTTTTATTTTCTTTTGCATATCTTCTCTTGAGAAGCCAAATTTTAAAATTGCTGTCTCATATTCTTTTTTGTATGTATATCCGTCTAAGGACTCAAAACGCTCTAGAGTTTTTGTATACATTGAAGCTAGAAGCTCTGCTTGCTTGTTATCTGTATTTTCTTCCATTTGCTTTTGTATTGTTTTTAGCTTTTCTTCTAGTTCTATTATTTCCTTATATACACTACGTATTTCTTCTTCCATAGTTATATCTTCATCACTAAATTGTATTTGACGAAGATATCCAATAGATAAATTGTTTTGACGAATTATTTGGAATTTGTTTTCACCAATTCCTTCTTCAAACATATCATTATCTATTAAAGCTTTTAGGAATGTAGTTTTACCACAGCCATTTCTTCCAACTATTGCAATTTTATCTGTATCATTAACTTCAAAGTTAATTTCTTCTAGTAGTGTGTTGTCCCCAAAAGAGATTGCACCATTTTGAATTTTATAGTTCATGTATATCTCTTAGCTTTCCTTTCTTTTTAAATTTATTGTTTTCTGTAGTATTATACCAAACTTTTAGTAAAAACAAAAGAGCTAGACTAGTCTCTAGCTCTCTATATTTAATTTTGTTATAATTTTTTCCTTTTTATCTTTTACTTTTAAAACATACTTATTCCAATTCTTATCTATTAATCTCTTTATCCACTTTTCAATATATTTTGCTCTAATGTATTCAATTAATGCACATATAACAAATATTGCTAAACATTTTATACCCATATGCAATATTAATGCTTTAGAACAAAAATACTCTTTATTTGCAAACCATTCTTCCCATAATTTTGGTCTTATGTAATTGTTATCATGAAGAAGATATATACCAAGTGTTGTGGCTGCTATTTTATTAATAGCTCTTGAATGAAAAACATAATTGTTTGAAAAATGTAGAAATATAAATATTGATATTATAACTACTACAAAAGAGCTTATCCCCTCTACTTTTGTTGCACTAGATATTAATAAATCTTTATTTAATAACATTCCCATACCATCATAAAATAGCACCCATAAGATCATTAATGCAAAACACATGATGACCATTCTTTTGTATAAAACCTTTGGTCCTTGCTTTACATATAGTCTTAAGTATGCTCCAATTATATACATAATTGTTAACATTACAATATTGTTTGTTGGAATCATGCTTCCAGTAAAATTTGAAGGTATTAGAGAAAATAATACGATTAATATCAATATTAGCTTTTCTATATCCTTCTTTTCTAGAGAAAGTATCATTTTATTTATATATGGTGACAATATATATAATACTAAATAAACTATTATGAACCAATTACCATAAACATATGGAAATAATGATTTAAAGTAATCTATTGGTTCAAGTGTCTTGTCTCCACTAATTACTACAATTAGTACTGCAAGAATAGAATAAAACAACGTTTGTAGCATTAGTAGTATGATTTTTTTTAGATTTATTTTAGACTTAATCATAAAATATCCAGTTATTAGCATAAAAACGCAGCAGGCTATTTTGCCACCAAGGGATGCAAACTGCATTAATACTGTATTATAACTAAACGTTTCTACACTATAATAGTATCCACTGTGAACAGAATAATGGTGAAATATTATCAATATCATGCAAATAATACGTAGTAATTCTATACTTGAGTTTCTTAACTTTAAAATCTTGTTGTTAATTTTTACCACCTCTTTCAGCCTTGATTATATCATCTTTTAGCCAAATGTCAAATTAAGTAAAAAAAACAAACCTTGAATTAACAAGGTTTGAAAATTAAGATAATATAATTTCTTCGGGTAGAATGTGAGATAAAAACCATAAGGTCGATGCGCTATAACAATATGCTCCAGACTGAGTAAGTACAACTAAGTCTCCAATTTTTGCATCTTCAATATACTCATCCCATGATATCTTATCCTCAGTCATACAAAGTGGTCCTTCGATATCTACTATTTCATTTTGTACTTGAGGTTGTTCATTATATACCTTTGGCATATTTCTGTTTATGATATATACAGGATGTTTTCTATCTGTTGCAATAGGGAGTCTCATGTGATTTACTCCACCTGCACATACAATGTGTTTTGCTCCTTTGCAGTCTTTTATATCTAGTATTTCTGTTACATAGTATCCTGCGCTTCCTACTATATATTTTCCAAGTTCAAGAATCATTTCTTTATCTTGAAAACCATATTTTGTAACAAGTGCATTTAACCCTTCAAAGAATGATTTGGTATCAAAAAGCTTGCCTTCTTTAGTGTAGTCTAGTCCAAAGCCTCCACCAAAATCTATCACTTTTATCTTACCATGAGATTCTTCAAATTTTTTAATATAGTTAAATACATAGTCTGCATATTTTAGCAACACATTGTAGTCTAGCACACCATCTGCTGCAAATACATGAAGTCCGCATATATTAATATGTTCTAGTTCTTGTATTTTTTTGAAAGTCTGAGCAAATATTTTTTCATCAATTCCAAGTTTAGTACTCATTCCAGCCATGTGTTCAGATACTCCATCAATATAATAATTTATATTGATACGAAGTAAGATATCCACTTTATCCACATTAAGTTTTGAGGCAATGTTGTTTATTCTTATGGCTTCAGTTAAAGATTCAACATTAATATATCTAATCTTGTCTTTAACAACTCTTTCAAGTTCCTGAATCGTTTTTCCAGGCCCTGTGAATAACACTTTTTGTGGAGTATCTAGGCCAGATTCATTTGCAATATCTAGCTCTCCAGTAGAAGCTATCTCAATACCTTTAACAAAAGGATGTTTTAATATATGTGAGATAACTTCTTTGTTTGGATTAGCTTTCATTGCATAGTATAATGATACATTTTTACATGCATATTTTTGGACTTCGTTAATTTGATCTGAGATTTGCTTTAAATTGTATATATAGCACGTTGGATTATCTTTAATTTTTTGATTGTTATTGAATATTTCTAGTATTCTATCTTTCACTTCATTATTCATAACTTATAATCCTCCTTATCTCTCGTCATGGTCTCCTGGAGCTGTCTTGAACCCGTCTTAGCACTTTTTGTGGTCCACCGCTTTTACTTGGGCCTGTGCCTCCTCCAGGCCCACTAAAGGGGTTTGAACGCGCCTTCTGTTCACGGTATTCATCGTAATTCCCAATGAAATCTGTTAGTTCACCATCTTCAAGCTCAGCCACTCTATTTGCTACTTTGTTTATGAAATATCTATCATGTGATACAAATATTTCAGTTCCAGCAAATTCTGCCAAAGCTTTTTCCAATGCTTCTCTACTTCTAATATCTAAATGATTTGTTGGTTCATCTAGAATAAGTAAATTAACATCATCTTGAACAAGTTCAGCAAATTTAAGTCTAACTTTTTCTCCACCA
>JAEEGL016664028.1_pt1 | contig 10881 bp, 7 predicted proteins | sample 9134231 | NCBI WGS metagenome assembly JAEEGL01 (sample SAMN16246548, study PRJNA631951) | gut metagenome | biome: gut microbiome; feature: rumen; material: fiber-attached | host: Bos | place: Iran: Karaj | collected 2018-10
CAGGCCGTCTTGATAAGCTAAAGCATGCCCCGACAACACGACGTTGGCGGGGCGACGGTACAACGCCATGGAGGGCGTTTTAGCGTCGCACTAAAGATTGGCTTGAACCCGCCGGGGCTCCGGGGGCGGGCCCCCGGGCGCGCGGGGATGCAAGGGGCGTTCGCGCACACAACGCCCCTTGCCGCCTGCGGCGCGTAGCCGCACAAATAAATGCGCTTACGGCGAAAGCCGTCAAAAAGGGCATAAGGGCTGAATAGTTATTCAGCAATGCTCAAAGATCTCGTCGTTGCATATCGCTCATCACGATGTGACTGTCGTTCCCGGATTTGCATATCTCTTCCATCGGGATTCCAAGTTCGCGCTGTAATATCGTCATTACACGGTGCATACAAAATCCCGATTGACAACGTCCCATGCCTGCCCGCGTTCTGCGCTTGATGCCATCCAGTGTCCTTGCACCAAGTGGCCGATGTATGGCATCCAGAATTTCACCTTCGGTTATCGACTCACAGCGGCAGATAATGGTGCCATAGGCTGGATTTTCCTTGATGAGCGCATCGTGTTCCGATGGCGATAATTCTGCTGTTGCGACGATATCTTTGCGGCAGCCATTCCAGGTATCTTTTTTAGCAGCATTCAGCTTTGTGCTTATCGAGTCGGCCACATATCTGCCAATTGCTGGTGCAGCCGATAATCCCGGCGACTCAATTCCGACACAATCAAAAAAGTTTGGGGCATCCTCTGGCACGCCAATAATAAAATCACCCCCATCCTCGTGTGCGCGTAATCCGGCAAATGATGTAATCACTTGCCTTACTGGAATGTTGGATACATTCGCAGCAGATCCGGCTAAAACTTTTTCAAGACCCGCACGTGTCGTTGCTGTATTCTCCAAATCCTCAATATCTTCGGCCGTTGGACCAATCAGCAAATTGCCGTGTACGGTTGGCGTCACCAGAATTCCTTTGCCCATGTTGGTAGGTTGCGCAAAAATCGTACATTGCACATGCTTACCGGCTGATTTATCCAATAGACAATACTCACCCCGGCGCGGCGTGATATGTAGTTGGACAGAACTGACTTTGTTGTGCAGCTCCGCAGCCCTGACACCTGCGGCATTGACCACATAATGGCAAATTATCTCATCTTTCGGCGTTATAATCCGATATAAGCCATCGGCATTTCTATAAATATCCTGTACAGGTGTGTTAAATCTAAATTCGACGCCATTGACATTGGCATTTTCTGCCATTGCAATCGTTAGCTTGAATGGGCAGATGATACCGCTGTCTGGAGCATATAAAGCTGCGATCGCTGAATCTGAAATGTTGGGCTCAAGCGCCTTTAGTTCGTCACGTTCGATGATGCGCAGATGCTCGACGCCATTTTTTTTGCCGCGTTCCAAAAGCGCATCCAGCCCGGCGCGTTGTGAAGCATCTGTACAGACGACGAGCGCACCGTTACGCTTGTATGGTACATCGAGTTCTTTAGTGATTTCAGGCATCATTCGGCTGCCCAGCACGTTAAATCGTGCTTTATTGGAGCCTGTCGGCGCATCAAATCCCGCATGGACAATGCCGGAATTGGCTTTGGATGTACCGGTACATACATCTTCTGAAGCTTCCAGTACGCACACGTCCAGATCGTACTTTGACAATTCCCTCGCCACAGCACATCCAATCACACCTGCACCAATGATGACGACATCTTTCATTATCTTTTCCTTCCTACGGTTACTGGCTTTTGTCGCCAGCGGTCCGCATTATGATGCCATGTTCCAATCGTCGGGTAAACAGATTTCATCAGCGGATAATACAGGTTATCATTACACGGCATCGCGAGCCGTATGCGCGCAGAGCGCAGAGACGTTTTGTGAAACGTCTCCAGGTCGAGCACATAGGCGAGCGCAAAAGGGCGTATTTGCACAGAGAGACGTGCCATGCACGGCGATCTGCGCAAATAGCCCGATAAACCCTATATAAAAACGATCAATCAGACACCGATGATTTTCGTTCCAGATGAATCTTTGATTGTTTTTCGAGACTCTTTTCGGGATGACGATAAACTGTACACAGGAAAACACACAGAAATGCGACAGCCACTACAATTCCGGCGATGTAAGAAATCGTGATGCCAGATTCGCCGTGAGATCCGAGATTGAGGCATTCCGGTGCATACAGCAGATAGGTTGCAGATACCGCTGACATAAACGTTGCCGGTGTCGCAGCAAGCCAACAATAGTATTTATGCGTTATATCTTTTGTTGCGAGGAAAACGGCCCCCGCCCACAATACAACCATGGCAAGCGTCTGGTTTGACCACGAAAAATACCGCCAGACAACTCTGTAATCCAGTAATGAGATACCAAAACCGGCGAGTAGCAGGGGAATGGCAACACAAAGACGCGTGGATACTTTTTTTTCGTCGAGTTTAAACCAGTCAAAGAGCGTCATGCGAGCACTTCGAAATGCAGTATCACCGGATGTAATGGGGCAGACAATGACACCGATCATCGCGATTAATCCGCCGATGCTTCCGAGCAAACCAATGCACATTTCATATACAGAATTGGGGTTTCCGCCGCCGATTGATTTGAGTGTAGCAAGCCCCGAACCATCTGGATTCCAGAAAAATGTAACGGCGGCTGCGGCCCATATTAAGGCGATAATGCCTTCGGCAACCATTGCACCATAGAATATTTTTCGGCCTTCGCGTTCCGATTTTATACATCGCGAGACAATGGGGGACTGCGTTGCATGAAATCCGGAAATCGCACCACAGGCAACCGTAATAAACATCAATGGCCAGATCGGTACAGAAGATGTATTATCAAGACCACCGGGATATAGATTCGCCAGTGTGAGCTCCATCATTGGACGTTCGCCGGAATAATAGATTGTGCCCGCTGCTATCCCTAATGCCATCAGTATGAGCAGCACACCAAATACCGGATATACTTTTCCAATAATTTTATCTATAGGCAGAAGCGTTGCGAGAAAATAGTATATGAGAATGATGATAACCCAGAATTGTGTATTCAGCCAGTCGGGCGTGAGTCTGGCTAGCAATCCTGCAGGGCCGACCATGAATACCACACCGACCATTACAAGCAATACGACTGAAAATACGCGCATCACATTGTGCATGACCGGACCAAGATATTTGCCGGTGACTTCGGATATGGAGGCGCCGTCGTTTCTGACAGAAAGCATTCCGGCAAGAAAATCGTGTACACCGCCCGCCAGAAGCGTTCCAAATACTATCCAGAGATAAACACAAGGCCCCCACAAGGCACCTGATATTGCACCAAAAATGGGACCAAGTCCGGCAATATTCAGGAATTGAACGAGAAATGCCTTCGGCGTTGATAATGGCACATAGTCAACATTATCAGGATTTGCGACCGCTGGCGTCGGTCGATCGGACGGTTTAAATACGCGTTCGACGACCGTTCCGTAAATCAGATAACCGAGGACTAAAACAGCAAGCGCACAAAAAAAGGATATCATGATTTTTTGGTTGAACCTCAAGCCTTTTGCAGTGTCATTATCAGAATGCAGCAGAAGGAAGCGTTGCCGTATTGCAGGCAGATAAATCGTCGGATAAATCAATGATGACACTCGATATACCGTCTGATCTACCTGATATGGAATAGATCGAGTCGCATGGTCTGCTCAGACTTGCAGATGCTTTTGCTGAAAAGACGCTTGCATTCAGACCGCCGTCATTGCTGGCATAATCGTAGTAATAATAGAAAGGCGAATGAATCTGAAAATGCATATCATTCCAGGGATTCTTGCTCATGGCTTCCCGATATGCATTCGGATCGAATTTTTTGCCGATCGTAGATGCGGATGCCATCTGGCCTAAAGCATTCTGGCCTGCTTTGCAGCCTGTAACCGAATGGCCGTTCTCATTAAATGTTGAGCCACAGTTCGGATACACTCTGGAAAACGCTTTCAAGCCAGTTTCATCATAGTGTTCCGCTTCGTAATAAGAAAGCGCACCCATGCTAATCGAGTGCAGATTGACTTTGGCCTCTGACGTTTTGGAATTGTGTATATAGCTGACGAATCCGGGGATCGCGACAGAAGCAAACACACCGTATATCGTAGAAAAAACCATGATTTCAATCAGTGTAAAACCGCGTCTCATTATCTTTGTACTCCTTTGGTTCGAATTGCATATCAAATGCCCCAGACTATGGATACAACGATAATACTTGGAATGCAATAGATATTGATCCGTGGTGCGTTGTTACGATTCAGCCTGTAGCCATAAGCCACGTTTTGATGTGACTGATAGTTGTGTGCTTGCAGTGATGAGGGATGAGGGCGCTTTTAGACCAACTTCTGCCTCATGCCTCTTGCCTCATGCCAACAAAGTATCCAACCTGGTAATCGCATGGCACGACATGATGTTTTAAATCAGACAATGCTGAATTGTTACGTGCGCTATGGGGTAAAAGCATTTCCACCATCGGTAAGCTGATTGCGTGATGTATCATGTGCCATCTGGCATAGAATGTGCATATATCATTAGAGATGCAATCGTTCATTGCATCAGTTTTCAGGAGATATCAATATGCGTTGCAACAAATTTGAACCCGGCATTTCAAGGCAAGATACACACTTCAGAACAGCGATAAGGATTCTGCGCAATATTGTGATGGTTATGCTCATTATCCTGCCATTTCTCGCGCTTTCGCCTACAAATGGCTATGCCGATTCCAAAGTTTCCGTTGTTGATCAGATTATGGCGATCGTTGGAAACAAATTCGAACTACAGTATAAAAATGCAGGGTTTGAAAAAGTGCCCGAATTCATCAGCATTCGAGTATACAAATACGAAGGCATTCTCGAAGTTTGGGGCGGGATGAATAACAAGGATCCTCTAAAGTTGATTCAGCGTTATAAGATATGTGCAATGGATTTTACCCCCGGTACCAAGCTGATGGAAGGCGATGAACGCACTCCCGAAGGCTCGTTTGAACTGTCTTTCTTATCCAACAGCAAGAACTGGTTTATGCATATCAATCTGGATAAGGATCATCTCGACGATGCGGGTAACGTATCGAAAGATCCATCATTCTATTTATGTACGAATTATCCTACAAAATTTGATAAGGAATTGTCTAAAAGCGTCGGCATCAAGAAACCGGGGTCAGCGATTTGTCTGCATGGAAACTGCGTATCTGTTGGATGCGCAAGCATGCAGAACCATGATTTTATAGAAATCTATTACTGGTTAACCAGGCATCAGACAAAGAAATACGGCAAACCAAAGGCTCATTTTCTTCCATTTAAATACTATCAACCTTGCAGTGGTTGGATCAATAAATCGATTGCAGGCACAACGATTCAAGATAAAACGCCGCTTTGCAGAACAAGTGCATTCCAGTCGATTGACCGAATGGCCGTTCACGAATCCAATACAGTTCCGGTTCTCAGCAAACTCGGCTCGGAAAAGCTCGTCAAATTATGGAATCATATTGGCGAACGGGAAAAATTGTTTATATCCAGCCCAACCCCTCAAAATGCCGAATTGAATATGTCAATGGATATATTAAAATAGGTTCTTCCTGCTTTTTGTGGCTGTGATTTTTGTACAAAGCATTTCGCATTACTGCCAGCGACTTGGGGATATGGCTTGAAGCCATACTGTTGGCTGTGGAATGAAAACGATGCGGCGTATGCGCACAGCCGCAGAAACGCGCGAACACACGACGCTTAAATGCTGCGGCCCCGATCCGATTATTGCTACATTTCATGCATCTGAAATTGTGTACGCACAAAGTAAATGGAAATTATCGACAAACATGCCTTAATCATCACATCGCCTGTTTATGAGTTCGGGAAAAAAGAAAAAATTTTCTTTGATTGGAATGGGATATGGAATACTTAGTCCATCCTTATAAAGGATTGGGAGCGGATCGTCGATTTTCAGATAATCGCTGGGGTCATGTGTGCATTCGATGGTGCTTTGAAAAGATGTCTGGTCATGTTCAAATGTATAAGTAATTTGAAAACGCGGAATACTGCCGTAGAATTGTGCATGATGATCTTTGTCTTCTTGTTTTCTTGATAAGGCTTTATCGATTGCCTTGAATGTGGATGGTAAATAATTGATTGCAGTTATTTTGGCCATTTTCTTCGAACCTTTTTTTAGAAGAATCAAGAGATTATGATAAAAAAGATTGTATAATTGCATGCGGTTCAAAATGCTTAACCGTCTCGAAATGAGTTTATTTTTATGGATGATTCTAATAATTAGCACAAAAATACAGATGCAAAATGTGATTATATAGGCGATTAAATACATGCCGCCAATATTAAAATGTAATGAACCGATTTCCCAAAAACTCCCTTTACTTAAATTATAATCACAATGTGTTGAAAATAATTGTGCAAAGAAACAGATGATAGGGAAATATAACACACCAAAAGTTACTAACGAAAAAAAGGCAATAACCAATGAGGCTTGTATCCACCCTCTAATATCAGGCTTATAAGGCTCAATGTCGTTCTCATATTCTGCGAGTTGTCGCATATAGCTTGGCGAAAATGGGTTGAAATCGTTGAATCGGGATGATTTGTTAAGATTTTTATATATTTGTGGAACATAACGAGGCGTCTTTGTAGAAAGCTGTTGCCAAAGCGTGAAAGACCCTTCCTCACCGAGAAACCGAATATTTTGTAATCTTTTTTCGAGATTGAATTCTGTAATGGAGATAGTGTTTAATGCATCTTTTATCTGCCCTGAATTGCGCAATTCATCGAAGACCGTGATGAGCGTATCGATGGATGGGCGTTTGGATGCATCGGGATCCGTCATTTTTTGGATGATTTGGATGAGTAAGTCATCTTTGAAGCAGTCCATTTCTGTTTCAAATACGATCCTGAAATCTTTGGTCGGCAAGGAACCAGGAGATTTCCCGGTAAAGAGAAAGATGAGTACAGCACCGAGTGCGTAGATGTCGCTTTCTGGGACGGGTTTTCCCATGAGCTGCTCGGGCGGCATATATCCATAGGTTCCTGCAATGGTGGAACCGCCAGTTTGTACCTGTGGATTGGCAACGGCACCGAAATCAATCAGATAGGTTATGGGTTTCGTTTCGTCGTTTATGTCTATTAGGATATTGGATGGATTGATATCGCGGTGGATAACGGGGGGATTGTGAAAATGGAGTTTCTTTAATATATGTAGTAATTGAATGATGATTGAATAAATCACATTCTTTTCGAAATGTCTGTTGTTTTTATAATAGTAATTAAGCGATTTCGCAGGGATGTATTCTTCGATGATATAGGCGCACGGATGATCATCTGTGAGACATTCAAATGCATCATAAAAATGTGCGACGCCTTCGATGTCGAGAGAAGACAATACCGCCGCCTCTCGTTTGAACAGATCGTACATTTTCCAGTTTTGAATGGAGTGAATATTTAATTTTTTGATTGCGACAATTTTATTGTCGCTTTTGCGTTTGGCACGAAAAACAACGCCTTGAGAACCTTTTCCGAGCGTTTTCTCAATGATGTATTCAGAGAGCATTGAAGATTGAGTCGTCGCATCATCAATATGATGATCTGTGCTTTGGTTATCTATAATATTTTGTGTGGCTGTCTGTTGTTTCATGACGTTTGGGGTTGATATATTTTTTAGGCTCTGTTTAACGATCGTGGATATGAAAAAGTAAGGTTCTCTGATTTGCGGCCACGAGCAATGAGCAATGAGCCACGAGTGCTCATTGGCCAACTCGACGCTCGATACTCGGCGCTTTTTGCCAGTATCTCACACGTATCGGGGTAACGCTATATCCAAACTGGTTAAACATAGCCTAAATAAAAGCGGATTTTAACAATCGCAACAGCCCCTCAAAAATTACAACCCAATGATATCGAGGTTATCGAAGTGCAGGCCGCGCAGCATGTTGCGTGCGTCAAATACGAGCGGATACCGCATCGATTTCGCGATTTCTGGCCAGTCAAGCGTTTTGTAGCAAGCCCAGTTTGTCGCAATCACGAGCGCATCGGCGTCTTTGGCGGCTTCGGCAGGCGTATCACAGAAGATGAATCCGTCGTCTTTATAGATGACGCGAGCATTGGCGAGTCCTTCGGGGTCGTGAACGGTGACAACGGCACCGCGGCGAACAAGTTCCTGCGCGATTTCGACAGATGGGCTGTTGCGCACGTCGTCGGTATTGGGTTTGAAAGAAAGACCGAATACGGCGATTCGACGACCTGGCAAGATGTGCAGTTTGGCAAGTATTTTCTGGACCAGGCGATCTTTCTGAGCATTGTTCACGTCAAGTGCGGCCTGAACAATCGGCATTTTGTAGTCATAATCGCGGGAAATACTGAGCAGCGCCAGGGAATCTTTCGGAAAACAACTGCCGCCCCAGCCAAGACCGGATTGTAGAAAATAGGGGGCGATGCGCCGATCCATACCCATGCCGGTGCTGATGTCGGCCATGTTGGCTCCAAGCTTTTCGGCTAGCCCCGCGATTTCGTTGGCGTAACTGATTTTGAGCGCCAAAAAGACGTTCGACGCATATTTGATCATTTCGGCCGAAATCTGATTGGTACGCAGACACTGCGTTTGGGGCCGCGGATTGGGTACATCGATAAACGGCGGCTGCGCGAACGTCTGCTCGATGATCGGCAAAAATAAGTTGTGCAGCATTTCGAATGCTTTGTCATCTTCGGTGCCAATGACAAAACGATCGGGATAAAACGTATCCATCAACGCCGTTCCTTCGCGCAGAAATTCTGGATTTGACGCAAAATGCAGATACGAGGTATTGCCGCCGCGAGCAGATATGTTCTCACGAATCTGGCGCTCTATCTGGCTGTTCACCCCCACCGGAACCGTCGATTTCACGACGATCGTGACATCGTGCGACGGATTAAGCAGCTTTCCTATATCGTTGGATGCGCTTTCGACATACGACAGATTCGCGTGACCATTGGGGAGCGATGGCGTCCCCACCGCAATAAATACAATATCTGCATCCTGTATCACTTCCGACAATGAAGTCGTAAACCGCAAATCCATATCACGGGTGAGTAAATTGTCAAGTCCAGCCTCAGAAATCGGAGCCTTTCGCTGTTTAAGCATGTCGATCTTGCGAGCATCGACATCGACGCCACGCACCGCATGTCCTATATAAGCCAGTGCTACAGCAGTGTTCAGTCCAACATATCCTACGCCAATTGTGACAACGTTCATACGCTCTCCATTATTTGTACGACCTTGATGTCGCGTGCATATCGGGTGAATGGCTGTGCGTCGCATTTGTGATCGCCATCGCCGCCGCTTTCATACCACATCACGCATCTAAATAAATGCAAAAATGTATGTGTAGGCCACCTGCGATATGCCGCCACAAAATGAACAATCGGAATGGCTATATCCTTCCCATAACCGGACGAATTGGGAAATAAGCATAGGGTGTTTGATAAACGACCCGGTTATTCCCGCATTTCATCATCATTCGTCGCGATGGTTCGGCCGTTTCGGTGCAGTATTGCCATAGATCGCGCAAATCAAAACGGAGCGTGACTGGGCGGAAAAATCTGTTAAATTTGCGTTCGTCGATTTCTGCTGCGATACGGCATTGTATATCGACAAAAAACTGATTGCGTTGTATCCACACAGTTGGCGCATCGACATACAATGCGTGAGATGAAGTCCGCGCAAACAACAGATTCAACGTCGGACGAGCCGAAGTGGAATGAACCAGTGCCCGCGATCTGCACCATCCCGAATCGGGTGGGCAGAACAGGCATATATCCAGATTTTGTAACAATTTCCCCGATTTCGTCACATCTATATTCAAATGCGACGACAGATGCGCCAGCAACGCAACCATCCACGGAGACAGCAACAGCCCAAACAAACTGTCCGGTACATCCGATTCCCGTTTCGCAAGCAAATCCGGCGCAATATCCGCTGCCGCAAGCATCTGTTTGTGCGCGTCATCATCCGGGAATATACCAGCACCATCGAAGATATAACCCGGCAAATCCACATGTTCTTCGATATCGTGCATCACAAGCGTTTGTGACAGCTCGGTTTCGTATCGTTGCGTCTGTACAAAGCCATCGCTATTCCAGCAATTCCGACGAATTTCACGAATTGTCTGTGATGCCTGCAGTTCTAAATTCTTCGAAATTGCGCCAAGTTTGTTTACGAGTTCAGTCAGAATGGGGGCGGCATCCAATGCTGTATCTGCCATGCAGTCGGGATGAAAACAGTCTTTCAGACAAATGCGGCCATTCTTTGGACAACTATCGCGATTGTCATCATCAAAATCCGTCGTTTTATGGCAATTCTGAGCAGACGTTTTGCAAAATTGCTCTGCAAACGGCACATGCTTTCGTGCGACACCCCAAACATTGGCCAGTTTCGCAGCCTGAACGATATTTTTCACCTGCTGCTTAAAATCGTCTGAATCAGTTGGTTGTTTGTCATTCCATATAAACGACGATTCTGCGTCGCCGACCGCACAAAACATCGCAATATCATCACTCGTATTCAACGCATGCGATATTTGCCTGCCAGCCACGCGATCCACTCGCCGGGCAACGTGATCCTGAACAATCACGGCATCATCTGCACCAACTTTTGTGGCCAGAGCAATCAGTTCCCGCGCGCGTTGATCATCCATCATAAAACCCGTCGCGGCCGAAAGTGGCCAAAATGCGCGAGGCGGGAGTCGAACCCGCGGCCTTTGGCTTCGGAGGCCAACGCTCTATCCAACTGAGCTACCCGCGCAAACGATAAACAAAAAGGCCCGCATCAGGGCCTTTTAAAAAGCGAGAGACGGGGCTCGAACCCGCGACGTCAACCTTGGCAAGGTTGCACTCTACCACTGAG
>JAEEGL016687160.1_pt1 | contig 10881 bp, 8 predicted proteins | sample 9134231 | NCBI WGS metagenome assembly JAEEGL01 (sample SAMN16246548, study PRJNA631951) | gut metagenome | biome: gut microbiome; feature: rumen; material: fiber-attached | host: Bos | place: Iran: Karaj | collected 2018-10
ACCTCCGCCCCGGCGTTCACCAGCATCCGGCACAGCCAGGTTCCCTTGAAGCCGGTGTGACCGGTCACCAGGACCTTTTTCCCTTTCCAGAATTCCATTTCAGGTCCCATGCTCAGTCCTCCCACTTCTTCCACGGCGCCTTGCCCGCGGCCAGGAGCTTTTCCAGCGTTTCCTTTTCACGCATATTGTCCATGCACTGCCAGAAGCCCCGGTGCATATAACTCATGAGCTGCCCGTCCGCGGCCAGCTTTTCCAGGGGTTCCCGCTCAAAGACAGTGCTGTCGCCCTCAATATAGTCGAAGATTTCCGGCTGGAAAACCATATAGCCGGCGTTGATCGGGGAGGAATCCGACTGCTTCTTCTCGCGGAAGGACTTCACCGCATTGTCGCCGCCGATATCCAGCACGCCCTTCTGCTGGTCCTGCAGCACGGCAGTCAGCGTCGCGATTTTCCCATGTTCCTTGTGGAAAGCGATCAGCTTGTTGATATCCACGTCGCATACGCCGTCGCCGTAAGTCATCAGGAAGGGTTCGCCGCCGATATAGGGCCGGATCCGCTTGATACGTCCGCCGGTCATCGTATGCAGGCCGGTATCGACGATCGTGACCCGCCAGGGTTCCGCCCGGGAGACGGATGCCGTCATCTCGTTCTTCCCGTTCCGGTAGTCGAAAGTAACGTCGCTGCTGTTCAGGAAATAGTTGGCAAACCATTCCTTGATCACATGCTGCTTGTATCCGGCGCAGATGATGAAATCCGTATGCCCGTAATAAGCATATTCCTTCATGATGTGCCAGAGGATCGGCATCCCGCCGATATCGATCATGGGCTTTGGTTTATACTGGGATTCCTCACTGATCCTCACGCCGAACCCGCCGGCAAGCAGAACGACTTTCATTCGTTTCTCCTCCGTTTTCTTCCTTTTACGGCTTCATACAGCAGCTTTATTCCTCCGGGATCAGCCGGATGATGTCCTTGAAGGGCATGAGGTCCGCGTCGCATTCCTCCGCCCGGTGGTTCTGCAGGATGGTTTCCGCGGCCTTCCGGATGGCGGGCACCGTGGCGCGCATCAGCTGGTTCGCGTAGATGATGACGTTCGCCCCCCGGGCTTTCCACTCTTCCTCCTTCACGGAGTTGAAGGATGTGGGGACCAGGACGATGGGTGTGGATTCGTCTTCCTTCCGGAATGCTTCGATAAAGGTCAGAATCTCCGCGGGATCCTTCTTCCGGGAGTGGATCATGATGGCGTCCGCCCCGGCGGCGGTGAAGGCTTTCGCCCGCTCCAGGGCGTCCTCCATGCCTTTTTCCAGGATCAGGCTTTCGATCCGGGCGCAGATCATGAACTCCCGGGTTCGCTGGGCTTTCTTGCCCGCCCGGATCTTTTCGCAGAATTCCTCAATGGTGGCCTGGGTCTGCTGCACTTCGTTGCCGAAGAGGGAATTTTTCTTCAGGCCCTTCTTGTCCTCGATGATGACCATGCTGACACCCATGCGTTCCAGGGAGCGGACCGTGTAGACGAAATGCTCGGTCAGGCCGCCGGTGTCCCCGTCGAAGATGATGGGCTTGGTGGTCACTTCCATGATGTCGTCGATCGTGCGGAACCGGCTGGTCATATCGACCAGTTCGATGTCCGGCTTGCCCTTCGCCGTCGAATCACAGAGGGAAGAGATCCACATGGCGTCGAACTGATAGGTCTTTCCGTCCTGAAGGACCGTAGTCTTTTCAGCGATGAGACCTGTAATGCCGCTGTGGGCCTCGATAGCGGTCACCAGGCCTTTCATGTTCAGCAACTTGCGTAAACGGCCACGTCGAAGGTCCGGCATGGCCAGTTCCGCCCGGTGCATCTTGTCGATCTCCTTGTATTTCGGATCGGACGAATAGGGATATTCGACGAGTTGGCCGCCGTATTCGGCGAGGACCTCCAGGACTTCCTGCCGGATTGGCCTCTGGAAGCCGTTCACCCAATCATCTCCGTGGACCACGTAGTCGGGTCTCAAGGCACGGATATTCTCGGCATAGCTGAGCGTGGACTGTTCAACGACCCTTTCCACGCCGGCGATGTTGGCCATCAAGGCCTTGCGCTCTTCGAACGGCATCAGCGGAAAACGGCGGAAACTGGCCACGGCCTGATCCGAGAGTACACCGATGGTCAACCGCCCCAGGCGTTTCGCCCGCTTGATAATGGCAATGTGGCCGGAATGGATGTACTCGGTGGAGAAGCACATATAGACGGTTCGGTCATTGACTGCGCGAAGCTTTTGGGAGACGACCGCGAGATCTTCGGGCGTGTCGATTTCCGAACAGAGCATGTCCTTGACGTCCAACGGTTTGATGATGCATTTGTCGGAGACTTCATTGAAGGCGTTCTCGGCATAGCATTTCCGGTTGTCCATCTCGCAGAAGCGTTCGATATTGGATAGCCAGACCGTCCAGTCCGAGCGCTTGATCTTGTAGAGCGGCTGGGCGGCCATCGCGTTCTCGAAGAACTCGATCCCGACCTTTTCGATGCGTCCGTCTTTGATGACGGCCTTGAAGTCTTTCTCAGGCAGAGACAGCGTACTGCTGACAGTCATACAGCTGTCCGGACTGTTGACCACGGCCTCGAAAACCAGATTCTCGAAGACCAGGTCCCCATGCATCAGGATGATGTCGTCATCCTTCAATTGCTCCTTGGCGCAATAGATACTGTAGATGTAGTTGGTCTTGTCATAAATCGGGTTGTTGACGAAGGAGATCTTCAGCGGAAGATGCAGGAAGTTGCAATAATCGATCAAGACCTGGTCATAATACCCGGTGGTCATCACAACTTCTTCGATGCCGTAATCCACGCATTGGCGGAGCTGGCGGCTGAGAATGGTGTTGCGATGCGAGATTTCAGTCATGCATTTCGGATGCTCGCTGGTAAGGACGCCCATCCGATGGCCGAGGCCGGAGTTTAGTATCAGCGCTTTCATTATCGTAATTAGGCACTAGCCTTGTAGAAATTTAAGGGCGGCTGTTCTCGTCAAGAAAAACGACTTTGGAATAATGCGGGTGTCTTTTATCTTCAGGAGGCAGTTCCATATAGTTTCCATAACACCTGGTCAAAAGACCACGGGGCTCATTTGGCCCCCAAAAAAGCGTGTCTTCAAATTGATATCTTTTCAGCGGAAAGACATCATTGATATCGATATAATCACCGGGAAGCGACATGAAACCGTAGATGAGGTCAGTTGGATTTCGGACTTCATTCTTTTCAAGAGAAGCAATTTGTGGATCTAAAGCTGCAATTCTCTGGGAGTAATCTTCTTGGGAAATAAACCCACGTGACAGTTTTCTCGTCAGATAGGCTTTTCTTTCTTTTAACTGAAATAGTTCAAGCTGTTCTCTTGGGATCTTGGTTGCCTTGTACAAGTCAATGCATAATCCATGACAATGATAAAGATTGTCTTGAGGAAATAGGTCACAAACGGTATGGCTGTTCAGGTCTTTAACATGGGCCCAACCGTGAAAATAGAGCGGCTCGGTTTCTTTGTCTTCAACGAAAAATCGCTTTGGTAATTCTTGCTTGATCGCCGCGATGGCCTTATCATAGGAATCATCAAATAAGTATATGTCAAGATCATCATCCCAGGGAATGAATCCACGATGACGGATGGCCCCAAGCAGAGTCCCGTACGAGATAAAATAGGGGATAGAGTGGCTCTCTAAAATGGAGCAAACACTCTTTGCCATTTCCAACAATCGATCGTGAACGGAGAAAAAATCAATCATTACGATAGCATCTAAACAGTGAATAGTAAAATAAAGTCAAAAACAAAGGCACAAAGGTTCACAGTAGAACCTCAATCATCTCGGGACTAAATACGGGGATGCCCCAAAACTTTTTTACTCTCTCCCTTTCCGCAAAGGAGTCATCAATGAAAATGGAGTCTTGAGAGTCAATGTAGTCACATTTATTCTCGTTGTCATTAATATGGATGACCTTGTCAAATAAAGAATCAAGCCTGAAATATCGTAGTTCCTCGTTCAGATCTCCAATATGTTTTGACAACAAAACAAGGTTCTTTTTATCATTCCTACACTTATAGAGAAACTGAATTAATTCGGTATTGACCAATGACTTATCAAGAATAAGACAATCATCATAGTCAACATAAACATTAGTGAAAGACAAGCCCTCACAGTGGTAGCAGTTGTCGAAAGCTCTATCCAAAACTACGTGGTAATCCGAATTAATCTGTAAACTCACGTCAATGTCAAAGGCATCAAACAAAGACATCAGGGCTAAGTTGACCCCCTTTGCCTTCGAAAGAAGAGAAGATCCTCCAATTCGAGACGCAACCTCTAAAAGACAGAGACGCCCCGCCTTGTCTCTTTTCATTTGGAAGAACCAGGCTCCCCGAAATGTAAGGGCGGAATTGATCTTTTGAGCTATCTCTTGGAACTCGTCCTGATTATCTACAAAGAATGTATTTACACTGATCCCGCTTTTGATGCGGTTCCGCTTGCGGGCTGCTGCATAGAGCAAGATTCCCCTTCTGTCCGTAAAGCAATCAACAGTATATTCTTCACCAGGAAGATATTCCAAAACTAACAGATCTGTACGCCGAGAGATGGCTTGAGCCAATTCGGCTTGGTTAGCGGCTAATGCCGTTCCTTTTCCCCCATATCCTATATCTGGTTTGAGAAAAACAGGGAATTGAATGGTTTGTTTTGGATCATATTGATGGGGGACTTGAACGATGTCCTGTAGAAGGCGATAAGTCTTAGTTTTGGAAAGACAGACTGAACTCGTTTCCTGGGGAGATGCGATAACAAGGCATCCTAATTCTTTTTCGTTAGCCTTTAAAACGGAAATGGCAGAGTCCATCGTAGGATAGATAGCGTCGATACTTCTTTCTTGAACGATACTACGGATGGCAGGAATGAAATCAGCATCCGTGATGAAAGGAACTGACGGAATATAGTCATCATAGACAAACATCCCATGGTCATCGACGGAACTTGCCCCTATAAGATGGAAATGAGTGGAATACTTGACAGAATTATGGATGTCAAGACCGATCTCGGAGCCACATGGAAAAACTAATATGTTTTTTTTCATTTGAGTCAGCAGATTACCATCATCATATCATCAAGTAAAGAACCCAGGCTAACTGTGAGCGGTGTTACTGAATTCGGATACACATCTGACATAAGCGTTGTAGTTGCCCATGTCAAACATTCGTCCCTGCAACTGTACGCCGACCATTCCAGAACGCTCCCTAACCTTATCCAGGGCGGCGGTCAACTCAATCTCTTTGTTGCTGTCCGTCGCATTGGCAATATCCGAGGAAAGCTGCTCAAAGACCTCCGGTGTCAGAATGTACTGACCGAATACGGACATATACTTTTGCGTGCCATCCTTACATTTCACCCCCAGAAACTCCTCGGCATAGCTGGCTTTCGGCTTCTCGTTCATCTGGGAGACCAGGAGTTCCGTTTCATTCTTGTCATCCCAGTTACCCGATAGAATGCCGTAATGGGAGACTTCTGCCAAGGGAATGGAATGGATGGATACCATCAGCTTGTTGATCTGTTCATATTTCTCGATCATCTGAAGCGCGCAAGGCTTATTGCTATCCGTCTGGTAGAGTGTATCCCCCAGCAGCAACAAGACCGGCTCGTTGTTCGCGAAAGCCGCAGCCTGATAGACAGCATGTCCGAAGCCTCTTTTCTCTTTCTGATAGACATAACGCAGTTTCCTTCCGATAGACAGAATCCGATTCTGGTATTCTTGCATGCTGGGACTCAATTTACCAAGATGTTCTTCGGACAGGGGCGACTCGAAGAAATCACGATACTTGAGACGTTCTTCGTCCGAGCCGAGCACGAGACACACCTCCTCGATCCCGCTTCGAACCAGCTCTTCCAATAGGATAAGAATGACGGGCTTTATCATTCCGTCCCGATCGGGTATCGGAAAGAAATCCTTGCTGACCGCGTGGGACGCGGGGAAGAGCCTTGTGCCGAAGCCAGCCACGGGGATGATGGCTTTCCGGACTGAATGGACCGGCTTCAGGTCCAAGGGATAAGCCTTCATACCGTGACTGTTAAGATAGTCGATCACTTTCTGCTGGCATTCCTTGTCCTTGGCCAGGAACTGGACGGACCCGTCGCCTTGGGACCCGACGCCTTTCCCACCATAAACCCAGTCCTTGATGGTGGGATCATTCAGCACTTCGTGCAATTTCGGTGACTTCAGCTCGTCCGGGCACATGGGAGCAACGGCCGTGTCAAAGAGATGTTGCGCCTTGGTCATCAGTTTCCCCAGCGCCTCGACTTCTCCCTTTGCCATATACGCAATGGCCTGATTGATAATGCGCAAGTTGTCCTCTCCAAGCGCTTTGTGCTCTCTTTCTTCCATCTCATTGGATGCAAAGGGGAAACCTCTGTTGAGATCCCGAAGAATCTTGATGGTGTTCTTGGAGGCGCAAAGATCTGCAAACACCCAATATAAAGGCTCCTTTACATTGAGCGTCTTGACTTCGACCTCATCGCCGTCAAAAGACATCAAAACGGGTTTTTTCCCAAAAGCGCAAGCTTGATCCAGCCGCCCGCAGCGGGAAGCGGTTCTCAATTCTCCCCAATAAGCGATGTTCATCTCTCCCATCGTATTAAGGTTGAGCCGATAAAGCTGGTTGAAAGCCCTTGCGACCAGAACACAAATGGCGGCTGATGATGACAATCCGGATTTGATGGGAAGCGTCATTCTTTTGATCGTTATCTTCACGCCGCCCACCTGATACCACTCCAGCATATAACTGGCGACACCCGCGCAATAACTGAAGAAACTGCCGGACCGGGCAACGCTCTTCAATTCCGCTTCATTCATTCTGCAGGCGAAATCCTGCCAGATATCGGCGATCTCGGGAGCTTCGCTGTACATTTCGAAGATCGTGCTTTTTTCAACATGGGCATAGATCCCCTGCTCAATGCCCATGACCAGGCAAGCCCCAGGAACGATATCCGCATTCATTGTGCGATACTTACCGGCCCAATCGGTATGCTCGCCAAACAGGCACAAACGCCCGGGTACGAATAACTCTATAGCCATATCCAAGTTAGAAGATCTTATGTTTGATGGCCACCAGTTTGCGGATAATCCTTCGGTACAACCTTCTCCCTCTCAATGCCCATTTCATCGACAGGTAGGGGAATGGTGTTTGGATGACCCGATAAATCAGTTTCTGGTTTCCGTCGAATTCCTCCCGGTATCTGATAAGACGCGTAATCGCTTTGATATGTTTTAAGAAATCGTTCTTCTGCTTCTTCGACAACAAGGTCGAATCATACGTATTGAGCGTAATGAATCCCCAAAGATACCTGTTGGTGATAATCCAGACCAGTTCCTTGGGGTATGTTCTCTGGCCATTCTCCTTTTTTTCTTCACAGAGAGCCAGGCAATGGTCGAAGATGTCATAATACTGCTTAAGATGCCATTCAGACACCTCGCTATGCACACAGGAACCATCGATTTGCACCCAATAATAGGTGACATCGGGTATCGTAAAGATCCTTTTTACGACAAAGGAAGTCTGCAATGCGAAATAGATATCCTCCTGACGGTGCCAAGGAACGCATTCGAAACCGTTATCCCGCAGGAACGAAGTCTTGAACAACTTGTTCCAGGTCGCAACCGGATAATAGTTGGTCTTGTTGCCAACCATCCATTGGGCGATGGCATATTCCGATTCTGTGATGCCCGGCTGATAGTCGGAGGTGCTTAAGACACTTCCATTGACCGTAATACATTGATGATTCCCCATTACTATATCCGCATCGTTCGCTACCATTGCGTCATATAGTAACCTCACGGAATTACAAGCGAGATAATCATCTCCGTCCATGAATAAAAGGTACTTGCCGAATGCCTCCCTGATACAGGTATTCCGAACGCCTCCCGTTCCGGTGTTTTTTTCGTGACGGAAGATTCTTATCCTCTTTCCATTAGGATGAGTTTGTGCCAAGCTCTCCACAATGGTGATACTTTCGTCTTTGCTTTTGTCATCGACCACCAATACTTCGTAGTCGTCAAAATCCTGACTTAAAGCCGAATCGACACACTTTCCAATGTATTTTTCGACATTATAGACAGCAATGGCGATTGTAACTTTCATTTGGCTCATAATCAACGAATAATGATGCTTAGGGTACGTTCGATATCCTCTTGGGTCAGTGCATGATGCATCGGCAGGCAAATCACGCTGTCGGCCATCTTATGTGCCTTCGGCAGATTCTCTTTGGTGGCACTCGGCAATCCCCGATAGATGCTGAACTCGCTAATCAGCGGATAGAAATACCTTCTTCCCAGAACGCCGTTCTCTTTCATCTTGAAATACAGCTCATCGCGCGTCATCCCGTATTTCTCCGCATCGACGAAGATGGGGAAGTAGGAGTAGTTGTGGCGGACGCCGGGCATGTCGTCAAAGAAGGTGATACCTTCCACATCCCGGAGCGCTTCCCGGTATCGGATGGCCACCTCATGCCGGGCTTCGATGGCGGCGTCCACTTGCTTCAGGTTCAGCAGGCCGTAGGCCGAGCGGACTTCGTCCATCTTGCTGTTGATGCCGGGGCCGACGACCTCGACCTCGTTGGCGAAACCGAAGTTTTTCAGATAGTCGATCCGTTTCTTCGTCTCGGCATCGTGCATGACCATGGCGCCTCCTTCGATGGTATTGAACACCTTGGTCGCATGGAAACTGAGCGTCGAGAGGTCTCCTGCGTTGAGGATACTCTCCCCGTTCACTTCCACGCCGAAAGCATGGGCGGCATCATAGATGACTTTCAGCCCGTATTTGTCCGCAATCTCCTGGATCCGCTTCGTATCACAGGGCTTCCCGTACACATGGACCGGCATGATGGCCGTCGTTTTCGGGGTGATGGCTGACTCGATGCGGTCCGGGTCGCTGTTACCGGTGGCCGGGTCAATATCGACAAACACCGGACGGCATCCGTTCCACCAGATGGAGTGTGTCGTAGCGACGAAGCTGTAGGGCGTCGTGATGACCTCGCCTGTAATCCGAAGGGCCTGCAGGGCAGTCAGCAACGGCAGCGTCCCATTGGTGAACAGGCTGACATAAGGAACCTTCAGGTATTCGCAAAGGGCCGCTTCCAGTTTCTTATGGAAGTACCCGTTATTGGTAATCCACTTGCTGTCCCAGATTTGCCGGAGAGATTCATTGAACTCTTCAAGATTTGGAAGAAGTGGTGATGTGACTGTGATGGGGCTCATTTTTTTATAGTTAGCCTTTTTTAGTGCTGACTTCTTAGGAGATTCGTTTCTTCTGGCATACGAGCGTGACAAAAGAAATTATTTTCTTGAGAACTTTGAATACACCCGGGAAGTTATTCTTCAAATACCGCAGATTCCTGGTTTCGGGTTGTTTGGTTAAAGAAAGATATTTTTGCAGGGAGTTCAAGACCATCGGATGGAATAAGTCGGCTAACACTGCATTCCGCTCGGCGTTCTGCAACTCTTTAAAGCTTTCAGAATAACTGATTCCCATCATGTCTTGTTCAGAAACTACAAAATCGAGAGTCTCAAAACTGCATCTGCGGATAACCAGCGCCTCCAGCCAGAATTTCCAATCGGAAACGATGGAAAGACTTTCGTCGTACTTGATCCCTTCGAACAGTGCTCGTCGGATGAAAGTCGCTTGATGATTCAGCGTATCCTTATAGAGTTGCAAGAGAATGTCTTCATCATATCGTCTCAGCAACTCGCCATTGTCCATCCGGATCGCTTGCCCGGAAACGATATCGCCATGGAATCCTGCGGAATGTACTCTTTCAAGAACGGAACGGCCGTGTAAAGCATCACCGGAGTTCAAAAACAACAGGTAATCGCCTGTCGCTTTTTCCGCCCCCTTATTCATTGCGTTATAGATGCCCTTGTCCGGCTCGGAGCACCAATACGAGAAATGGGCTTGGTTTTCCTCAATCAGATCCTTGCTGCCATCCTTACTGCCGCCGTCGATAAGAATCCACTCAAAGTCTTCCCATGTTTGAGAGGCTACCGAATCGATGGTCTTCTGCAGCCCCTCTTTGTTATTGAGGTTGATTGTGATGATGGACAGCTCCATAGGGCCTATTGCGATGAGTTCGAGGGCAGCATGCCTAAATTATACTAGGCAATCACTCATGTTCCGCGTCAATCCAATAAGCTTTGCTCTCATGATACGACACCCGCTTTTCCGGCGGCGGGGGAGTCATGTAATTGGGACCGAAGGTTTCTGTCAGCGACTTGTCGCAATCTTTCGGGCAGCGGAACATCCGGTCCTCGAACGGCATCATCACGTAGGGCTCCAGCGAATCGATGGGGACGAACACCTGATACTTCCAGTCCACCAGCGAGGAGGCGTAGGCGCAGGAATCGTAGTCGTTGGTCGCGATGTATTTGTCCTCGGCCTGCAGGATTTTCTGCAGGGATACGAACGGATGGACGATCTTCCCCAGGAGGGCCATCACGCTCTTCTTGAAGCCGGTCTGGCGGCCAATCTTGAACTTGCGGGTGAACCGCTGGTTCGCGGCCATGGACCGGTAGAAGGCGACCTTCTTCATCATCTTGACGCCCTCCTCGGGGGAGTGGATGCCGTCCAGGATGAAGATATCGACAAAGACGCCCCAGTTGCCGTCGCCGCCTTCTTCCACACACAAGGTCCGGATGTCGTGGACCTTCGGGAAATCCAGCGGATAATTCTTGTCGGTCCAGCAGGACAGGACCTTGTAGTACGGGTGGTCATATTCCTTGCAGAACCGCTCGTAGTCCGGGCGGGGCATCCAGATGTCGATGTCGTCGTCCCAGGGAATGTATCCCTTGTGCCGGACGGCGCCGAGCAGGGAGCCATAAGACAGATAGTA
>JAEEGL010688471.1_pt1 | contig 10880 bp, 8 predicted proteins | sample 9134231 | NCBI WGS metagenome assembly JAEEGL01 (sample SAMN16246548, study PRJNA631951) | gut metagenome | biome: gut microbiome; feature: rumen; material: fiber-attached | host: Bos | place: Iran: Karaj | collected 2018-10
ACCTTTGCTCCGCCGATATTCTTCGACTCAAGGAACTCGATCATCTTTGCTTTGGCATCGGCAACGGAAAGTCCGTTGATGAAGCCTGAATTTACAAGAGTTCCCGTAGCAACATCGGTATAAACCTTCTCTGTCACGGGCACATCGCTGCCTGCTACGACTTCAATGATGGGAAGATTAAATTTCTTGGCAAAATCCCAGTCTCTCTCATCATGTGCGGGAACAGCCATGATCGCGCCTGTTCCGTAGCTCATAAGTACGTAATCGGAGATCCAGATAGGTATCTCCTTATCAGTAACGGGGTTGATTGCAGAAAGTCCTTTGAGTTCAACGCCGGTCTTATCCTTTGCAAGCTCCGCGCGCTCAAAGTCGGATTTCTTTGCAGCTTCCTCGCGGTATTTAACGACTTCGTCCCAGTTTTCGATTGAATCCTTATATTTGTCGATATAAGGGTGCTCCGGGCTCATAACCATATATGTGGCACCGAAAAGTGTATCGCATCTGGTGGTATAGACCGTGAGTGTATCCTCTTTTCCGGCAAGGGCGAATTTAACCTCGGCGCCGGTACTCTTTCCGATCCAGTTCTTCTGCTGGGTAGCAATACGCTCAACATAATCAACACTGTCGAGTCCCTCGATAAGCTTCTCGGCATACTCTGTGATCTTAAGCATCCACTGGCTCATAACCTTGCGGACAACATCGCTTCCGCATCTCTCGCAGACGCCGTTCACAACCTCTTCGTTTGCGAGGCCGACCTTACAGGATGTGCACCCGTTGATAGGCATCTCGGTCTTGTAAGCAAGTCCCGCATTGAAAAGCTTTAAAAAGATCCACTGTGTCCAGTGATAATATCCGGGATCCGTGGTATTGATCTCTCTGTCCCAGTCAAATGAATATCCGAGAGAATGGAGCTGATTCTTGAAACGCTCTACATTGTTCTTTGTAACGATCTTGGGATGAATATGATTCTTTATCGCATAGTTCTCGGTGGGGAGTCCGAATGCGTCCCATCCCATGGGATAAAGGACATTGTAACCCTGCATACGGCGCTTTCTTGCAACGATATCAAGCGCGGTATAAGGTCTGGGATGTCCGACGTGAAGTCCCTGTCCCGAAGGATAAGGGAATTCTACCAAAGCATAATACTTCGGTTTGGAATAGTCGGTCGAAGTGGCAAATGCCTTCTCGTCATCCCAGATTTTCTGCCATTTGGGTTCAACTTCGTGATGGTTGTAATACTCTTTCATGATAGGGCTCCTTTTTATGTTTGGTTTATATCCGCAAAAGCCCAAAATATATGGGTTTCAGCGGCAATTAAGCAATTTTTTGTCATTAACCATATAATTATAGTATATAGACTGATTAAATTCAACCTGATTAAAAAGTTAAAAAAGATTTCCGATGACAAAATGAGCATTTGACTTTCACGCTTTAAAGCGTTATATTCTTATAGAACAAACAGCGCCGACAGAGAGGTTTTTATGCAGCGCTTCTTATCAGACTAAATATCGAAAAGGACTTATCAATGTCAACCTACGGATTTATTTCACTCGGACTTATAGGTGGCTCTGTAGCCAGAGCGATTAGGGAAAAACAGCCGGACAGCACGATAATAGCTTACAACAGAAGCTCCGCCTCTTTGGATGAGGCTCTTTCTGACGGTGTGGTCGATAAAGCTGTATATCAGGAAGATTACGAAAAAAGTGGTTTTGAAGCCTTCTCCGGCTGCGACTATATCTTTCTCTGCGCTCCCGTAAAGAAAAACGAGGAATTCCTTGAAATTCTCGCACCTGTTATATCAAAGGACTGCATCATTACCGATGTTGGAAGCGTAAAGACCGGAATCCACGAGGCAGTCAAAAGCCTCGGGCTTGAAGCAAATTTCATCGGAGCACATCCTATGGCGGGCAGCGAGCGCGTCGGATACACGAATTCCAAAGCCTCGATCCTGCAAAATGCCTACTATATCCTTACTCCCACCAAAGAAGTACCTTCCGAAAAAGTAACCGAATATAAGGCACTTGTCGAATCCTTTGATTCCATCCCCCTTGTACTTGATTACAGACAGCATGACTACATTGTTGCGGCGATAAGTCATCTTCCCCATGTTATCGCGGCTTCACTTGTAAACCTCGTAAAGAATTCCGATTCAGAGGAAGGCATAATGAGGCTGGTCGCAGCAGGTGGATTCAAGGATATTACAAGAATTGCTTCCTCGTCCTCAGATATGTGGGAGCAGATCTGCATGACAAACACCGACAATATCAAAAAGCTTCTTGAAGATTACATTGAAGAGCTTAAGAAAATAGACTCTTCTCTCGCCGATCACAAAGGTTCCGATATTCATGAGCTATTTGACACCGCCCGCGAGTACAGGGATTCCTTTACCACGATAGGCAGCGGACCGATAAAAGTCAATTACCGGCTATTCGTAGATATCGCCGACGAGCCCGGTGCTCTTGCAACGATCGCAACTCTTCTGGCAACCCGAGGTATAAGTATTAAGAATATCGGTATCATCCATAACAGCGAGTACCAGGGCGGTAATATGCGGATCGAGTTCTATACGCAGGAAGAGTTAGATACTGCAAGCCATGTTCTCGAGGATAAAAGATACACAATTCATAAATAATTATTAAATCACATTTCAGCCACTTGATACATCATTCGATTTATGCTACATTTAGACATAGAAAAAGCACCCACTCCTAAGTGGATGCTCCCAGTTTAGAGTATCAGTCTCTAAAGAGACTCGCCTCTCCCGGTTGCGACGAGAGAGGCATTTTTTTACTTATCGTTTCTCTTGCGGAGAAGGACAAGCAGTGCGATGGTGACTTCCACGAAGGAAATCATCAGATTAATGAGACCAAGCAAAACCATAAAGATTTCGAAATCGCTCATTTGCACCACCCCCTTTCTTCATTTCCCAACGGGAAAATTCATTCAGGGAGCATGCCACCTCGTCATGGGTGCTTTTCTGCGCGTTTTACCGTGCTTTGTGATAATAACACGGTGAAAATATATCTATCAATTAAAAAAATATAAACTTCATTAAATAACACGTAAAATATCAGATATCATTTTTGGTGATTCTGCCGTATATTTTTCTCCGGTAAGATTACCGAATCCATAAGAAGCGTAAACAAATGTAATTCCCGCAAATTCCGTGGCCTCTTTATCTCCTGCGGTATCACCGACATATACGGTTTCTTCCGGCTTCAAACCGCATTTATTCATGAGTCGGGTCATCGTCTCGCCCTTTGTGAGGTGAGTATCTCCGAAGCAAAGATGATCTTCTATGCAATCTTCTATTCCAAGCTTACCCATCACAAGCTCAATATACCCGATCTGGCAGTTGCTTACAATAAAAAGACGATAGTTATCTTTAAGTTTCCTAATCTCCTCCCTTATCCCCTCAAATGCTATATCCTTATCATTGGCTTCAAGATATTCATGTTCATATCTGCAGCATATCTTCAGGATCTCGTTCTTTTTATCCCGGTCGTCTAAATCCGTGAATACATGATCGGCTATGATATTCATCGGAAGCCCGAATTCCTTTTTTAAAATATCAGCCGTAATATATACCTTGGAATAACCGGTATCGCTTACAGCCTGCCGCCAGGCATTGGCGACAACCTCTGTTGAATCCCAGAGGGTGCCGTCTATATCAAAAATAACATTTTTTATCATAACAGTAGTCTTTTACAGCAAGTGCATTCCATTCTTTTCACAGATCTCAACCATTTCCTTAGGCCATACGGAGGACTGGACTTCACAGATATGAGCCTTTTCAAGAAGAAACATGCAGAGTCTGGACTGGCCGATACCTCCGCCGATAGTAAGAGGAAGCGTATCATTTGCGATCATCTGATGATATTCATACTGCATCCTGTCTTCTGCTCCGGCAGCCTTAAGCTGAGATGCAAGAGAATCCGCATCCACACGGATACCCATTGAAGATATCTCGATGGAATCATCAATAACATCATTCCAGAAAATAATATCTCCGTTAAGCTCCCAGTCATCATAGTCGGGAGCACGTCCGTCATGAGGTTCACCGCTCTTTAGCATCTTTCCGATCTGCATAAGGAAGACGGTCTTCTTCTCTTTAGCGATAAGGCGCTCTCTTTCCTTAGCGGTCTTGCCGGGATACATATCCTCGAGTTCCTGAGTCGTAATAAAGAAGGGTTCTTCAACGATCTTGGAATCAAGCTCGGGGTATCTTAAAGTAACCTGTCTCTTGGTAAAGCAGATAGCCTTAACGATTGATCTGACTGTATCCTTAAGGAATTCAATATTTCTCTGATCTCTGGTAATGACCTTTTCCCAATCCCACTGATCAACAAAGATGGAATGGAGATTATCCATCTTATCGTCGCGCCTGATGGCGTTCATATCGGTGTAAATACCTTCACCTGCTCTGTAGCCGTAGCGATAAAGCGCCATTCTCTTCCACTTTGCAAGAGACTGAACAACCTCTGCTTCGCCGTTGTCAGCAAGCATATCGAAGTTTACCTTTCTCTCTACGCCATTAAGGTCATCGTTGATACCGCTTCCGGAACGAACGATGAGCGGTGCGGTAACACGGTCAAGGGTAACTGCAAACGAAAGAGTCTGCTGAAATGTGTCCTTGATGAATTTGATCGCGTGCTGTGTCTCACGCAAAGAAAGAGCTGATTTATACCCCTCAGGTATATATATGTTCTCTGACATCTTCTTGCCCTCCGAATTTAAAATTTTAAATGCAATATTACGGATTGCTTCGTTTATGCAAGCATAACTCACATTTTTAACTTATTTCCCTTAATATTGCAAAAAGCGGCATTGCAAGTAGCAATACCGCGCCTTTGCGTTATTTATCCTCTGCTATGATATATCAACATTTTATTAATGTCAACATCTATCTGATATTACCTACCGTTCTCGGGAAGAGGATCACGTCTCTGATGTTCTGAACACCGGTAACATACATGATAAGTCTCTCGAAGCCGAGACCGAATCCGCCGTGAGGCACTGATCCGAACTTTCTTAGGTCAAGATAATCGCTGTAGAGATCAAGATTCATCTTTCTCTCGTTCATAGCAGCAATAAGCTTGTCATAATCAGCCTCTCTCTCGCTTCCGCCAATGATCTCTCCGACACCGGGCACAAGGAGGTCAACAGCCGCAACTGTCTTTCCGTCAGGATTCTGCTTCATGTAGAAGGACTTGATCTCCTTGGGATAATCAGTAACAAATACCGCACGCTTAAACACCTTTTCCGAGATATATCTCTCATGCTCTGTCTGAAGATCTACGCCCCATTCTACGGGATAAACAAAATTCTCTCCGGATTCCTTTAAGAGCTTGATAGCCTCTGTATATGTAACAGTGGCAAACTCATGGGAAATAAGATCCTTAAGTCTTTCGATAAGACCTTCTTCGAAATGCTGATCAAAGAACTCCATCTCCTTGGGACATTTCTCAAGGACAGCACCGATAACGAACTTAAGCATGTCCTCTGCGATCTCGATTACATCGGGAAGCTCTGCAAAAGCTACTTCCGGCTCGATATGCCAGAACTCTGCAAGGTGCTTTGGAGTATTTGAGTTTTCTGCACGGAATGAAGGACCGAAGGTGTATATCTTGCCCATTGCAAGAGCACCCATTTCTCCCTCAAGCTGTCCGGAAACAGAAAGTCCGGCTTTCTTTCCGAAAAAATCATCGGCATAATACTCATCGGCATTCTTGTACTTATCAGAATAACCGATGGTTGTTACCTGGAACATCTCGCCTGCACCCTCGCAGTCACTTCCGGTGATAAGGGGAGTGTTCAGATAAACATAGTTGTGGGACTGGAAATACTCGTGAAGAGAAGCTGCAAGCACGCTGCGCACGCGGAGTACTGCGTTGAAGGTGTTGGTCCTGCCGCGAAGATGGGGCATAGTGCGGAGGAACTCAAGAGTATGACGCTTTTTCTGAAGAGGATAATCTGCCGGACAGATCCCAAGCACTGTGATCTCCTCAGCATTGATCTCGGGAACAGAGTTTCTTCCCTCAACTACTTTACCGATAACCTTGAGCGAAGTTCCGAGCTTGAGTACATCCTCAGGAAAATCCTTTCCGCTCTCCTTATCAAGAACTATCTGCAGATGCTTTAAAGAAGTACCGTCATTCAATTCAACAAAAGCAACATTCTTGGAATCGCGTGATGTCCTAACCCATCCGCAAACCGTAACCGACTCTCCGTATTTCGGAGAATCAAAAACCTCTTTTATGTCTGTGTGTTTCATTTTTTCATAAATCTCCCGTCAAATATTTATAGTAAGTATTACTGAACATTTTTAAGCCTGTCGGCATCAGCACTGATCTTATCAACAAGATCCGTGATAACGGCGATGGTATTCTGATTATCCTCGCTCGCATTATAGGTCTCGTTGGAGTGAGCACTAACCTCCTCGGTGATAGCCGAAATCGTCTGAATGGAATCAACGATCTCCTTATTGGAATCAGCGAGAAGCTTAACGATCTTATTGAGTTCATCGGACTCATGACGGATCTGGTCGATATTCTGTGCGATATCTTCGAAGCTGCCTGCGGTCTTTTCTGCCGACTCAGCCTGCTGTTTATTACCCTCGATAAGTCCGTCGATGCTTGCGATCATTCCGTCAAGCTGACTTCCGATCTTGTCGATAAGCTCCGTGATATCTCCGGTAGCCTTTGTGGTCTGTGAAGCAAGATTTGAGATCTCTGATGCAACAACCGCGAAGCCTCTTCCGGCCTCTCCGGCACGTGCAGCCTCGATCGAAGCGTTGAGTGCAAGAAGGCTTGTCTGTGAGGCAACGCTCTTGATGAGATCTGTGATGGAGTTCATCTGACCGGCTATCTCACTGAAGGAAGCAAGTGAAGCCGCAACATCCGCTCCGGCCTTCTCCGACTCTGCGGTAAGCTTTGTGAGCGTGGCAACCTGTGCATCACCTTCATCGATCGCATTCATTGTGCTTTCCATGCTGTCTCCGATAACAACCGTAGCATTCTGAACGGAAGTGATGTATTCCTGGATCTCTTCGGTCTTAACAAGCTGGCGCTGGATAGCTTCAGCGGACTCATTGGTACCGCTGGTAACCTCTGACATGGAATCAAGAGTCTGAACCATGGAATCGCGAAGTCCCGCAACCTTACCATCGACCGTGGTGATATTTCCGGTCATCTCCTTGGAGATACCGAGAACATTTTCTACAAGGTCATTAGCCTTATCGGTCTCAAGGGAAAGCCTTGCGGATCTGATATCTGATATACGGCTGATGATCTTACTTACGTTTATGAAGAAGATCGCGCATACGATTGTAAGAAGTACCTGGATCTCGTATGAAGTGATGTCCGATGCTTCAGTCTTATGGTATGTAAGGATATTGATAAGAACCGAGATCACATTGAATACTACCGATCCGACACCGATTACCGTAATGAATCTCATCTGGTTAAAGCAGAGAAGGATAATGAGCATCGGCATAACATAGGTATATACATGGTCGTTATTAGCCGTAAAAAGAACAAATCCGTAAAGGGCTGTAAATCCGATACCTATTGTACGCATAACACCGTTTTCGGTGTCCTTATTCTGATTGTAGACGATATTCGCGATCACAACCGGAACAAAGCATAATGCAATAACCAAAAGCGTATATCCGAGAGTACGGCTGTGCTTGATAAACTCCATTAAATACGCAATGGCTATTATCGATACGAGAACTGCCTGCTCTATCAGTCCCATCTTATTCCTCATCTGGGGAATGGAAAGCTTCGCGAGCAGCTCATTTTTAGCGCGTTGATCATTAGTATTCTGAGTCATAGGCAAAACTCCTTTCAAAAAATAATAGATATTATACCATATTTTCAAGCATAAAACTCTATATTTTTATAAAACGATTAAAAAAAGTGTTATATAATACACTTTCCCACCAAAAAATATTTAAAAAAATATAATCAGCAAAAATGTAAGCGGTTACACTTGCTAAAATTTAAATGATTTGATATAGTTCATATATAAAGTCAGATTGCCGTCAATAAAACGATCTGATAAAAGTTTAATTTATGAAGGAGGATTTTCATGAACAATTATTTTGATCTGACAGGTCAGGTTGCTGTTGTAACCGGCTGTTCCACCGGTCTCGGCGTACAGATGGCAAAGGCCCTTGCCAGCGCAGGTGCCAATATCGTCGCTCTCGCACGCCGCCAGAATCTTATCGATGAGGTTGCAGCCGACATCTCCAAAGAATACGGGGTAAAGGCTGTCGGAGTTGCCTGCGACATTACCAGTACCGAGCAGGTAGAAGCCGCTGTAGATACAGTCATGAAGCAGTTCGGCCGCATCGATATCCTTATCAACAATGCCGGAACCGGCGGAGTTACCCCCGCTGAGGATGTTCCCGATGAGATGTTTGAAAATGAGATGAACATCGATCTTTACGGAACCTTCAAGATGGCAAGGTCAATCGCAAAGAAAGCTATGATCCCCGCAGGCTACGGAAGGATCATTAATATCGCTTCCATGTACGGAATAGTCGGAAATAAGATCGCCGGTTCCGCTCCCTATCATGCCGCAAAGGGCGGTGTAGTCAACTTAACAAGAGCGCTCGCAGCCGAATGGGGAAGCAAGGGCATTACCGTAAACAGCATCTGCCCCGGTTATTTCTACACTCCTCTCACTCAGGAGACTCTCGATTCCGAGTTCTTCCAGCAGAATGCAAGGACAATGATCCCTCTTGAGCGTTATGGAAAAGAAGGCGAGCTCGACACAGCAGCTCTCTTCCTCTCCTCCCCCGCCAGTGCATATGTTACAGGCGTTATCCTTCCGGTTGACGGTGGTTATACATGCATGTAATACATAATGTTTAAGTGAAAATATCGATTTTTGATGCCACTGTTATTTATCCAGTGGCATTTTTTTAGTCAGGCTTCCTCCTTGTGTGCTAAACTAAGAGCAAACTGTCCGAAGCCGGTACTTAACGAGCACGAATGAAAATGAAGTGCGAGTTTAGTTCCGCTGCCACGAGGACTGTTAGCCGAGAGGCGGTGCTCGTGCATACACGCAAGGAGGAAGTCGTCACTAGAATAATTACATAAAAATACCGTCCATCCCGTATGGGATGGACGGTCAAATATTTCATATATAATTATCCGAGCTGAGCTGCAACTTCTGCCGCAAAGTCTTCATTCTTCTTCTCAAGTCCCTCACCGGTCTCGAAACGAACATACTTAGCGATCTTAAGATCAGCTGCAACAGTCTTAAGGTAAGCTTCTACGGTCTGCTTTCCGTCCTCAGCCTTAACATATACCTGATCCATGAGGCAGATCTCCTTGAGCTGCTTGGAGATACGTCCGTCAACAAGTCCGGCGAAGATCTTGTCCGCTACATAGGTATCCTTCTCAGCCATAGCATACTCTGCAAGCTTTGCAGCAGCTTCCTTTGAAAGGAAGTTGAAGAGGAACTTGTTGTTCTTCTCTGCTTCGTAAGCCTTAACATCCTCATCGCTCCATGCCTTCTCATTAAGAGCCTTCTCGATGAGCTTCTGAAGAATGGGCTTGGGAAGTGAAGCGGGATCATTGAGAGCGCTGTCAACAGTGATCTCACGGATCTTTGCAAGCTCTTCATCAGAGATATCGCTTCTGCTGATGTAGGTAGGGTTCATAGCTGCGATCTGCATAGCGATGTTTGAAAGAGCTTCCTTAACACCGTCATTAACATTAGCGATATCGCCCTCTACGATAACGGAAATTCTTCCTCCGCCGTGAACATAGGTAACAACACATCCGTTTCCTGCAACAACCTTCTCGAAACGGCGGATGGTAAGCTTCTCTCCGATAACTGCGATCATCTCAACAAGTACTTCGTTTACTGTCTTTGATGCATCGCCGATCCAAGGCTCAGCCATGAAGCTCTCCATATCCTTTGCGCTTGACTTAACAGCCTGCTGAGCAACCTGCTCAACATAGTTCTGGAACTTCTCATTCTTAGCAACGAAGTCTGTCTCGGAGTTAACTTCAACAACAGCTGCAATTTTATCTCCGTCCATAGCAACACGGGTGATACCCTCTGCTGCGATACGGCTTGCCTTCTTCTCAGCCTTAGCTTGTCCGCTCTTTCTGAGCTCTTCAACTGCCTCATCAAAATTTCCGTTTGTCTTTGTAAGTGCCTTCTTGCACTCCATCATACCTGCGCCGGTAGCTTCACGCAGTTCTTTAACCATTGCTGCGGTAATATCTGCCATTTTCTTAATCTCCTTATCTTAATTTTGAAAATGGGGAGTAAAATGCTCCCCATATATTAATATCGCTATTTATCTAAAGGATTACTCTTCCTCTGAAGCTGCAACTTCCTCGATATCGTTAGCTTCCTCTGCAGCATCTGCATTAGCATCGGATGCTACAAACTCGTCACCCTGGTTAGCCTCGATAACAGCGTCAGCCATCTTAGCTACGATAAGCTTTACGGCACGGATAGCGTCATCGTTTCCGGGGATGATATAATCAAGCTCATCGGGATCACAGTTGGTATCACCGATTCCGATAAGGGTGATTCCAAGTGCTCTTGCTTCCTGAACACAGATGTGCTCCTTCTTGGGATCTACAACAAAGATAGCATCGGGAATTCTTGACATATTCTTGATTCCGCCGATGTTCTTCTCAAGCTTGTCCCACTCTTTCTGAAGACCTGCAACTTCCTTCTTGGGAAGTACATCAAAGGTTCCGTCCTCAGACATCTTCTCGATCTCGTGAAGACGAGCGATTCTTGACTGGATGGTTCTGAAGTTGGTAAGCATACCGCCGAGCCATCTCTCGTTAACATAGTACATACCGCAACGCTCTGCCTCAGTCTTAACTGCGTCCTGAGCCTGC
>JAEEGL010851899.1_pt1 | contig 10880 bp, 8 predicted proteins | sample 9134231 | NCBI WGS metagenome assembly JAEEGL01 (sample SAMN16246548, study PRJNA631951) | gut metagenome | biome: gut microbiome; feature: rumen; material: fiber-attached | host: Bos | place: Iran: Karaj | collected 2018-10
GAATGCAGAAGAAGCAGAGGTGTTCCTTTGGCAAGACTATCTCGACCACGACTTCATGCTCTACTCGCTGAAGAACCACCGCTATCTTGGCAAGAGTCCCACTACGGGAAGCCCTTACTCTATGGATTTTGTAGGTCCTGATCCTGCACGAAGAAACGGTGCCGTGCTGCTGTGGGAAGATTGCTCTGCAGAGTAACGCTTTTCATGTGTTTTGAGGCAAAACCGAACTCTTTCATACAAAAAAACTTAAAAAGACAAGCCATTTTTCCATGGTTTGCCTTTTTTTGTCACATTTTTGATTAACTTTGCAAGTTGAAAGCAGCCGGACGGTCTGTCGCTGGAAGCCCCTTCGGGGGCTCAAGAGGAAAGTCCGGGCAGCATAGGGCATCCCACTTCTTAATACGGAAGCAGTCCGCGAGGGTTGAGTAATGCAGAAGAAAATAACAACAGCTTCGGCTGAAATGGTGAGAAGGTGAGGTAAGAGCTCACCAGCGGCATGGTGACATGTCGGCTGTGCATCTTGGGAGCTGCAAGTTCATGTAAACCACCCGACAGAGGGTCGCCCGCTCAAGTTGACGAAGGTCTGAGCAGCAATGCAACAAGGCCGGGGCTCATACGGTGGAGGGTAGAACGCTAGAGCCATGGGGTGACTCATGGAGTAGATAAATGACAGACACGTGCCATCAGCAATCTGTTGACATGTACAAAACCCGGCTTACAGTCCGACTGCTTTTTTTGTGAACTAAATATTTATTATCCATCTATATTATCATCAATGAGCACTAAACACTTTATAACTGCTTTATCGATGTTGCTGAGCGGCAGCATGGCATGGGGGCAAAAGGTCTGGACACTGCAAGAATGTCTGGATTATGCTCTTGCCAACAACATCCAGCTGCAACAGAAAAGGATAACAGCAGCTTCCGACCATGAGGACGTATTGCAGAGCAAAGCAGCTCTATTTCCCTCCGTGTCGTTCAGCACAAACCAAAATGCTTCGTGGCGTCCATTCGCCGAAACGACTATCAACCTTGCAGGTGGAACAATGACCACCAACAGTAACACGGTATCCTACAATGGTTCCTATGGCATCAATGCCAATTGGACTGTGTGGAACGGAAACCGAAACACAAACACCATCAAGCAGAACAAACTTACAGAGAAGATTGCGGAACTGGGCATCGAGCAACAGGCTAACACCATTCAAGAACAGATTGCGCAATTGTACGTTCAGATTCTTTATGAAACTGAGGCTGTCAATGTGTGCAGAGAAATCATCAAGTCAAGCATGATGCAACGAGATCGTGCCAAGACCATGGTGGAGGTGGGCAGCCTTGCTCGTGTTGACCTTGTGCAATTAGAGGCGCAAGTGAGCCAAGACGAGTATTCGTTGGTGTCTGCCCAATCTCAACTTGCCAATTACAAACTGCAACTGAAGCAACTTTTGGAGATTCACGACGACGAGACGTTCGACATCGCCATCCCTGAAGTGTCTGACGCACAAGTGCTGGCAATGATTCCCAATGAACAAGCTGTATATAACGCAGCGCTTGAAAGCCGTCCTGAAATACAGTCAGGAAAGCTGAACATCGAGTCATCTGAAATTGCCATTCATTCAGCTCGTGCCGGCTATAAGCCCACCGTTTCATTGACGGCTGGTATCGGTTCGAGCAACTCATCTGGTCAAGACACAGACTTCTTCAAGCAGGTTAAAACCAACATGAACAACTCATTAGGTCTGTCTGTATCTATACCGATCGTGGATAATCACCAAACACGCACTAACATCCGCAAAGCTAAGTACGCCTTGCAGACCAGCGAACTGAATTTGCAAGAACAGCAGAAACAGCTCTACTCCACTATTGAAAATTATTGGCTGAATGCCACGACATCGCAACAGCAGTTCATCTCTGCCCGTAACAACGTGAAAAGTATGCAGGAAAGCTACGACCTCGTCAGTGAGCAATTCAACCTTGGACTCAAAAACATCGTAGAACTGACTACGGGTAAGAACAACCTGCTACAGGCCGAGCAGCAACTGTTGCAAACAAAATACACTGCACTGCTCAATGCCGCCATGCTAAACTTTTATGCAGGAGAGAACATTAAATTATAATCATTCATTATTGACCATTTATTATTCTTATCAGCAATGAAAACAAACAATATACTCTCAACGCTCATTATTGCAACCACCTTTGTTGCATGTAACGAAGCTCCCAAGGTTATCTATTCTACAGCTCCTGTGGAAAAGCAGAACATTACCACCAGCATTACAGCTACAGGTACTATTGAACCTGTCACAGAGGTGGAAGTCGGTACGCAGGTGTCTGGTATCATTGACCGCATCTATGTGGATTACAACTCCGAAGTGCATCGTGGTCAGATTATTGCCGAACTCGACAAGACCAACCTCCTCTCTAAATTGGCTTCAGCGCAGAGTAATCTCTCTAACGCACAATCGTCACTCAACTATCAATCAGCCAATTACAAGCGATATAAAGCGCTTTACGATAAAGGGCTTGTTTCTGCCAACGATTATGAAAATGCCAAACTCAATTATGAGCAGGCAGTGCAGCAAGTGAAGGTGCAGCAGCAAAATGTGACTGAAGCACAAACCAACCTTGGCTATGCCACCATCACTTCACCTATCGATGGCGTAGTGCTCTCTAAAGAAGTGGAAGAAGGACAGACTGTGGCTTCAGCCATGACTACCCCTACCCTCTTCATCATTGCACAGGACTTGACAGACATGCGTGTTATTGCCGACATTGACGAGGCAGATATAGGTGGCGTGAAAGAAGGACAGCGCGTCACATTCACAGTGGACGCCTACCCAGATGACATCTTCGAAGGTGCAGTTACTCAGGTACGTCAGCAAGCCACGACCGAGAGCAATGTGGTCACATACGAGGTGGTCATCTCCGCTCCAAACGACCAACTGAAACTGAAGCCTGGACTTACAGCCAACGTGACTATCTACACGATGGAGAAGAATGGTGTGCAAGCTGTTCCTGCCCGTGCATTGCGTTTCACTCCTAACGAAGCCCTCCTGCAGGAAGGTGAAACAGTGGAAGACGTACAGTCACCTTTCAAGGTTTGGACGAAGGAAGGTAATGTCTTCAAGGCACACAAAGTGGAAGTTGGCATCAGCAATGGCATGCTAACAGAAATCTTGTCAGGTGTCAAGGTTGGTACCGAAGTGCTCACAGATTTCGAAATCATTGGTGGCAAGGAAGAATCAGAAGGGCCAGCAACATCCAATCCATTCATGCCACGTCCAGGTGGTAACAGAAATCGTGGCGGCGCTCCTGGTGCAGGAGGTGCACAGGGCGGTCCAGGCGCTGGTGGTGCTGGCGCTGGTGGTGCCGGTGCTCCTGGTGGTGGCAGACCCGGCGGTGGCAATTTCCCAAGGTAATAAACGAACAGAAAGATTGGAAGATGAACGAACAGAAAGAAAATCGTAAAGTTGTCATCGAACTCGACAATGTGAAGCGCTACTTTCAAGTCGGCTCTGAGACCGTGAAAGCCCTGCGTGGTGTCAGCTTCAAAATTTACGAAGGCGAGTTCGTGACCATACAAGGAACGTCAGGTTCTGGCAAATCGACCCTGCTTAATCAGTTGGGATGCCTTGACACACCCACTTCTGGCGAATATTATCTCGATGGTACACCAGTCCGCAAGATGTCCAAGAACCAACGTGCCAAATTACGCAACCGTAAAATTGGTTTCGTATTCCAGAATTATAACCTGTTGGCAAAAACAACAGCAGTGGAGAATGTGGAGTTGCCATTGATGTACAACAACAAGTACTCTGCCAAGCAACGACGGGAAGCAGCCATCAAAGCCTTGCAGGAAGTGGGATTAGGTGACCGGCTCGACCACAAGAGCAATCAGATGTCAGGTGGTCAGATGCAACGTGTTGCTATCGCCCGTGCATTGGTCAATAACCCCGCTGTGCTCCTCGCAGACGAGGCAACCGGTAACCTTGACACACGCACTTCTTTTGAGATGCTGGTGCTATTTCAAAAACTGCATCAGGAAGGGCATACTATCATTTTCGTGACCCACAACCCCGAAATCGCATCCTTCGCCTCACGCAACATCAACCTGCGCGACGGCAAAATTCGCGAGGACACCATCAACCCTAACATCAAGTCGGCAGCTGAAGCACTTGCAGCCCTGCCCAAACCACAAGACGACTAAATTATGAATATATTAAATCTGTTCAAAGTCAGCATCAATGCAGTGGCGAACAACAAGATGCGTTCGTTTCTCTCCATGCTCGGTATCATCATCGGTGTGGCAGCCGTCATCATCATGATGTCCATCGGACAAGGTTCAAAAGAGAGCATCCGCCAAGAACTCTCCACGATGGGCACCAATCTGCTCACAATTCGTCCGGGAGCCGACAGGCGTGGTGGTGTACGTCAAGACCCTTCTGCCATGCAAACTCTCAAGATGGCTGACTACCAGCGCATTATTGACGAAAAGAAGTTCGTCAGCTATGTATCTCCAGAAGTTACATCTGGCGGTCAAGTCATATATGGTAATAACAACACGAACAGCACCGTGTATGGTGAATCTACCGAATACCTTGACATCAAGCAATGGGAGTTGGAGGAAGGCACCAATTTCACAGAGGAAGACATTCGCAAAGCCTCCAAAGTATGTGTTGTTGGAACAACCATCGTCAAGGAGCTTTTCGGTGAAGGCAAGGAAGCGGAAGCCATCGGTAAGAATATCCGTTTCAAGTCCATCCCTTTGCGTATCATCGGTGTTCTGGAGAGTAAAGGGTATAATTCTTGGGGTATGGACCAAGACAATGTGATCATTGCACCCTATACATGTGTGATGAAGCGCATTGCTGCCCAAACCTACTTCTCCTCCATTGTCTGCTCTGCGCTCACAGAGGAGCTGTCCGATGCAGCCATCGAGGAACTTACACAAATTCTGCGTAGCAACCATAAACTGAAAGCTGATGCGGTGGATGACTTCACCATCCGTTCACAAGCAGAGATGATGGAAACCATGTCATCCACTATGGACACCGTCACTATCATCCTTGTTGTGGCAGCTGCCTTCGCCCTGCTTGTAGCTGGTATTGGCATCATGAACATCATGCTCGTGTCTGTAACCGAACGAACCAAGGAGATTGGTTTGCGTATGGCAGTCGGAGCTACAGGTTTAGTCATATCACTACAATTCCTCATTGAGTCTGTGCTTATCTCACTGACAGGCGGACTACTGGGAATATTATTAGGAGGACTTGTCAGCAACTTTGTCGTTCCGCTGATGGGTATGCCGTCCAGCATTCCTGCATGGTCCATCTATGTGTCCTTCGCAGTCTGCACATTCATTGGTATCATCTTCGGTTACATTCCAGCCAGAAAAGCAGCTAATATGGATCCGATAGAGGCTATCCGACATGAATAATCAGTCCGCACGCTAAGTGTTTTTCAAATCCGGCAGTATGAAAATAACATCTATATTTCTATGCTTTCTGTGCTTTTTATGTGAAACAACCCACGCACAGTCACTCAAAGACCTCTTCCTTAAGATGCCTCAAGAGGTGTGTCCTATCTTGTCAGAATATAACCGTTTGGAGATTGTTGACAATCAAAAGAACAACAAGACCATGCAGACACGCAACCTCTTCCGCACCTTCTCAAAAATGGAAGAACTAACAGATGACTATGCCCACCTCATCATCTCCAAAAACTCAGAAAAAGAAATGAAGATGCTCACGAAGAAGGACGGTACACGAATCATCATGGTCATCAGCACAATCTTCTGCGACGACGTTCCTGATTCCTCTGTCGCTTTCTACTCGACTGATTGGGAGCCCTTGCGCACATTTGATTACTACACCCTGCCTCCTATCAACAACTTCCGCAAGGTCACAGTCGACAAAACAACCAACCGATTGACTGTAACAACCACCAATGCTCCCTTCATGCTTAGCACCGATGGCAGCAATCAGCCGCAGGAGCCCTTTTCTGCTACCAACACCTTCCGTTGGTCAACTGAAGAAAGTCGATATCTACCCGAAATAAATCAAACGCCATAGTAACCTCTAATGAAATGAAACATCGCTTTTGGAATCTTAGATCATTCGCATCCCGTCTCAGCCTTTGGGTCATTCTGACGGTAGCAATTATTTTAGTGGCCACTGCAGCTGTCGCCAACCTGTTCGTTCGCGACGGCATCCTCCGCGAGGAACAATTGCGGGCCACAAGTGCTTTGGAAAACGCAGAAGAGCACATCAACAAAGTGTTCATCGCGGTGGAGACAGCCGTGAAGAATCACACCAACGAGATCAAGAAGAATTTGAATGCACCCCACGAGGAAATGTATCGCATCACCCGTGAGATGTTAGAGACAAACCCTATGATTGTCGGGTCTGCCATTGCTTTCGAACCCAACTATTACCCCGAAGAAGGGCGCTATTTCTCTCCTTACAGCTATCGGGCAGAAAATGGCGAAATAATCTCCAAGCAATTGGGCACCGCCACCTATGACTACCCCACCATGGAATGGTTTCAAACCCCTAAACAATTGAAGAAGGGGCATTGGAGCGAACCATATTGTGACACGGGAGGTGGTGAGATAACCATGACCACCTACAGTTATCCGCTGATAGACAATGAAGGTAATGTCTATGCCATTGTCACTGCCGACGTATCACTCGATTGGCTCTCACAGATGATGGACTCACTGAAGTACTACGACCAATCCTACTGCTTCATCCTCTCCAGAGATGGCACATACCTTGCCCATCCCGTCAAGAAGACGGTGCTGAGCGAGACCATTTTCGATGCCGCAAAGAAGTTGAAGAGCGACGACTTAGCACAAATCGGTCATGAAATGGTGGATGGAAAGAATGACATGAGACGTTTCCGTTCTCCCCATCTAGGACATTCGTTCATATTCTATAAGCCTGTTATTCGTACAGGTTGGTCCATGGCGATTGTGTGCAGCGCAGAGGAATTCTTCCACAACGCCACCCAAGCTGGCATTATCGTGGCAGTGATTATCTTGATCATGCTTATCTTGCTCGCCATTATTTTGCGAGCCGGTGTTCGTCGTCTCACCAAACCTTTGGTGCAGTTCACCAATGCGGTGAACGAGGTGGCATACGGAAACCTCGATGCGGAACTGCCAAAAATTAAGACTAAAGACGAGATGCTGAGGTTATATAACTCTTTCCGCAAGATGCAGAAATCGCTCACTTTCCAGATGGATGAGCTCAAGCAGGTGAACGAGCAGAAAGGACGCATTGAAAGAGAATTACAGATTGCTAGCAACATCCAGAAGTCGATGCTTCCGAAGATATTTCCACCCTATCCTGAACGTGATGACATCGACATCTACGGACAACAGACACCTGCTAAAGCTGTAGGTGGTGACCTTTTCGATTTCTACATCCGTGATGAGAAACTCTTCTTCTGCATCGGTGATGTGTCGGGCAAGGGCATTCCAGCCTCTCTGGTCATGGCTGTGGCACGTTCCCTTTTCCGTACCCTCTCCATGCACGAGCCACATCCTGACCGCATCATCACACAAATGAATGACCGCATGTCTGAAGATAACGAATTGAACATGTTCGTCACCCTATTCATCGGAGTGCTGGATTTGCCTACGGGACGACTGCGCTACTGCAATGCGGGACACAACGCTCCACTCCTGCTCAATCAGGCAGACAACCTCAAGCAGAAAGTATTCCTTCCCTGCGACAGCAATCTCCCCATCGGTATCATGGGCGGATGGAAATTCACACAACAGGAAACCAATATCATTCCCGGCACCACCCTCTTCCTCTACACCGACGGACTCACAGAAGCAGAGAACATAGAACATGAGCTGTACGGTGAAGAGCGGATGATTAACGCCGTTCCATTTGCCATCGACTCAAAAGAAATCATAGAACGTGTGACAGAGGATGTACATGTCTTCACAGGTGATGCTGAGCAAAGTGATGACTTGACCATGCTCACCATTTGCTACATCAAGCCCGACCACCATCAACGGTTCCAGCAAGAACTTATGCTGACTAACGATGTTGACCAGGTACCTCAACTCAACGAGTTTGTGGATACCGTTTGTGAGGCGGTAGGCTTCGACATGGCCACCACCATGCAGATGAACCTTGCAATGGAAGAGGCTGTGGTGAACGTGATGAACTATGCATATCCACAAGGCACTACCGGCGACATTCACATCGTGGCAGCCGCCAACGATAAACGCCTCAAGTTTGTCATCAGTGATAGCGGTATGCCATTCGACCCCACCATGCGAAAAGAAGTGGACACTACCCTCTCTGCAGAAGAACGTCCCATCGGTGGTCTTGGCATTCACCTCATCACACAACTCATGGATAGCATCAACTACGAACGCAGAGACAACAAGAACGTGCTGACCCTGAGAAAGAAATTGACAAGTGACAAGTAAGACTTAATAGATATAATCTGTAATGGAGGATATTATATTTCTCGGATTGAATCTTGGAGCATGGATAACCATTGTAACGATATTGTCCATGTTTTTGACATTACTCTTCACGAGACTGCGCGAGGATGTCGCCTTTCTGGGTGTCATTGCCGTGCTGTTGCTCACAGGTGTCTTGGACACAAAAGAAGCACTGGGAGGATTCTCATCGGGTTCTGTGGTAGTCATCGGTGTGTTGTTCGCCGTGTTGGCAGGACTGGTGCATACAGGTGTATTGCAATGGATTGCACGTTATCTGTTAGGCACCCCAAAGAATTACTCAGCAGCAGTTGTGCGATTGATGTTGCCCGTGGCAGGACTCAGTTCTGTATTGAGCAACACAACGGTGGTGGCATTGTTCGTTGGCATCGTGAAGATGTGGGGAAAGAAACTGAACATAGCCCCTTCAAAACTGCTCATACCATTGAGTTACGCTTCAGGGCTGGGAGGTGTTTGTACCCTCATTGGTACACCTCCGAACCTCATCATTTCGGGACTTTATGCTACTGACACAGGAGAACAACTGAACATCTTCGCCACCACCATACCAGGTCTGGTATGTTTGGCTGTAGGTGTGCTGTCCATCTTGGCTTTGAGGAAACTGCTGCCCGACCGTCGGACTGCAGAGGAATCGTTTGAAAATACGACTGACTACACGGTGGAGATGCTGGTACCTGCCGACTGCCCACACATCGGAAAGACGGTGGAAGAAGCCGGATTGACAAACGTGGAAGGTGGACGGCTGATTGAGATAGTACGTTACGACAAGGAGGTGATTTCCCCTGTACCTGCTGATGAATTCCTGATGGGTGGCGACAGACTGGTGTATGCTGGACGTGTGGCTGAGATCATCAACCTTCAAAAGAGTCATGGACTGGTGAATGCCGACCATCCCGTGTTCTCAATCAATGAGCTGGACAAGAAACGTCAACTCCGTACTGCCTATATCATGCCAGGGTGTCCTTTAGCGGGAAAGCGTATGTCTAACACCACCATTGAACATGACCATCAATTCACGTTGGTGGCTGTGGCACGAATGGGTGAGCGCATCAGCGAGAGTCCACGCGACATCGAATTGAAGGTGGGTGACTCCCTTTTGATTGAATGTGCTCGTGGCTGGAAGGACACGGAAGTGACACAAAGATTGCAGTTCGTAGATGATTCTTCCATTCTTCCCTATAGCGGAAGCAAGACATTGCTGTCAAGTCTCATCATGATTGCGATGATTGTACTATCAAGTCTTGAAGTCATGCCTCTGCTACAAAGTGCCATGTTGGCAGCCATCGCCATGCTTGTGTTCCGCTGCTGCACGCCTACACAAGTGATGAAAGCCATCGATTGGAACATCCTGATGATTTTTGCAGGTAGTGTGGTGATTGGTACAGCCATTCAAAAGACAGGAATGGCTGAGGTGATGGCAAATGGCATGATGTCGCTATGCGGAGACAACCCACTCCTGGTCATGGCAATGATGTGTTTTGCTGGCACATTCCTCACGGAATTTGTCTCCAACACTGCAGCAGGTGCCATCTTCTACCCTATTGTCTATCAGGCAGCGGTGTCCATGGGTGTCAGCCCCCTGCCATTCATCATCTCGCTCATGATTGCTGTTTCAAGCAGCTTTGCGACCCCTATCGGCTCACCCACCCACATGTTGGTTTATGGTCCTGGCGGTTACAGATTCGGTGACTTCCTGAAAATTGGTATCCCGATGAACTTCATCATCTTGGCTGTGAACCTCATCATCGTCAAGCTTCTCTATTCTTTCTAAATGACAGAAAACAAATATACATCTATCTAAAAAACTAAAAAACAATTAAACAACATGATGAAAACAACTATTCAAGAAGAGAACAACAACCAAGTTGTTTATTTTGAAGGACGTCTCGACACGTCTGCATCTTCACAAGTGCAAATGGATGTACAGCCTCTCATCAACGACATCAAGAGTGACATCATCCTCAATTGCGATAAATTGGAATACATCTCATCCAGCGGTCTTCGCATCTTCCTCAGCATTCTGAAAAGCGCAAAAGCTTGCAACAAGCATGTTTATATCCAGGGACTCAACACCGACCTGCGTCAGGTGTTCACCATGACAGGCTTCATCAACCTGTTTGAGTTCAAATAATAGCAGCAATGCTTTTCTCAGTTGCGTTTCTTCAACGACAGAAAAGCCTAATCTACAACATATTCTTTGCAGTCCAACTTTTTGGGCTGCAAAGAATAGATGTGTCGATTTTTTTTTGTAATTTTGCACGATTTTTCCAGCACATATGCTGATAGCACTGCAAAACAAAACGACCAAACAATAAAACGACCTACTATATGGAAAATAGAAGCATTGTTTCGATTGCTGACTATGGGAAGGAGAAAATTCAGTATCTGCTTGA
>JAEEGL011171280.1_pt1 | contig 10880 bp, 12 predicted proteins | sample 9134231 | NCBI WGS metagenome assembly JAEEGL01 (sample SAMN16246548, study PRJNA631951) | gut metagenome | biome: gut microbiome; feature: rumen; material: fiber-attached | host: Bos | place: Iran: Karaj | collected 2018-10
AGTACCTTGATTATTACAATAACCGTCGTATCAAAGCCAAGCTTAAAGGCTTGCCTCCTGCTGTTCACAGAAAGCAAGCCCTCAAAGCTGCTTGATTTAATTCTTTTGTCTAACTTTTTGGGTTCAGATCAGTGCGCCCGACCGGGCTTTTTTTATTTTAGCGCGGAAATGAGCTGACGTTTTTTTACAGCGCGTCCTTTCGTGGCCGCGCCCTCAGAACACGTCCTTCTCCACCTTTTCGGGGGGAGTGTCAAGCTTTTCGGGGTTGTTGAGATAGCGGCGGAAGCTCTTGAACGCGGAGGCGTAGTAGAACCCGTCGCAGATGCGCTCGTCGGAAACTATCGTAAAGTCCATGTACTTGCGGCGCACGGGCTGCCCGTCGTCGCCGGTTTCGGTGACGGTGCGGCGGGAGCCGAAGGCGATGAACGCGGGGATGTTGCCGAAGTCGTAAAGGTGGTGGAATACGGGCGGAATGCCAAGCGAACCCAGCGCCGTTACGAAAACCGACCCGTGGAAGGGCGAAAGCCGCATTATCCACCTGGGCAGCAGGCCGAAATAGTCAAGCAGCTTCAAAAACCAGACGAGGAACTTTTTAATAACACCCGGCACAGCGTTTATAAGCCCCGCGAGCTTGTCGAAGCTCGAATCGAGCGGCGTCGCCTTGGCCTCCCCTATCTGCTCGGTGTACCTGCGGTAAACGTCGGCGGGGGTGTCCGTCGGCTCGAAATAGACCTTTATGATGGTCTCGGGCGCCTCGGCGGTCATCTCCTTTTTAACGGCCATGGCAAGCTCTATCTCGGTATCCCTCGTGAATATCTTCTGCCCGCTTATAAAGCGGTTGCACGCGGGGTGCTTGGCGATGACCCTTACGTACGCCGCCGCGATAATGTGCAGCATGCCGAAGCCCGGCATACCCTCCTCGCGCTTGCGGCGTATGTAGTCCTCGGCCTTGGAGCATTCTATCGTGTCGTGAAAGTACGTCGCCGCGCCGTTGCGGTTGGGCATTATGTATATCGCAACTCCGTTCAGGGGGTCGAGCGAGCGCACCAGCCTGCCGTCGGGCCTGTCGCCGCGGCGGGGACGGTACGTCTCCCACATATACTTTACCATTATGCAGGCTGAGAGCAGAAGCGCCGCCATCATAAGCAGCACGCTTATCTCGGGAAGTGACTCGAAAAAGCTCCTTTCCCCGCGCACCCACAGGGGTATATCCTCCACCGCAAGGTGGTAGGCAAGCGGCAGCGCAAACACAAGGATCGCGGGGACTTTCGTCCGTATGCGCATGGCGTTCACCGTAAGGTCCCAGATCACGAAAGCGGCGGCGTACAGCGCAATGCAGAGTATGACCTGCCAAACGGCGGTCACGGGAGTACCCTCCTCGCGGTACAGGGCAATTATGCGCGCCGTAAAGAACACCGCCCCCATCAGCACGGGAAAGCTCGTTTTGTAAAGCCTGTCATGCCCGTGCCCCAAAAGCTCCGCCGCGAACGACACCGCGGCAAGCGCAGGCAGCACCACGAGCAGGAAGACCCACCAGCCTATGCTGCGCCCCTCGGCGCCGCCCATGGCGAAATACACTATGCGGGCCGCCGCAGCCAGCACCATAAGCGCCGCCGCCGCCCAGCAAAGCGGGTTCCTCCTCGATATGCCGAATGTGGTGTATTTGTTATCCATGCTTACATTATAGACCTTTCGGCGCAAATAATCAACCGCATTAGATGCATTGAGGAAAAAAACGCGGCGTGTGCGAGGAGTCGTTCAAAAAAACATGATAAAAAAACATGATAAATCCAAAATTAATACTTGACACAACTAAAAGTTAATGCTAAAATAAAACAAGATAACAAAAGGAGGTATTAATATGAGCACTACGAAGGGATATGACACGATTTTAAAGCTGACAACCGAGAGGCTAAATGTGCTGATTGCTGACAGCAGGCACACGCCTAAGTTCTTTGTGGGTAGATATCTTACCAGAGCCCATGTGACAAATCCTGCCCCTAAGGAAATGACGCTGAGCGAAGTAAAGCGAATATCAGCGCAGTTCATCGACATCGTTTCTATATTTGAAAACATAGGTTCAAATATAGATTACTTTACGGAAACGCAAGGTGAAACCGATGCGTTGGAAGCTATCGCTGCTGCAAACAGCTTGATGCAAACAACTTATACCCCGATTTACTTTGCAGCCGAGGTGGTCGTTGAAAACCTTACGAGCGCGCAAAAGACGAGTTTGCGAGCGTACTATAATAAAATCAACACAGTGCTCTCAAACGCGAGTCAAAACCCAAGACACTATAAACTGGGGATGTATGGACCTGGCAATACATGTAATTACATAAAGGGCTATTTCCCGGGCATGTTTACAATGAGTGGAAACCCTCAGGGAAACTATTCTACATGGACGATCAAGCAAAGACCGAAAGCAACCAACGAACAATATCCGACTTTGAATGGAGTTACAGTTCAAGTGGATTTTGACGAAACAAATGCGTCCAATTATGGTGGTTGGCAGTATCACTCGTTCCCTTCGACATGGGAAAACTACGGGAATGCAGTACGGCATAGGAAAGAATGCTCTATCTGCCATAACTACAAATACGAAAATCATGTTCCTGATTCTACGGGAACCAGATGCACGGTTTGTGGATTTCAAGGGATAATTGGCGGCACACAGGAGGCTCCGGATGATGAACCGACTGAATAAACCCATATGCGCTCTTGTCTGCGCGCTTGCGCTGTGCCTTTTGCTGACGGGGTGCGCCGGGGACGGCAAAACGCCCGCAGAGCCCGTGCTTTCCGACTCGCCTCAGACCGAAGCGCAGACTCCCGCGCCTTCAGACGCTGCCGGGGATCCTACGGAGCTGCCCACGGCGCAGACCGAAGCACCTGCGCCGCAGACCACGGCTCCCGCGGAGGATACGCCCGCGCCCACGGCCTGGGAGGCGCCCCGGCCGGAGTGGAGCGTTACCGCGGAAAGAAGCCATGCCGAAGAGTGCGCGGAGGCCGCGCGCGCCATGCTTGAGGGCAGGCCGTTCGAGCCGTTTGCTTTTGCATGGTATGAAACGGCGTATTTGATGGACTTCGACGGCGGAGCGCTGACCGCAAACAAGGTCGTGTTCAACATAACGGGCAGCGGCGGGGGCGAGTATTATTCGCTGTGCGCGGACCCCGTTTTAAGCCTGCCCGCCGAGCTTGCAAAGGACGCCGAACAGGCCGTACTGCGCAATTACTGCGATATCCACGGCCTGGCTCCCGACGAGGCGCCCAAGGGCATTTACCCCTGCCGCGGGTACGTCGGCGGGGATCACCTGATACTGACCGGGGGAGAGGTGCTTATGCACGCCACGGCTCAGGCGGTTTTTTACAGGGATGGATCGGGCCGGTGGTCGGAGCTTCCCTGCGCCGATTTCGGGCAAAAGCTGCTTACAGGCGGCTTCGTTATGGACGCAGATACGGCATGGCTGTGCTTCAGCGCGTTCGACGAGGGCGACGGCAGCGGTTTTGCCGTGTACTCCACCTTCGACGGCGGCACAAGCTGGCAAAAGGTCAGCCTGCCCGTCCCGCAGGAGTACGCGGGGTATTCTTCGGCCTATGCGTTCTCACCCGTTTTCGATGGGCAGCGCGGCGTTATGCCAATTGAATTTCTCTATGAGGGGCGGCCCGCTGCAAACGCCTGCTTCCTGACGGAGGACGGCGGCGAAAGCTGGCGATTCGTACTGCCCGGGTAATGTGCGCCCGCCCACATAAAAAGCCCGATGCGCGGCGCATCGGGCTTTCATATAGGAAATTTTATTTAACGGTGGTGCCGGCCTCGCCCTTCAAAGCGTCTACGGCCTTGTCAAGGCTGGTGATGATGGCCCTTCTGCCGGGCTTGGAGGCGACGAACTGCATTGCGGCCTCGACCTTGGGCAGCATGGAGCCGGGCGCGAACTGGCCCTCGGCAATGTAACGCTTGGCGTCGTCTATGGTGAGCACGTCAAGATCCTTCTGGTCGGGCTTCTTATAGTTGATGGAGACCTTTTCAACGGCGGTGAGAATGACGAGAGCGTCGGCGTCGATATCCTCGGCCAGCTTCTCGGAAGCAAGGTCCTTGTCGATGACCGCCGCGGTGCCCACGTAATTGCCGTCCTCGTCCTTATACACGGGTATGCCGCCGCCGCCCACGGTGATGGGCACGAAGCCGCCTGCCATCAGGCACTTCACGGCGTCAAGCTCCACTATCTCAACGGGCTTGGGAGACGCGACGACCCTGCGCCAGCCGCGGCCCGCGTCCTCCTTCATGACGTAGCCGCGCTCGGCTTCCAGAGCCTTCGCCTCGTCCTCGGTGTAGAAGGGGCCGATGGGCTTGGAGGGATTCTTGAACTTCTCGTCCTCGCGGTCGACTACGACCTGGGTGACGATGGTGGCGACGCGGGTGTGATTGCCCCTGCGGCGAAGCACCTTTTCAAGACCCTGCTGCATGTGGTAGCCGATGTATCCCTGGCTCATCGCGCCGCATACGTCAAAGGGCAGAGCGGGGGTGATGCTGTTTGCCGCCTCATTCTGCAGAACGATGCGCCCTACCTGCGGGCCGTTGCCGTGGGCGAGAGCTACGGTGTAACCCTGCTCGATAATGTCGGCGATGTACTCGGAAGTCTTCTCAACGACCTCGAGCTGATTCGCGGCGGTCGCGGGCTTGCCCGCCTCCTGCAGAGCGTTGCCGCCCAGCGCGATGACGATCTTTTCCATTAAAGCCAAATCTCCAAATCAAAAAAATATTTGCCCGAAGCATTCCGCGGGCTAAAATTGATTATCCCACCTTTTTCCCTTATTGTCAAGGAAAAAGCGGAATATATGTTGTTTATGCCCGTTCCGCCGCCGTCATCAGCGAAACGCCCGCCCTTTTGGCGTATACGGCGGCGCGCATAAGCCCCTCGCAGGGGGCCTCGCGCACGGAGATGACCTCATATTTCATCCCGTCCGCCTGCACTTCCTTTATCTTCGCGTTCTCATCGCCCAGTATCAGCAGAGCGGTCTCATCCTCGTCCGGCTGTATCTCCCACACGGGCGCGTCCTCCGGCAGGCCGACGAGCTTTTTCAGGCGCTTCGCCTCCGCGTTCACCTCTTCAAAGAAGGGCGAAACGGGTATCGGCTCCCCGCTGTAAACGGCGGCGCAGCGGATGAGCTTTTCCTCGAGCCCCTCAAAGCCGAAGCCCGCCTTCCGGTAGACCTCGCCCATGAAGTCGGCGAAGAACCCGGCGGGAATAAGCGAATAGAGCCGCGCCTCAAGCCCGTCCAGCTCCTCCTTCGTCACGCTTTCGCGGTTCAGGCGAAAGCGCAGCATCACGTTCCCGCCGTAATGGGGGAGCAGCACGTATTCCTCAAATACGAAAAGCCCGCCGGAAAGAACGGGGATCTCCCGGCGAAGCTTGTCGATCAGATCAAGACAGCGCATATCACTCAAAGAACACCGGCAGCAGGCGCCTGAACTCCTCGTAGAGGGGGACGGCCACGGCGCGCATGTCGGGGTGCGCAGCGGGCGCGGTGCGCAGGGCGAAGAAATGCCGCCACTCTCTGAGGTTCATCGTGCAGATGAACTCGGTCTTTAACGAATTCGGCAGCACGCTCCTTGCCGTTTCGGGCGCGGCTCCCGCGTTCAAAAGCTCGAAATAGCTTTTTTCGGCGTTCTCCATCGCGCGCTCCCAGGCGGCGTACTCGGGCGTGCCCTCGGTCAGTTTCGCGGGCTTTATAAAGGTTATCTCCCCCCCGAACTTGTCCTTGGCGTAATTGCAGTAGCGGGTGGATTCCTGCGAATAGCTTGCCAACCTGTGACGTACCCACTCGTGCGAAACGCCGCGGTCGGTGATTATCCTGACGCTGACGGAATAATGCTCGATGGGGCTTTCGTGCCCGCGGGCGAGCATGCTCCGTATCAGGCGCTCCGCGCTTCCCTCGTCGATCTTGCCCTCGGATTTGTAGCATACCCTGCCGCACAGCTCTATGCGGCGGTAGACCTCCTCGCGGTCTATGGGGGTCACTATCTCGAAGGACGGGCTTATAACTCGCATACTTTCTTCCTTTCGATACCGTTTTCGGTGCGCACGACTATCTCGGCGATACCGGCGTTTTTTATAAGCCGGGAGCATATTACGCAGGGAGCGGGGCTTGCCATTTCGCCGTTCTCGTCGAACCCGGCAAGGTATAGTACGGAGCCCAGCATATCGCGCCTCGCGGCGGAGATTATGGCGTTCTGCTCGGCGTGCACGGCTACGCATTTTTCGTACTGCTCGCCGTGGGGGATATTGTTCTTTGCGCGCCAGCACTCACCCTCGTCGCAGCAGTTGGGCTCGCCTCTGGCGGCTCCGTTGTAGCCGGTGGAGATTATCTCGTCGTTCTTGATGATGACCGCTCCGTACCTGCGCCTCAGGCAGGTGGACCTCTGCGCGACGGCGGCGGCAATGCCCAGATAGTATTCGTCCTTAGTTATGCGCTGCATGGCGTACCTCCATAGAGTGATGATTGATTTTACCATAAGCGGAAGGCGTTCGCAAGAGTGGCGCCCGATTATGCCGCAGCATATAATAAGTAAAAAGGAGGAGACCCCATGGAGATACGCGGCATAGACGTTTCGCGCTGGCAGGGCGATATCGACTGGACGGCGGCGGCCGGGAGCGGCCTGCGCTTTGCCATGATAAAGGCGTGCCAGGGCACGAAAGAGGACCCGAAATTCAAAAGAAATATCGAGGGCGCTGTAAAGGCCGGCATTTACGCGGGGGCGTACGTTTACAGCCTTGCGGAGGACGCGGAGACTGCCGGGGCCGAGGCCGAGGCGGTGCTGAAGCTTGTCCGGCCCTACGAGCTGCGCTGGCCCGTCGCGCTCGACCTGGAGCACGCGGGCTTCGAGAAGCTCCCGAAAGCCCTGCGCCTTCGCGTGATAGACGCCTTCTGCGGCAGGATAAAGGCCGCCGGGCGCGTGCCGATGATCTATTCGAGCAGCGACTGGTTCAGGCGCGTCATACCCAAGGCCGCGATAAAGCGTTACAGCGTGTGGCTTGCAAGGTGGCGCGGCGACCCGCCCGAGGAGGATTTCGCCTACGCAATGTGGCAGAGCGGCACGGGAGAGATACCCGGGATAAACGGCCCGACGGACCTTGACGTGAGCTTTACTGACTTTTCGCTGTACACCGTGCCGACCGCGGAGTTTGCCGTGACCGTCCCGCGAAAGCGCGGCGAGGCGTACCTTAAAATGCAGGAGGCGCTGAACGCATCGGGCTACCGCGACGACAGCGGCGCCCCCCTTGCCGAGGACGGCGTGTGGGGCAAAAAGAGCATGCAGGCGCTTTTGCGCCTTGCGTCCCGCGCCGCATCGCGGGAGAACGCCGAACCGCAGCACGGAGCGCAGCCCGCGGCCCTAACGCCCGACCGCCGTTTTGAGCGCCGCCCATGACAGAGCGGCCCCCGCGGCAAACCCCGCGCAGGCGTAAAGGCGGGGCTCGCCTCCGTTCAGCCTGAAGAGCGCCGCCGCAAGCAGGGCAAGCGTCAAAAGCGCCGCAAGCACGTCCGCCGCCGCAAAAAGCAGACGCAGCCAAAACGGCGTGCGGAGCCCCCTTCGCGCGGCGGAGCAGAGCAAACGCGGCAGGCGCAGCAGGAATATCGCCGCCCCCGCGACGATCCCCGCCCGTATGCACATCAGCAGCACGGGCAGCTCCGAAAGCGTGTTTCGCATCAGCGGAACAGCCGTGACAAGAGCGAGCCCCGCTTTTGCGGCGGCTCCTCCCCGTACTCGAGCGCGGCTATCCCGCCCTCCACGCCTATCACGCCCTCGGCAAGGTCGAGCCGCGTTATGTGCAGGCCCTCGCCCTCTATCAGCATGGCGCCGGCGTCTGTCAAAAGCGTTATCTCGCGCTCGTTGAAGGAGCCCACGTCAGACACTCCCGTTATACTCAAGACCCGTCTGTCGTCCAGATGCACGGTATGCGAGCGGAGCCTCAGCCCCTCGCCCGCGCGCAGTTCGTTTGCCGTCATATTTTCCTCCGTTGTGTTTTTTTACATAATACTACGGCAAGGGGAATATTATACACGGGCGGCGACGCTGCTTTTCAGGCGCAAAAACCTTAAAAACACTTGCTTTTTCGCCGCAAAAAAAGTTGCGTTTCCGACAATGATTTCGCTTGACAAACGCAAAGAGGGGTATTAAAATATAAAAAGAGATTGAGAAAAATATTTTCAGAGGCATTTATGTAATGACGAGCTGTTTTGCTTTGACAACGTATTTGTTTGCTTATGCCCATTTTTATACCCGGAGTGTATTATGACCAGAGAAATGCTGCTTAAAAAAAGTGTGGACGACCTGCGCGAGATCGCAAGGACCATGGGCGTCAAGGCCGTGACGAGGTATCGCAAGGCCGAGCTTGCCGACATTATAATGAACGGCGGCGCCGTGCCGGAGTCCGTTGCGGCGGGCAAGTCCAAGCGCGCCAAGGAAGAGCCCGAGGCGGTTGCGGACGCCGCGCCCGAAGCCGCGCCCCAAGCCGCGCCCGCGGACGTCGACTATGCACCGCGCCGCAGGGGCAGGCCCAGAAAGGCGATAAACGACCCCACGCCGCCGGCTCCCGCCGAGGCGGAGGCCGGGAGTGAGAATGCGGAGCCTGCGGTTCCCGAAGCACCCGCGGCGGAGGCTCCCGAGGTCCCCGCGGCGGAGGCGCAGCCCGCTCCTGCCGATATCCCCGCTGCCGGCGGCATGCGCGGGTATCAGCGCGTCGACATACCCCAGCCCGCCCAGTGGGATAGACAGTATCCCCGTCAGCAGGATTATCAGTCCCGGGCAAGGTACGACAGGTCCTATTCCGGCTCCGATTATCAGCCCCGCGGCGGCGACAGGGGGGGCCGCTATCAGCAGCGCGACCAGAACCGCTATTATAACGACAGGGACTATAACCGCGCCTATCAGCAGGGCCGCAGCTACGATCAGCCCCGCGACTATCAGGATTACAGGCAGGGCTTCCCCATGTATCCGCAGGACATGCAGCGCGGCTTCTATCCGCAGGAGGGGGATCCGGGCTTCCGCGGGCAGGGCTACTATAACGCCGAGTACGGCACCAGCAACCCCGCCGTGCCCGAGCTGCTTGAAAACGGCGACTGCGGCGACGCCGAGGGCATCCTCGACATCGCAAACGACGGCTACGGCTTCCTCCGCTGCGAAAACTACCTGCCCGGCCCCAAGGACGTTTACATTTCCAACGCGCAGATACGGCGCTTCCGCCTGAAAAACGGCGACAAGGTCACGGGCAAGACCCGCCCCTCGCGCGAGACGGATAAGTTCCCCGCGCTGCTGTACATCACCGCCGTCAACGACTGCCCGCCCGAGGAGATGATCGGCCGCCGCCCGTTCGAGGAGCTGGTGCCCATTTTCCCAAACGAGCGCTTCACGCTCGACCTGCCCGACGCCAAGCCCCGCGAACGCCTTGCGATCAGGCTTATCGACCTTATGGCGCCCATTGGCCGCGGTCAGCGCGGCATGATCGTAAGCCAGCCCAAGGCCGGCAAGACCACGCTGCTCAAAAACATAGCCAACGGCATCTCAAACAATTATCCCGAAGTTACGCTCATCGTGCTGCTGATCGACGAAAGGCCCGAGGAGGTCACCGATATGCAGCGCAGCATAAAGGGCGAGGTAGTCTACTCCACGTTCGACGAGCAGCCCGAAAGGCATACGAAGGTCGCCGAAATGGTCATGGAGCGTTCCATGCGTCTGGTAGAGCAGGGCAAGGACGTAGTCGTGCTGCTCGACTCCATAACCAGGCTTGCGCGCGCGTATAACCTCACCATCAACTCCACCGGCAAAACGCTCTCCGGCGGTATGGACCCGGGCGCGCTGCATAAGCCCAAGCGCTTCTTCGGCACCGCGAGGAACATCGAAAACGGCGGCAGCCTCACCGTCATCGCCACCGCCCTCGTCGAGACCGGCTCGCGTATGGACGATATGGTTTATGAGGAGTTCAAGGGTACCGGCAATATGGAGATACACCTTGACCGCAAGCTGTCCGAAAGGCGCATTTTCCCCGCTATCGACATTTACAAGTCCGGCACCCGCCGCGACGAGCTGCTGCTCTCGCCCGAGGACGCCGAGTGCGCCAACACCCTGCGCCGCATGCTCTCTGCGGGCAACACCGCCGACGTTGCCGAGCAGGTCATCGAAATGATGGTCAACTCCGAAACGGACGAGGAGTTCCGCGAGGCCGTGCGCAAGCTTGCCGGCGGGTATGAGTCCAAGGGCTTCACACTCGGCCGCAATTTCATGAGACACTATTGATAAAACGCCGAAGGGCCGCCGATCGCACGGCAGCCCTTCTTTTTTTGCCCTTTTCAGTTTTTTTCGGCAAACGCAGCCGGCCCTGCCGCATATCGGCAGGGCTCAAAGCCCGTCAAATCATTTCTCCAGCAGATCCTCGGCCTTAACGCCCAAAACAGCCGCGAAGCGAGCCGCCACCTTTTTGGAAAGATTGCGGCTGCCGCACATGTACTTGTAAACGATACTGCTGCCAAGGCCGACAGCCTGAGCGAACGTGCGGCCGGAATACCCCTTTTTCTTTAATACTGCGGAAAATCTGGTCATGTAAAGGCGCCCCTTTGCATTGTATATCGGTCGTCAAAATCACTATAACATAACGCGAACGAAAAAGCAAAGTATTTTTTGGCTTTTAAGCCTCAACGCCGAAAATGTAATTGTTTTTCACAAGATAAGCAAGCTTCTTGTGTAATAATTTGTTGGTTTGTCAATGATATGTGACAAAGTGGGGGAAAGAAAACAGCTGTCCTTGGGAGAGTGCCAAAGCAACGGGCGCATGGGGAAGTCGTTGTACTTTCGCTGGCGCACAGCAAGCTGTTTTCTGAAATCC
>JAEEGL011736362.1_pt1 | contig 10880 bp, 9 predicted proteins | sample 9134231 | NCBI WGS metagenome assembly JAEEGL01 (sample SAMN16246548, study PRJNA631951) | gut metagenome | biome: gut microbiome; feature: rumen; material: fiber-attached | host: Bos | place: Iran: Karaj | collected 2018-10
CGGAGGGTAGGGTGGGTTCACCACCACGTACATTCCGTCAACAGCTTGGAGCAGTCGCTGGGCATGAATCTTATTCGATTCCTCTTCAATATGTCGGAAATTCTCTGCCTGTGCTTTCTTGTTCTTCAGACACTCCTCATGTGAATGTAATACGATATCCTTGTCGGTGATTCCCCCGGGGATGTCTTGTCTCTTTGAGAGATAGACAGTTTGGGGAAGGTCACGTATCTCATGGATCTTCTTCCCGGCCGACAATTCCTCGGCTATCCTGATAACGGTTTTCTCCCCCATGCCATAACTGATGATGTCCGCTTTAGAGTCACAGAGGATACACTTCATCAGTTTGTCTTGCCAGTAGTCATAGTGGGTCAGCCGTCGTAAGGATGCTTCAATTCCTCCCAATACGATGGGAACGTCAGGATATAACTGACGGAGTATCTTACTGTAAACAATAGTAGGATATTCTGGACGACAGTCGTGCCTGCCATCGGGACTATAGGCGTCTTCGGAACGCAGTCTTCTGTTGGCAGTGTATTTGTTGACCATCGAGTCCATACAACCGGGAGAGATACCGAAGAAGAGTCGGGGAGCCCCTAATTTCTTAAAGTCACGGTAGTCTCCATGCCAGTCGGGTTGGGGGATGATGGCCACGCGATAGCCATGAGCTTCGAGTACCCTGCCGATAACGGCTGCACCAAACGACGGATGATCCACATAAGCATCACCCGAAAACAGAATGACATCGAGTTGATCCCACCCGCGCAGTTCTGTCTCCTTCTTCGTCGTTGGTAAGAAATCCGACAGCTTGTATTCCCTCATCAACTACTCAGCTGTTTCCTCTTCCTTTGTTTTCTCCTGCCATTCAACAAAGAGCAGCACCAGGTTATGTAACCCTAAAGCCTTCATGTTCGTGTTATAAATAACATCCAGACACAGATCCATCAAGTCTTTGTCAATCTCCTTCTGTGATTCGAGGATAGAACGGCAGTTAAGTTTCAACTTCTCCAAAACGGTCTCGTCCACAATGCCATTACTGTCGATGAGGTTTTTCAACAACGTATATCGCATGATGGTTTCCAGATGTTTATCACTCACCTCTATGCTTCTGGTTCCTGAAGCATTTGCTTGTATTTTGTACATCATACCTTTTATTATTTACTTATTCTAAGGCAAAGATAGTGAAAACTGAGTGCAAAACAAAATATTTGATTATATTAATTGGTTTTTTCCGATAAAAAGATTATTTTTGTAAAAAAATATCTGTATCATGAAAAGATTGTTTCTCTACGCCATGTTCATGACAGTCACATTATCATCTATGGCACAGTTAAAATTATCATCTAACAACATCGACAAGGTGTTGAAGTCAATGACCATCGAAGAGAAAGCTCAAATGCTTGTAGGCTTTCATTTCGGTAAGTCTTACACTGGCTTACCGGTAGCCGATGTCAATAGTACAGCTATCGTACCGGGTGCTGCTGGTTTTACGGCGGATATCGAGCGACTGGGCATTCCACATACAGTACTTGCTGACGGTCCTGCCGGCTTGCGAATCAGTCCCAAACGTCGTAATGACAGCAAGACCTATTACTGTACGGGGTTTCCTATAGGTACACTCCTTGCAGCCACCTTCAACAGAGATCTGGTTTATCAGGTGGGACAAGCAATGGGTAATGAGGTGTTGGAATACGGGTGTGACGTACTTTTAGGACCGGGTATGAACCTGATGCGCAACCCTCTTTGCGGACGAAACTTTGAATATTATTCAGAAGACCCTTTCCTGGTCGGTCTCACTGCATCTGCTATGATTGATGGTATTCAGAGCATGGGAGTAGGCGTATCTGCCAAGCATTTTGCAGGCAATAATCAGGAGACAAACCGACTGTATAACAATGCAGTTATCAGTCAGCGTGCCCTCCGTGAACTCTATCTTAAAGGCTTTGAGATTGCAGTAAGAAAGAGTCAGCCATGGACTATCATGAGTTCTTATAATAAGATCAATGGAATGTGGACCCATGAGAATAAGGAATTACTCACCACGATCCTTCGTGATGAATGGGGATTCAAGGGGATGGTGATGACTGATTGGACGGGTACACGTAATACTAAATTACAAGTGGCTGCTGGTAACGATCTGCTCACACCAGGCAATGAGGAACAGTATAAGCAGATAGTAGAAGGTGCGAAAAACGGCAGTATCAGCATGAACGATATCAACCGTAATGTCAAACGTATCTTGGATTATATCGTCAAGACACCTCATTTCCGCAACTATCGTTTTTCCAATACACCTGACATCAAGGCCCATGCAGCCGTAGCACGCAAAGCAGCACCCGAAGGTATGGTGTTGTTGAAGAATGAGGGTGCGTTGCCATTCAAACAGATAACTGACACATTGCCACATGTTGCCCTTTTCGGTGTAACATCCTATAAGTTCTTTGCCGGTGGCACAGGGTCTGGTGACGTGAATAAACCCTATGTGGTAGATCTCAAACAAGGTCTTGCCAATGCCGGTTTCGTGATGGATAAGACTCTCACTAACGTGTATGAGAGATATAAGGAATACGGTTTGGTAGAATTGGAAGCCGAGATGGGAAGACAATATGGTGGATGGTTCCATCCCCGTCCACGACTGAAAGAACCGCAGTTCGGTGAGAACATCTATCGTTTTGCTGCAGAGAATAATGATGTGGCTATTGTAACGTTGGGTAGAAGTAGTGGTGAGGGACAGGACCGACCTTATTACGATTTCAACATCTATAACGATGAGAAAGAGATGTTGAATGCAGTATGCAAGGAGTTCCACAAACTAAAGAAAAAAGTAATTGTCATCCTGAATGTCGGTGGGGCTGTAGAGACAGCATCCTGGCGTGACATGGCAGATGCCATTTTACTTGCATGGCAACCTGGCATGGAGGGTGGTAATGCTATTGCTGATGTGCTTGTGGGTTTTGCCTATCCATCAGGAAAACTACCGGTTACCTTCCCGGTAAATATCGATGATGTACCCTCTACCAAGCATTTCCCCAAAGACTATACCTTCTGGAATGACAACAGGATGACAGCAGAACAACGTGCAGCCATACCAAACTATGCAGAGACGGTTTATGAGGAAGATCTGAATGTGGGTTACCGTTATTTCCAAACTGCCGGTAAGCAGGTGAGCTATCCTTTCGGTTACGGATTGGGATATACCCACTTCGAATACAGTGGTGCCTCGGTCAAGAAAAAAGGAAATAACTACGTAGCTACTGTCGTTATAAAGAATACGGGTAATTACGTTGGAAAAGAGACCGTACAACTGTACATCACGGCTCCTGCCGGTAAACTGGTCAAACCAGCTCTTGAACTGAAAGCGTATGCCAAAACACGTGAACTGCAACCTGGTGAGTCACAACGGGTAGAGATGACATTCTCAAATTACGATCTGGCTTCTTATGATGAGTCACAACAGTCATGGGTAACAGATGGCGGACAATATACTGCCCGCTTTGCTGCCAGTGTAAACGATATCCGTCAGAACGTACCATTCATCGCAAAACAACAGAAGGTAAAATGCCATGATGTATTAAAGAGATAAATTCATCTTTAGTCTGCAGGTACCATTCAAGTAGGAAACTCTCATCATATTTAAATTTATCCCACAAAACTTTGTGGAATAAAAAATAAATAGTACTTTTGCAGGCACAAAGGAAGATTGGCAGAGTGACCGAATGCGCTGGACTCGAAATCCGGTATACCCATTACGGGTATCGGGGGTTTGAATCCCTCATCTTCCGCAAAAGAAAAAGAGGAATCATCGAGCCGGGTTGTAGCGTCGTTCGCAGAACGGTGGCAACATAAGAGGCGAGATAATCCCTCATCTTCCGCAAAAAGGAGCATCACTCTCCTTTGAATGTAGAAGGAAGTCGTAAAAAACTTCCCTCTTTTTTTATAATCAGGTATTTAAGCTTGTTAGGTGGAACGTGTAATAGGGTCCCAATTAGATACTTGAATGGCTCTAACCTTGCTTAATCGCTGCCTTAACTTGCGCCATGTTGCTGCGCGAGACGGGGAGTGATTCGTGGCAGTGCTTGATGAGCAACTGGGTGGAGCCGGAATTTGAGACGATCTGCTCGACCTGACCAAGGTTGACCAGGAAGGCGCGATGGCAACGGACGATCATCGGATACTCCTGCAGCGTTTCCTCCATCTGTTTCATAGTGGCGCGAAGCATGTCGGTACGCACCTGTCCGTTGCGCAGATGGCAGACCTTCACATAGTTGCCAACGGCCTCAATATATAATAGGTAGGAAATCAGGAGCGTCACCGATTCGTTGGTCGTGCCAGTGAGCGTGAGCTCCTGCTGGCGGGGCTTTTCGCTCGGTTCTTCCACTTCGTTCACCGCAGAATCATCCTGTTCACGAACTTCGGAATTGACATCCGTATCAACTGTCGGGCTATCCGTAGACATGGTTTGCAAGGATTTCTTCTGCATCTCCTTCAACTCCTCGTTCATCTGTTTCGTCTCTTCCAATTCCATCGCCAGATACTTGCTTCGGAACTTGAAGCGCCAGTAGAGTCCGATGGCGAAGGAGAGGAAAGCAATGATTGCCAGCGTCTCCAGATAGTTGCTTAGCGACAACCGATTGCTCTCCACCAGACTGCTCATCACGAAGTGGCGATACAGACAGATAAACAGGGCGACCAGAGGCGTGTTGATGAGTTGAAAGCGCAGATTGCGACTGATGATATAGTTGATGCCACGTTCGTAGGAGCGAGGCATGCGTACGATGTATCGCAGAATGAGCTCTGTGATGAAACAGGTGAACAAGCCCAATACGAAAAGGCTCAGCAGATGCTGATAGGCCTGCCATTGTCCCGCTTCGAGTCCGAAAGGCTTGAAGATTGCAATCGCCAGTATCATAAAAGCGGTACTGATGAATCGGATGCTGATGGTTTCTCTGTGACTTTTGTTCATACGGCGGCAGGTTCGCTGTTTCAAGTTGTAAAATTACGAAATTTAAGTGAAATGTGAAGAGTGAAAAGTGAAAAATTTGTTTCCACTCGTCACATTTTATTCATTTCGTCCCATATTCATGACCATCTGTCACAAACTCGTGCAGAATATCCCAGAAAATTGGAAGGATATGCTATGCACTGTATCTTTGCATCCAGAAATGTTTTATATAACAGAATCGAGAAATGAATACGAACATGAAACCAAGAACAGTTATCGGCGTCCTTTTTGTTGTATCCAGTCTGCTGAAGCTCGGTACGTTGTGGGGCATACTCCATTGGAGTTGGTTTGAAACGATGTCTGAAAGCCCGTGGGTCATGTATTTCTGCATCTTCCTTTTATTATGTGTAGGGGTACATCTGATTATCGACAGTTATCATCGCGACCCCGACCAATGGCTTCAACGTCCGCTGCCCATCGGTGAGGATGGCAAGCGTATCCGATGCTCGGTTCATTATGGTGGCGACGAGTACGTCTATCATGGCGAGACTTTCCGCGGTGCCCGACTCGACGCTTTCTGCGGCGGCATCCGACTGGACCTGCGCGAGGCCGTGATAACTGAAGACGAGGAGATCGACATCCACACCTTTTTGGGCGGCATCGAACTATTTGTGCCCACGACGGTCAAAGTAGAGGTAAAAAGCCACAGCTTCATCGGCGGCGTCGGCAACCATGCCACACAGACCAACGCCACAAAAGTCCCAACCATCCACATCATTGCCAGCAATATTCTCGGTGGCGTGGATATCAAGAATTGAAATAGTTCAACAAATAATGATTATGAAGATTATTGTCTACAGAAAGACCCACTTAAGCAGGGGCTTCTGCAACTATCTGCAATATTGCAGCGTCCAATACGACAAAGAATTCAAAGAATCGAATTAAATACTGAATGATATGAAAAGAGTTTGTTTAAGATTCGCTACGCTGTTGGCTATGATGATTATGACAATGACAATGGCCGCTAAGACACAGGACTGGGGTGGACGAGTGATTGACGAAAAAGGCGACCCGATGCCCTACGTGAATGTGGTGCTGCTGTCGCTGCCCGACTCGGTTTTCGTACAGGGTGCGACGACGGATATGAACGGTGTGTTTAAGATTGTGACGGATGTCAACGAGGGATTGTTTAAGGTGACAAGCGTGGGTTACCAGACCTTATATATTAATGCTGGCCAGGATCTGACCATACAGATGAAAGAGAAAATGCAGACACTCGGCGAGGTGGTGGTGAAGAGCCAGTTGCCAAAGACTCACGCCAAAGGTGATGCCATGCGCACCACCGTGGCGGGAACGATTCTTGAGAAAGCCGGAACGGTAAACGATGCTTTGTCGAAGATTCCTTCGCTCGAAGCAGAGCGCGACGGTGGCGTGAAGGTGCTGGGCCGAGGCGATGCTGAGGTATATATCAACGGTCGACGGGTGCAGGACACGAAGGAACTCTCTCGTCTGCGCTCTGACCAGATTCAGCACGTCGATGTGGTTCATAACCCTGGTGCCCGCTATGCCGCCTCGGTAAAGGCAGTGGTGCGCATCACCTTGAAAAAGGCGCAGGGCGAGGGCATCAGTTTTCAGGACTATACCTCGAACTATTATCAATACGGCTACACGCTGACAAACAATCTCGACATTAACTACCGTAAGAACGGTCTCGACATCACTGCCTCACTGTGGGCAGGCCGTTATGGTCACAGCAAGTCGCTACAGGAGAACGACCTTACCTATTACGTTGGCCCCGACTTCTACCTCGGCCGCAGCAATCAGGAGAGAAAGAATGTATGGAAGGGTTGGTCACCACAGTTACAGGTGAATTATATGCTGGACGAGAGCCACAGCTTCGGAGCTTTTTATAAGTACGATCGCCATCCTGGTGGAGATTCTGACGGATTCTTCTATACCGATAACTACGTCAATGGCGTCTACAGCGAGCGCTCAGAAAGCCACATCATCGGCGATGACAACTTCCGCAAACACATCTTCAATGCCTATTACAACGGCAAGGTGGGCCATCTGGGCATCGACTGGAATGTGGACGGCCTTTTTGACAAGACTGTTGAGGACAACAGCACGGAAGAGAAGACTATTGATGCCAACAATGTCCGTTCCAACCACAGCGTGAATAACGGCACCAAGAGCAGCAACAATTTCTGGGCTACGAAGCTCATACTCAGCTATCCTGTGTGGAAAGGCAATCTTAGCGTTGGCGGCGAATATAGCTACAACCACCGCACCGATGCCTACTCCTTCAACTCAGCCGAGACGCTGCCCGTGAAGGCCACCGACACGGAAATCAATGAGAAGTCGGCAGCCGCCTTCGTGGAATACGGGCGACAGTTTGGCAAACTCTATGCCCAGGTAGGCCTGCGCTACGAACACCTCACCAACGACTATTTCAATTTTGGCGTGCGGGAGGAAGAAGTCTGCCGCGACTACGGCGACTGGTTCCCCACTGCCACGCTCTCGATGCCTGTGGGCAAGCTGCAGCTCTCGCTTTCCTATCGTAAGGACATCGAGCGCCCCAGCTACTCCTACCTCACCAGCTCGACGGTTTACATCAACCGCTACACCTATCAGAGCGGCAACCCCTACCTGCGCCCCACCTATACCCATAACCTCGTACTCAACGCAGCCTACAAATGGGCAGGCATGGTCGTGACCTATTCGCGCACCAAGGACAATGTGACGATGGCAACCGAGCCTTTCCCAGGCGCTGACAATCCTATGGTAAGCCTTGTACGTTCCATCAACGGCAGTGATGGCTACAACCAGCTGAGCCTCAATCCCTACGCCAGACCCGTCATCGGCTGCTGGCATCCCACATGGTTCGTCTATGTCCAATTCCAAGACTACAAGTCACCTTGTGCAGACGGCAGCGAGATCACCCTCAGCCGTCCGTATGCCAACTTCGGATGGGACAACACCTTCGAACTGCCCGATGGCTGGCGCCTGAACGCAGGTATGCGCCTGTCGTCGAGGGGCGACGTGAACAACTTCCGTCTCAACCGCAATGCCTTCAGGAGCGACCTCGGTGTGCAGCGCGACTTCCAGCTGCGTCGCCTCGGTACTCTGACAGCCGACTTACGCTGCTACGATATGTTCAACACCAACAAGAATGGCGGCATCATCTATGGCATTCGCGAGATCACCGTCTATAACCCCGCCCGTCGCACCTTCATGCTCGACCTCACATGGAAATTCAACGAGGCACGCTCGAAGTATCGCGGCTCCGGTGCCGGCGATAAGCAGAAGGCGAGAATGTAGCACTGGTCATCCGTCACAGAAATGCACAGAATATCCCAGATATTTGGTGGTTCTTACAACTTTTGATAACTTTGCAAGGTCATAATAATAAAAATCGAAGCAGAACCATGAATTTCCGTTTAGAACAACCCAAAGATTATTGTGTGGTAGAGAATCTCATACGCGAAGCATTCTGGAATGTCTATCGCCCGGGATACACGGAACATTTCGTGATCAATCAATATAGAACCAATCCTGACTTTATCTCTGAGCTTGATTTGGTAATAGAAGACGGAAATAAGATAATTGATCATGCAATGCTCTCGAAGGCTATTGGGGGCATTGCGAGGGCACTTTCCCGCAAAAGGAAGGACTTCGCCTGTCAAAACAATTAGGATATGAGGAATAAATAATTACTATGGTTATAACGAGCGAGAGACTGAAGCATACGTTTTCTGAGGGTGGTGCGCAGGAGATATATCGAGAAGTTAGGGATAAGGATGATTTCCTCGGCTTTGCACGACGATATGTCTTTGATAACGACTATCGCGTGGCGAGGAGTGCCCTGTGGGGACTGACCAAAGCCACCGATGAGGAACTGTCAGAATTGCAGGTGATACGCAATGAACTGATAGACCAAGCCATACAGACGGATAATTCTTCTGTTAGGCGGCTGACCTTGAATATCATCGAGCGATTGAAGATGGACGAGGATGATTTGCGGACCGATTTCCTTGACTTCTGTTTCGAGCATATGGTCAGCATGGAGGAGTTTTCAGGTATCCAGACGCTCTGCATGAAGCTCGTTTATCGTATGTGCAGCTTTTATCCAGAGCTGATGGATGAATTGAAACGCACTCTTGACGCGATGGAGATAGACTATTACAAGCCCGCTGTAAAGTGTCTGCGTAAAAGGATTCTCAGGGGGAAATTTAGATAACATATTATACATATGGAAACAAATAGAATCATATTGCGCCCCTGGCGAGACAGTGATGTGGAGACCCTGTTCAAGTGGGCTTCCGATCCGGATGTGGGACCTCGTGCAGGATGGGCTCCCCATAAGAGTGTGGAGGAGAGTCTGGAGATAATCCGTACTGTATTCCATGATGCAACCAATACTTGGGCTATCGAACTCAAAGAGACGGGTGAGGCGATTGGTGCTATGGGTTACGGCCCATCTTGCGAGTGTGACCTGCCAGCACGTGATGGTGAACCGCTCGTCGGCTATTGGGTGGCTAAACCCTATTGGAACAAAGGTATCTGTACAGAAGCATTGCAACTGATGTTAGAGCATATCCGGCAAACGACAGACATCAAATCACTCATCAGCGGCCACTTTGTTGATAATCCTGCCTCAGGCCGGGTGATGGAGAAGTGTGGCTTCATTCCTACAGGTGAAACCTGCATAGACGCGAATCAGTATCAAGGTGAGAACAGACCAATTAGAGTATTGAGATTAGAACTTATAAAAAAAGAAATATGAATCAGAAATTTTGTCAGAGTTGCGGCATGCCGCTAACCGAAGATGTTCTCGGCACCAATGCCGACGGCACAAAAAACGAAGATTACTGCATGTACTGCTACAAGGATGGTCAGTTCCTGCAGGACTGCACCATGGACGAGATGATAGAGCATTGCGCCCAGTTTGTCGGTGCAGTAAACGAGGGATTGGAGAAGCCTATTACCAAAGAGGAGTATATCGGTATGATGAAAACGTACTTCCCTCAATTGAAGCGTTGGCGCCAAACATTGGATGTTAGTAACGATGAAATCATGATTGTTAACCCCGCTTTGGCTGGCGTTAAAGAACTCATTGCGCAGATGGCCGACAAACTGCCCATCGCTTACATCTCGTCAGTAGATCAAGAAGGTTTCCCTTGGACCAAGGCCATGTTGAAGCCACGTAAGCGTGAGGGTATCAAAACCTTCTACTTTACGACCAATACGTTCTCAATACGCGTAGCTCAATACAAGGCCAACCCCAAGGCCAGCATCTATTTCTGCGATGCCAAAGGCTTCAAGGGTATGATGCTGCGGGGCACGATGGAGGTACTGACGGATGCCGCCTCGAAAGAAATGATCTGGCACGATGGCGACGAACAGTATTACCCTGGCGGCGTTACTGACCCAAATTACTGCGTCTTGAAATTCACCGCCACCGATGGCCGCTTCTACAGTGATTTCTATCCACGTAGCTTTGTGATTGAATAAATGATTAAGAAAGCAAAGGCTGTGAGGTCAAGACACATGCTGAGTACCAATGAATCATCTGCCGAATATCCTGTCGTCGTTCCGAATTGTGGGAGCTGTTGCTCTGTTGTTAAGCGATGTGTCAAGCATTCTTTTGGGGGTGCTTTACGTCGTTTGTGGCATCAGCGACATAGCCGACGGATGGCAGGCTCGGAAGCTGAAGTGCGTTACAAGGACTGGAGCATTGCTAGATAGCGTGGCAGACATCTGCTTCGTTGCGTGTTGTGCCTGGACGCTCCTTCCGATACTCGAACTGCCGAAATGGCTATGGCTGTGGGCAGGAGTGATTGTCGTGATTAAAGTCGTGAATCAGCTTTCGGCACTTGCGATGTACGGGCGTTGCTGCTTCCCTCACACCACAGCGAACAAGTGGGCGGGATTCCTGCTA
>JAEEGL012288631.1_pt1 | contig 10880 bp, 10 predicted proteins | sample 9134231 | NCBI WGS metagenome assembly JAEEGL01 (sample SAMN16246548, study PRJNA631951) | gut metagenome | biome: gut microbiome; feature: rumen; material: fiber-attached | host: Bos | place: Iran: Karaj | collected 2018-10
ACCTTGATAATAGGCGCGAACACAGTCACTCCACTTATTGATTGTGCGGACGCTGAATAAAAAGGAGGAAACTCATCCCCTCGGCTTGGGGTGCGGCAGTGTGGAGACCTGTCGCAACGCACGATCGACGAATGCGCGGCGTGTGAGGCAGTTCGTTGGAGAATTCCGGGACTGTTAAAGTCAAAGCAGTATGGCAGATTTGTCACTCAGAAACATCAAGAAGGTCTATGACAACAAGGTCACGGCGGTTGATGACTTCAACCTCGAGATCAAGGACAAGGAGTTTATCGTTTTCGTCGGTCCGTCCGGCTGCGGTAAATCCACGACACTGCGTATGGTCGCCGGTCTGGAAGAAATCACCGACGGTGAACTGTACATCGACGGAAAACTCGTCAATGATGTCGCGCCGAAAGATCGTGATATCGCGATGGTATTCCAGAACTACGCTCTCTATCCGCATATGACGGTATATGAGAACATGGCGTTTGCGCTGAAACTCCGCAAAACACCAAAGGCAGAAATCGATAAGAAAGTAAAAGAAGCGGCGGAAATCCTCGGCATAACCGAGTATCTGAACCGGAAGCCGAAAGCTCTTTCCGGCGGTCAGCGTCAGCGTGTTGCAATCGGTCGCGCAATTGTTCGTGAACCGAAAGTCTTCCTGATGGACGAACCTCTTTCCAACCTGGATGCAAAACTGCGTAACCAGATGCGTGCTGAGATCATCAAGCTCCGTCAGAGAATCAACACAACGTTCATCTATGTCACGCACGATCAGACAGAAGCTATGACTCTTGGCGACCGTATCGTCATCATGAAGGACGGTTTCATTCAGCAGATCGGTACTCCGCAGGAAGTGTTTGATCATCCGGCGAATCTGTTCGTTGCGGGATTCATCGGATCTCCTCAGATGAACTTCTTTGATGCGGAACTTCGCAAAAACAACGGAAAGTACAGCGTTGTTGTCAATGGCGTCGAATTCCCGTTTACGGAAGAGAAGCAGGCTGAGTTCGAAGAGAAAAACGTTGAAGCACAGGCAGTTGTACTCGGTATTCGTCCGGAACATATTTCACTGTGTACAAAAGACGTTCAGGTTCCGCACTTAAGCGCGAACGTTGACGTTTCTGAGATGATGGGTTCTTCTACGCATCTGCATGTAAATACAGAAGGCAAAGATGTTGTTCTGGTTCTTCAGAACATTGACTTGCCGGCAGAGTATAAGAAAGGGTTCACTTATGGGGATACCGTAAATATTACGTTCAATCCCGATCTGATGCACCTGTTCAATGCGGAATCCGGACTGAATATCATCTGATTATCCGCTACATTCCATATAAGGAAAAAGCTAAACGGTCTGCGATTGCAGACCGTTTTGTAGTTTGTGAGAATATAAAGTATCGGAACGGAATTATACTGAGCAAGAGGATAGAGCGTGAACAATTCTTTCATCGCAGGAGAGATCAAAAGGACTGTCGGGCAGAGTCGTATTAATCAGAATGATCGTTCCATAAAGGAATTTTGGAACATTTGCCTTTGAAACAGCGATAAAGTCATCTATTGAATCAAGATTCTGAGAGAGGTGCGCAGGATGCCGGGTTCCGGAAGATGCACGATTCAGATATCGCTGATGCAGAACATGAAGGTCACCGGTAAGAAAAATCGTTACAATTTCATATCCGGTTTGTTCGGCTGCTGATTTTAAACGATCCAGTTCGTTCTGACGGAAATTACTTTCCAGAACCACAGAACGCCCTGTAACGGAGAAGCATTCAAAAATATGATAAAGAAGATCGAAAGAAAGATAACTGAGATTGAGATTCTCTTCCCGGTTTGAAAATCCGATCCGGTCGCATAAAAGCTCTTTGATTTTGTCTTTGGTAAATGTAGGAATCTGATAACGCTTGGAAATGTGTGCGGCAAGCGTCGATTTCCCGGCGGCAAGGTCTCCCGTAATCAGAATCAGTTTTTGCATAAGGCCTCCAGCTTTTCGTTCAGCTTGCGGTAGACAGGCCACATCCAGGGCTCGCTGCAGGCTTCAACAGCTCCATCCAAAGAGAACCAGCGAACATCGCTGTTTTCATCAGGCTTGACTTTGAGGGATTCATGATCGTCTGCTTCCAAAAGGTAAGTGACATTTAAATGCAGATGAGCGGGGACATATTTCCCTCGTTTTACATGGGGGTTGACGGTCAGGGTCTCGATGGAGAACAGTTGATCAGAAACAGGACGAACGGATAGCAGACCGGTTTCTTCTTCCGCTTCTCGTATGGCAACGGCAAGCAGATCGCGGTCTCCGTCAGCATGACCGCCGGTCCACGCCCAGGAGTGATAGATGTTATGATAGATCATCAGAATCTGATTATGGCCGGGATTGGTAATCCATGAAGAAGCAGTCAGATGAAGAACGAGATTGGAACGGTCGTAAAGATCATCATAGCGCAGAAGCGCATCCAGCATAATGCTTTTGTCGGCTTCTTCCTGCTCGTTATAGGGCTGATAAGATAATAACTGAGTGTAAAGATTCATAGGTTTTACTCGATTCGATACGATTGAAATCAGTATAGCATGGAAGGAAACCATTTGCAATCAATCCCGTTCACAGATGAAATAGATGTAGCAGGGTCATTGTTTTTTCACCTTCGGTTTGCTTTTCGTACTTTCTTTTTTGCAATGGGTATGCTATACTATCCAAAGAATGCAATGGAGGCGCGATATGTATAAGCGTGTATTGTTGAAAATCAGCGGTGAAGCGCTGTCGACAGTGGAACGGCCGGTATGTTTTGAAAAAATCGAGCAGACGGCAGCAGATGTCAAGCAGCTTTATGATGCGGGTATCCAGGTAGGAATCGTAACAGGCGGCGGCAACATCATGAGGGGAAGAGATACGGTTGCACAGGACAGAAGCCGCATGGACAATATGGGGATGCTCGCGACTGCAATCAATGCGCTTGCCCTCCAGGACTGTCTGATTCGGCTTGGAGTGCCGACTGTTGTTATGAGCGCGGTGGCAATGAACCGTTTTTGTGAAGAGTTCTCAGCCCGGGGAGCATGTGAAGCACTTGATAACGGCAAAGTCGTTGTCTTTGCCGCGGGGTCAGGATGCCCTTACTTTTCCACGGATACCGCATCCGCACTGCGGGCTCTTGAAATAAAAGCGGACGCGCTGCTTCTGGCAAAAAATGTTGACGCAGTTTATTCCGCGGATCCGAGAAAAGTCCCGGACGCTAAGAAATACAGTCACCTGACATATAAAAAAGTGCTTGCCGATAATCTGCAGGCAACAGATCTTACCGCAATCACACTCTGCCGTGAGCAGAATCTGCCGATACTGGTATTTGCACTAAAGGAGATCGGACGTGTAGCCGCAGGAGAACAGGTTGGAACGCGTATCGATTCTAATGAATAATGAACAACAGAGAAGAGGATCAGGAGGATAAAGAAATGGCTGATATACTGGACGAAACCAAAGAAAGAATGAATAAAACCATCAATGTACTGAAAAGTGATCTCTCCAGTCTTAGAGCCGGACGTGCGAATGCACAGGTTCTGGATCGCATTATGGTGGATTATTGGGGCACTATGACGCCGATCACTCAGCTCGGCAATATCTCTACCCCGGAACCGCGTATGCTGATTATCGCGCTCTGGGATACCAAGATGATCTCTGCTGTCGAGAAAGCCATTCAGAAATCTGATCTTGGAATCAACCCAGCGAATGACGGAAAAGTAATTCGTCTGATCTTCCCTGAATTGACAGAAGAACGCAGAAAGGATCTCGTCAAGACGGTGCGTAAAAAAGGCGAAGAATCCAAAGTTGCGATCCGCTCGATTCGCAGGGATGTAATGGAACAGCTGAAGAAGCAGAAGAAAAACAGCGAGATTACCGAAGACGATCAGAAACAGCTTGAAACGAAAACACAGAAGCTGACAGACGATTTTATCAAGGAAATTGATACGATCCTCGCTGCAAAAGAAAAGGAGATCCTTTCCGTCTGATGGAAGTACTTGGATTTCCTCTCGAAAAGGCACTGCAGTGCCTGAAAGGAACCGGTAAACAGATTACAACGATCGAGGTCCGGAGCCGGAAAGGATCAAAAGGGGATGATTCCAGAGTGATCCGGGTTGTGGATAAGGAAGATGAGACGATCGTTTACTGGGCATATTTTCAAACGAAAACGGAGTAATCGGGGAGGTGCAAAGCGCATGTGCTTTGCACTCTCTTAATAAAATACGATTGGCAGTATCTATATGAAATATACAGAAAAAGAACTGAACGCATTCGGACTTGCTTCGGAGTCGATTCCCAAGCATGTTGCAATCATCATGGATGGAAACGGGCGATGGGCGAAGGCGCGTGGCCAGATGCGGAGCGCAGGTCACCGGGCAGGGGTAGATGCGCTGCGGGATATTATCCGCTTTTCTTCCGATTCCGGAATAGAAGCGCTGACGGTATATGCTTTCTCAACGGAAAACAAAAAGCGGCCTCCTGAAGAAATCGGCGTTCTGTGCGGTCTCTTGATTGAATACTTTAAAAAAGAGATCGACGAACTGGATGAAAACCGTGTCCGGATCAAAAGTATCGGAGATCTGTCCTGGTTTCCTGAGAATGTACAGGCAGCTGTTCTGAACGCGGAAGCAAGAACCGCTGATAATGAAGGGCTCAAGCTGAATATTGCACTGAATTACGGTTCGCAGGCTGAGATCGTACGTGCCGTCAAGTATGCCGCGGAAGTTGCGAGAAGGGAAAACAGGGAACCTGAAAAAGAAGATTTTGAGGCCGGATTATATACTGCAGGGCTTCCTCCTGTGGATCTGCTGATCCGGACCAGCGGAGAGGAGCGTATTTCCAATTTCCTCTTGTATCAGCTGGCATATGCAGAACTGTATTTTACAGACGTTTACTGGCCGGATTTCACGAAAGAGGAATATATCAAAGCGCTGACTGTATTTGCAAAACGTTCACGCAGATTCGGCGGACTGACTGCAAAGTGAGATTTTAAAGGAATTACTATGAAAAAAACAGTTTTGGTTCTCGGAAGCACCGGTTCCATCGGGACACAGACCCTGGAGGTTCTGAAAAAGCTGGAAGACCGATTTACACTGCTTGGGATTTCCGCGGATCATGATTCTGAGAAATTGCGGGATCAGGCCAGAGAATTTCAGCCGAAATATATAGCGTGCAGGGAAGAAGCCGACCCGGCTTTTTATCCGTCAGGAACAGAGCTTATGACCGGAGAGAAAGCTTCCGAGCAACTTGCCGGCATAAAGGCGGATATAACAGTGCTCGCAATTTCCGGTTTTGCTGCCTTGAAACCACTTCTGGCGGCAATCAGGAACGGCGGCCGGATTGCAATCGCAAACAAGGAAAGTCTGGTCTGCGGCGGGGAACTGGTCCAAACTGCCCTTGATTGTTACCGGGCACATCTTGTACCCATCGACAGTGAACAGAGTGCACTTTTCCAATGTCTTCAGAACGGAAGACGCGAAGAGGTAAAGAGACTGATTCTGACGGCATCGGGAGGACCGTTTTTCAGAAAAACCAGAGAAGAACTGAAGAATGTTTCTCTGGATGAAGCGCTTGCTCACCCGACATGGAAAATGGGAAAGAAAATCACGCTGGATTCCGCAACGCTCTTCAACAAAGGACTTGAAGTGATCGAAGCTTCCCGACTGTTCGGTTTCGGAGTAGATCAGATTGGCGTGCTGATTCATCCACAGTCCATTGTTCATTCCATGGTGGAATACAAAGACAGTTCCGTTATTGCAAATCTTGCTGTTCCGGATATGCGACTTCCGATCCAGTATGCTCTGACCTATCCGGAACGCGTTCCGTCTCTGACAAACCCGCTTGATCTGGGAACGGCGCACGATCTGCAGTTTTATCCTGCGGACGAATCCCGCTTCGGTGCGCTGAAACTGGCGTTCGATGCACTGAGAACCGAGGGCGGCTGTCCGATTGTTTACAATGGGGCGAACGAACGCGCGGCGGAGTTGTTCTTTGATCATCAGATCAGTTTTCTGCAGATTGAAGACTGTGTGAAAGCGGCTTTGGATGCGTATCTGCCACATGCGATTTCTTCAATTGATGATATTATGGAAGCCGATGCATTCTCTAGGAGGGAAGTATCGGCGTATGTTGAAAGGTTAAGGTAAAGGCGGAGCATGAGTTCTGTATTATATGCGTTTTTAGCAATTTTGATTTTATCGGTTCTGATCGTTCTTCATGAGCTGGGTCACTATCTGGCCGGAAGATGGCTGGGGTTCGAGATCCTGGAGTTCTCAGTCGGAATGGGACCGATCATCTATAAACATAAAGGGAAGCATACTGATTTTACGTTAAGAGCGTTTCTGATCGGAGGAGCTTGCCGGTTCAACGGTGAAGATGAAGCGGCTTCGGACGGAAAAAGCTTTAATGCGCAGAAAGTCTGGAAACGGTTCATTGTTGTCCTCGCAGGACCTTTCATGAACTATCTGACTGCGCTTGTACTGGCTGCGATTCTGCTTCTTTCCTTTGGGACGAGTGAAACGATCGGAACGGATAACTACCTTCTGGTAACCGGAGTGGAAGCCGGCAGCGCGGCAGAAACGGCCGGTGTTGTCGAAGGCGATATCCTTACAGGAATCAACGGTAAGGCTTTTGCAGACTATGACGGCTTTAAAATTGCATTTGACGCGGTAAAAGAGAATGAAACGGAAGTAACGGTCCTGCGCGGAGCAACGCTGGAACGGATTGAAAGAAAAGAAGGAGACACTACCTTTATTGATGTCGTTCCTACCGGCGGGGAGACAACCGTGCTTCAGGCAACTGATATCAGAGATATCCGAACAGGGAACAACCGGCTGGGTGTCAGCCTTTCCATAGCATATAAAAGCGCGTCCTATACAGAATATAATGTTTTTACAGCCGCCATCGGCGCTTTCCCGTATTGTGGCAACATGATTAAACAAGTATATTCGGCACTCGGAAATCTGATTACCGGGAAAGCCTGCATCAATGAGATGTCAGGCGTGATCGGAACGGTTTCGGTCATGTCTGAGAGCATGGAGCAGGCGAGCGCCTATGGAATTGCTGACGTTATGTATGTGATTCTTGTGCTTGGTGCACTGATTTCTGTAAATTTTGCAGTTGTGAATCTGCTTCCGATCCCGGCACTGGATGGCGGACGTCTGGTTTTTATCATCCTGGAAATGCTCCGCGGAAAACCGATCGATCCGGAAAAGGAAGGCATTGTTCATTTTATCGGAATGATACTTCTGCTTGCACTGATCGCGGTGTTGATGGTCAGTGACCTGATTAACTGTTTCAGAGGATAACATGACAAAACAGGTATTGGTAAAAGAACTTCCGATTGGCGGAGGAGCTCCCGTATCGGTGCAATCCATGTGCAACACAGACACACGGGATGTCGAAGCTACCGTAAAACAGATCAAACGTCTGGAGGCTGCGGGCTGCGACATTATTCGCGTTGCGGTATTTGATATGACTGCGGCAGACGCTGTAAAGTCGATCAAGGAGAGAATCCGGATTCCTTTGGTGGCGGATGTGCATTTTGATTACCGGCTGGCATTGCGTGCCGTCGAGAATGGAGTTGATAAACTTCGTATCAATCCGGGTAATATAGGAAGCGAAGACCGGGTCCGTATGGTAGCCGACTGCTGTAAGAGACATCATGTTCCGATAAGGATCGGCGTCAACGGAGGGTCTCTTGAAAAAGATCTGAGAGAGCAGTATGCAACAGATCCTGCCGGAGCCATGCTAAAGAGCGCTCTTTCTCATGTCGGAATTCTGGAGCGTTGTCATTTTGAGGACATCGTGCTGTCATTGAAATGCACGACTGTGCCTGCGACGGTGGCAGCTTACAGACTCGCACATGAAAAAACAGATTATCCGCTTCATGTCGGAATTACGGAAACCGGTCCGATCGAAAACGGAATCATTAAATCCGCCGCGGGAATCGGATCGCTTATCATGGACGGGATCGGGGATACCATCCGGGTCTCGCTGACAGGGGATCCTGTTAAAGAGGTGGAAGTCGGCAGATCGATTCTGCGGGCTGCAGGAGTGCTAAAGGATGATGTGGATATCGTTTCCTGCCCGACCTGCGGAAGAACAAGATGCAACGTGGAAGAAGCGGTGGCGTATGTCAACAGCCATGTAAAACACAACGCCGGTTATCTGAAGATTGCAGTCATGGGATGCGCGGTAAACGGCCCAGGAGAAGCGTCGGCTGCGGACCTGGGCGTCGCGTTTGGAGACGGTAAAGGCGTATTGTTCAAACATGGCACAATCGTGGAACACGGCAGTTACGAGATGATGCTGAAAAGAGTAGTTGAGACAGCCAATGAACTTCTGTCTGCAGACGCATGACGGCTTTCGGAGTAATGAATGAAAGAGGAACTACGCAAAATCTATGATTCTGCACGAATCAACGAAAAGGATCTTCACATCCAGAAAGTCGTTGCGACACGCGGAACATCAGAGATGAATATTATCTGCAACCGCAAAGACGGCGCAGTCAGCGATGAGCAGCTTTCAGACTGGGAGAAGCAAATGAATGCACTTCTGGAAGACTGGTCTGTTTCATATACTTATCTGAACGCGGAAGGCGAGAAGCGGGTAGTTGTTGTTCCGAAGACAAAGAAAAACGATGTGGAAGCGCCGATTCCTGAAACAGGGATTCTGTTTGGAAAACAGCCGATCAAGAAAAATGAAATTACAGCTGTTTGTTCCATTGAAGATGATGAACCCGACACTGTTATTGAAGGAAGACTTGTATCCTGCGAATTAAGGGATGACTGGTCCAACAGAGAGAGGAAACCCAATTGCCGGATTCAATTCAATATTACGGACTTTACGGATTCCGTTTACTGTTCCGCAAGCGTTAATGAGGAGTGGATGGCGGTTCGCCTGAACAACTGGCTGACTGCGGCTGACAAATCCGAAAAAAATCTGAAGGTGAAGGGTGTCTGCAAGACCAAGAAAAAGACCGGCGAAAGAGTCTTTTACGCAGATGTGATCGAACTCAGTCCGCGCGTTTTCCGGATGGATCCATCGGAAGAAAAACGCGTTGAACTTCATCTTCATTCACGCATGTCCACAATGGACGGAATCACGAATCTGACGGAAGCATTCCGGACAGCAAAGCGATGGGGACATAAGGCGATTGCAGTCACGGACCACGGCGTTGTACAGGCATTCCCTGAAGCAGCCAAGGCTGCAAAATCGACCGGAGTAAAGGCTTTATTCGGCGTGGAAGGCTATCTGATACCGGATACGGAAATGCAGCCGATCGAAGGCGCTGTCTATACCGTGTTCGATATAGAGACCACTGGTCTGAAGTCAGAACATAATGAGATAATTGAAATCGGAGCCGTGAGAGTGGAAGAAGGCAAGGTCACCAGCAGATTCCATTCCTTTATCGATGACGGACTGACCATTCCGAAGAGCATCACGGACCTGACAGGAATCACAGAGGAAATGATTCAGGGAGCTCCGACGACAAGAGAAGTTCTTGAACAGTTCCGTAAATATGCTGACGGTACGACGCTGGTTGCACACAATGCCTCATTCGATGTCGGCTTCATTACTCATCATGGCGCAAGATTCGGGATTACTTTCCCGATGCCGTATGCGGATACTCTGATGCTTTCCAGATATCTTCTTCACGATGAACTTCCGAATCATAAACTGGATACGATCTGTGATTGGTTCAAAGTTGATATGGGAAGTCATCACCGTGCGGACGATGATGCGAACAGCTGCGCGATGATCCTTCTGGAATTCATGCGGATGCTGAAGGAAAAAGATGTACATACGCTTCCGGTAATCCCGGATGCAAATGAAGCTTACCAGCATCAGCTGACAACCAAGGAAAAACACCGCTCCAACCATATCATCATTCTTGCGAAGACACAGAAGGGAATGAAGAACCTATACAGGCTTATCAGCTATTCCCATCTGGATCATCTCCATGGAAAACCGATGATCCCCAAGAGCATGCTTTCCGTTTTCCGGAGCGGATTGATTTTAGGCTCTGCCTGTGAAGCAGGAGAACTTTTCCGCGCGATTCTGAATAAGGAACCGGAAGAAAAGATAGAGAAAATCGCACGTTTTTATGACTATCTCGAAATACAGCCGATCTGTAACAACGCGTTTCTGGTTAGGGAAGGAAAGGCTGCAGATGATGAAGGTCTGCGGAATCTGAACCGGAAGATAGTAGCACTCGGAGAAAAACTGGGTCTTCCTGTTGCTGCGACCGGTGATGTGCATTTTCTGGAACCTGAAGATGCGATTTACCGCGAAATACTGCTGAGCAAACTCGGTTTTGAAGATGCGGAAATGCAGGCTCCGCTCTATCTGAAAACAACGGAAGAAATGCTTCAGGAGTTCAGCTACCTGGGACCGGAAAAAGCACATGAGGTTGTGATAGACGTTCCAAATCAGATTGCAGATATGTGCGACCCGCTGAAACCCTTCCCGGATGGAACCCATGCCCCTAAAATCCCAAATGCGGCGGAAGAGTTGCGGTCCATGGCTGTCAACAAAGCGCATGAGATCTATGGGGATCCCCTTCCCGATATCGTTCAGGCAAGACTGGATAAGGAACTGAAATCCATCATAGGAAATGACTTTTCATCTCTGTATCTGATGGCGCAGCGTCTGGTACATAAATCACTTTCCGACGGATATCTGGTCGGTTCCAGAGGATCGGTCGGGTCCTCCTTTGTAGCGACAATGGCAGGAATCACAGAGGTGAATTCTCTTCCCGCTCATTATGTATGTCCGAAATGCAAGTATTCGGATTTTGATGTTGATCATAAGGTCTATACGGTCGGACCGGACCTTCCGAACAAGGCATGCCCGGTTTGCGGAACGAACTTGA
>JAEEGL012306029.1_pt1 | contig 10880 bp, 11 predicted proteins | sample 9134231 | NCBI WGS metagenome assembly JAEEGL01 (sample SAMN16246548, study PRJNA631951) | gut metagenome | biome: gut microbiome; feature: rumen; material: fiber-attached | host: Bos | place: Iran: Karaj | collected 2018-10
ACAGCCGAAGAAGTTCCGCTTTATTTGAGCGGAGGAGAGTACATTCTTATTCCGGAAGAAAACTGTTTTAATTCAGCATCATTTTATGCAGGAACGGACGGAATTTTATATCTGTGCTGTGATTCAACTTTCATTATGGATGAAAAAGACGACTGGGAATTTGAAGAAAAAGCCTGCATTTCCAGAGAATATTTTTCGGGAATGAATTGTGTCTATTCAAAAAAAGTAAATGAAGGTGATTGTGTAACTATACATTTTGACGGCTTAAACGGAAAAATTCCTTTAATAATCTTAAAAAAATAGGGGGGAAATTTGTGTTTTTTAGTAAATCGTTTCAATTATATAAGCAGAATGAAAAAAAATATTTTTATTGCAAAAATTATTATTGTACTTGTGCTGCTTTTTCACTCTGAAAATGCTTTTTCAAAATCATTCAGAATTTACGAAGCAAGCGGAGAATGTGAATCTTACAGAATGGAATTTGATGTGCGGTCAATGAAATACTCCTTAAGATTCTGCGATTTTCCGGAACAGGTTTTCTGCCTTTTTAAGGATTCTAAAGGAAAATGGTATGTTCTCAGTTCATCCGGAAAAAAACTTATCTGGAAAGAATATTCCGTTCCAGAAGATCTTAAAAAGCTGCTTGACTCTGAAAACATTCTCTGCGCCGATGGTTCGGACGGAAAATTTATTAAGCTGTCCTGCTGCGAAGATTTTAATCCGGAATATTTTTATGATTATTATAAGGGCCTGTTTCCTGTTGACTCAGGGTACTTAAACCTGAGGGAAGTTTTTTTTCTTCCGGAAAAAGATAACGGCTTATTTTTTGCATTTCCAAAATTTAAAAACGGTTCTGGAAAACTGATTCTTAAAATACCGGAAGGTTTTTATGAAGTTACCGGCGACGACGACTTTTCTTCAATGCCTTTAACTTCGTTTGAGAAAATAATTTCATCAGAAAACAATGTTTTTCATCAGCTGCTTTCTGATAAAAAAAAGAAAAACCTTACAAGGTTTATGCTCAGGAAATCACTTTTAAAAGATGGTGCATACTCTCACGTTTATGACGGAGAAAACCCTGTAAGTCAAAAGTATCTTGAACTTGCATTTTCTTACGGAGTAAATATAAACTTTGATTTTTTTAAGAAAGCCGGTATCTGCACTTATGCCGATACTTCATTAATCAGCAACGCGGCCCTTAAAAAAGCCGTTAGTTTTGTGGATTATCTTGAAAAGAAAAAGTATTGTCTTGACGATGAAAATGTATTCTGGACATCTGTTTTTTCTCCGCTGCTTGGAAAAAATAAAAGTATTTATGAACAGTTAAAAAGCTTTAAGAATTATCTGAGTATATTTTCCGTAATAATTCCCTGTATTGAAAAAGTTCGCTCTGGTGATTTGGCTGTTGTTTATGAAAATAATCAGATAAAAAAAATCTTTATGGTAAGGGAAAATCTTGAAAAGTATAAGGACAGAAAAATAAGTGATGTACTTTCCCTTATTAAACTGTATTCATTTTCAGATACAATAGAAACAAAAAAAATGTCACAAGTAATTTCTGAAGACGATAATTTTTGTTTTGTGTCTATGCTTATTGATAAAAATGAAAAATGGGCATTGAAAAATGCTTTTGTAAACGGAATTGAAAACTGGAACCTTTTTCCGGCTGATTCTCCTGTTGAAGCTTTTATATGTAAAAAAGCGTATGAACAGACTCAACAGGCTTCCTCAGATGAATTGTGGCCGTGGATTCCAAATACCGGCGAATGGTTTTATATGACAGATTTTAAGATTCAGGGAGAGTCAGAAAATTTTCAGGCTCTACGTCCGGTAATGGACTTTTGTTTTAAGGAAGCCCGGGATTACAGTTATAATCCTGCTGAAACTTCTTCGAATATATTTACAAATCAAAGTGATGAATTCTTACTTCAAATACTAAAGCCAGACGGAAGCGTTCTTGCCTCAGGAAATCTTGTGCGTAAAAAGACTTCTCAAGCTTATACTTTTAATACGGAAGATGAACTTCCGCCTTTAATAACTGATGAAGAAGGATTCCTTTCTTATAAAAACGGAGAAAGATTTAAAATAGGAATAAAGTGTAAGACTCCGTCCAATACATTCTGCGGAGATGATCTTGTTTTGTTTTTTAGTGCCAGCACAGTTTTAAGCGGATGTTCCTTTGATGTGCCGGTTAAAAACAGATTTGCGGTTTATGATAAAAAAATGCTTTCAAGGGCAAATCTTTATATTGATGAAAATCAAAGCAATAATAAAAAAACAGACTGGAATATTGTTCACCCGTGGAATGCACCGTGTTCTGCTGAGTATGAATACAGGGCTCCTTTGTGGTGGTCAAAAGAGTGGGGCTATAATGTATGGAACCGTGTATGTGAAGCAGATAGAGTCGGCACTTCAATAAATGAACATGATATGGCTGACGGAAAGCAGAGTGTTTCAATTGCTCCGTATTCGGCTTTCAGACATAATGGAATTAAAACCGCAGTTCGGGATTGTGTAAGCTATGATTATAATGCAGATGATAATCATCGTGCATGGGACAGTCCCTTTGATTTTAACTACAAGCTTCTAACGCAGAATAAAATCCTTGAAACTCATTTTACAAAACAGGCTGAACTCTTAGAGTCCGAAGAGCTTTCTAAACCAGGAGTTTTTCCGCGGAATGAAACTTCTTTATTTGAGGGAAACACAGTTTCTGTTTCTTCTCTTTCTGAATGGGATACAACGGAAGCTCCTTCTTCTTTCTGGCAGTTTTACTGGAAAAAGACAGAAGAGTGCAAAAATCCTTATATTCCAGGAGAAGGATTTCTTTTTTTTCAGCTTACACATCCTAACTCTTTTAAGACAATTGCTTATACATCAAATGCTGACAGAACCTACTGGGAAGAAACGGTGTTTCCTGAAAAATTCAGTGCCGGAACAGACTGTATTGCCTTTGCATTAAGAAGCGCAAAATATGAAGGAAACAGGTATATCTGGTGTAAAAATAATTATATGGAAAACGGTTTTGCCGAAGGTAACTGCAACTTTGAAAAATCCGTGCGCCAGCTCTGCTTTCCAGATATTACACCCGGCGAAAAATGTTATGAAGAAATAATCAACTGGAAAATCGTAAACGGTGGCTCTGATTCAGTAAACAATAATCCTTCATATTTTCTTAGTCCCGCTGATGAAAACGGAAGCATAAAAAAAGATTTTCTTGATAAAATAAAAAAACTTTTTCTTTACGTAACGCCGGGTGATATTGCCTGTTATGGTGACAGCATGAGTTCATCCTGCGATGCAGAAAGAAATTTCGGTTCACACATAGGAATCATTCAGAATGTTGATTCAGAAAAAATAACTAAAGCATTAACTTTAAGGGAAATTTTTGATTCCGTTGAAATTATAGAAAGTCTTTACGGTCAGCTGGGATTTGGTGTTATAAAACGCACTATGACTCAGACTCCTAAAGACTCAAGCCGCGATGTTTATGAACATGAAAAACTTGTAAGTTCATGGTTCTTAAATCCCGGCGGAGAATTACGTGCATGGACAATATGTCGGCTTATACAGCAATAAAAAAGTAGGAGATTTAAAATGAAAAAAATTACTGCACTGCTGGTTTTATTATCGGGATGTTTCTTAACCTGGTCTCAGGAATATAAGAAACCTCTAACTCAGGCTTCTGTAATCGCACAGTTTACAGAAAATGATGATGTTCTTTTTTATTATTCCAGGGACTATATGCGCGGAGATTCTGATACTCCGGTTTTTCCTCCTGAACCGGAATGTATTTATTCCATTGATGATGACACAATTGTTTTTATAGACATTGCATACGAGTGTACCGGTATATATGTTCTGGATATTCTAACAGGAGAACTTAAGAAAAAAGTTTTTAATACCCGGCTTTCTCATTATGCCGTTTCTGACTGCTCTGACAGGCTTATTGTAAGTTTTGTAAACGGTTTGTTTGGATGTTCTTCTTCGTTTATTGAAATAAAAAAAGAGTGTCCGCTTGATGCCGTTTTTTACAGAATACAAGAAACCGATTCTTTTTATACAGCATACTGGAATGGCGAAAAAATGCTTCTTCTTGAAGCGGATGGAAGTCCGTATGATTTTTGTTCACAGGCGTCTTTTAATGAACAGTATGATATAACATCTCTTACAGAAAAAGAAATTATTTCTGCTGAAAATGCTGAACAGTTTAATTCATCTCTGTACTTTGAAGATTTTATAAATTCAATTATAAGAACTAATTTTCCTCTTGAAAAAGAATATCTTTTAAGAAGATATAAAACAAAGGATGGAATTATTTACAGTTTTGAAAATGACATAAAGTATTCTGATCGCTACGCTTTAGACATGCAGAACAGTTCATTTAAGGTTTATATAGAAAATCCATATACGGGACAGAAAATTGAAAAAAGTGTCGGCTGGCCGGATTTTAATGTTTATTCAGCAGTCGGTTTTGAATTTGATGTGTTTAAGCCTTATGGATGGAATTTTACCGCTTCTGAAAACGGAGACATCTATTATCTTGATTTTGCACTCGACTCTGAAACTTTTCAAAAGGAACTTAAAGAAAATAATTACAAAAAAGTTCCTGACTTTCGTGTAAATTTAAAGTGCCTTAAAAACAACTGGAAAGAAGAACTTGCATTATCTCCTGTACCTCAGGAAAACCTTGAAGCACAAATCTCTGAATCATCTTTCAAGAATTTAAGAACTTTCTTTAAAGGAAAATCTGAAACCGGCAGGGCAGGTGAAAAATGAAAAAAAGATTTTATTTAAAAAAAGAAGAACTCAAGAGAGGCTGGACTTTTATAGAAACCCTTATTGTCATGGCAATTGTCCTTGTTCTTACGGTTTCTGTCGGTTTTTCTGCTTCAAAACAGCTTGATAAGGCAAAGGTTGTTTCAGCTCAAAGCCAGATAAGTACTTTCTGTCTTGCTCTTGATTCTTACTATCTTGATAACGGTTTTTATCCTTCTGAAAGTCAGGGGCTTGAAGCTTTGTGGGAAAAGCCTTCCGGAAGTCCGTTTCCAAAAAACTGGAATGGTCCGTATGTTTCTAAAAAAATTACAAGCGATCCGTGGGGAAACAGTTTTTTGTACAGAACCGGCGGACGAAACGGAAACTCTTTTTCTGTTATAAGTTTAGGAAGAAACGGAACGGAAGGCGGAGAAGGCTATGATAAAGACATTTCTTCTGAAGACTGAAAGCGGATTTTCTTTAATCGAATGTATTATTTCAATTCTGACTATAAGTACGTTTTTTTTGAACTGTACTTATTTTTTAAGAAAGTCAGAAAAATCAGTTGAAAAATATATCGAAACAACAGGACATCTTATTGATGAAAAAAATATTCAGGAAGAAAAATTCTTTATGTAAAAAATCAGAAGGTTTTTCATTTACTGAAACAATCGTTTCAGTGTGTTTATTTTCCATAATTTCATTTTCAGTTCTGCTTCTTACAAGGAATTCTTTTTCGTTTGTAAGCAGAATTGAAAAAATGAGCATAAAAAAAGAATGTGCATTAAGGGAAATAAGAAAACTTCAGGATGAACTTTCTGCTCTTTATATTCCGTTTTATATGACATCATTAAATATAAGTTATTCTGAAAAAGAATTTATTTTATCTGATAAAAGCTGCGGAAAAACTTTTTACAGTTTTAAATTTTCTGACGGCTTAAAACTTAAAAAAGCAGAGCTTTTATGCTTTAAGAATTTGTTTGTCTCGGGAATATCCATGCTTTTATATTCTGACGGAGAAGAAAAAAAAATAGCTGTTCATTTTGCAGAGTTTTTTCCGGGAGAGATTGTATTTTGAAAATAAGAAACGGTTATGCTTCTGTTTTTGTTTTAATCCATGCACTTTCTGTTTTTTTACTGGCTACAGGTCTTTTTTTTAAGATAAGTGCATTAAAAAAATCCGTGCTATCTGACAGTGAATATGTTCTTAAATCAGAAGAAATGCAGAATAAAATTCATGAGTTTCTTAAGCAGAGTACTTTTTCTGATTTTTATGAAAGAGAATTTAAAAAAGACAATGTTTTGCTTAAGATTAAAAGCCTTAATACAAAAGTAAATCCGAATTTTCTTGATGATGAGTATCTTACGGTTTTTACTGATGCGCGTGACTTTGATTCTTTTAAGAGAAAAAATGCAGAAGGAAGTTTTTATGATTTTTCTGAAATAAAAACAGAAGCAGATTATTCAGAGTTTTTTTCAAATCTTCCTTCCGTGAATATAAATCTTTGTAATCAAACGCTACTTGAAGAATTTATGAAAATCATGAAAACGGAGCCGCTTTTTATCCTTGAAAAAATTACGAACATGCGGAAAAAAAAGCAGCAGATTCAGAATGACGACTTTCTTGAGGAAATTCTCGGACTGTACCATGATGCACTTTTTCCTTTTCTTAACTGCGTTCCGCCGGTTGATGTCCGTTATGCCGATGAAAAAATTTTAAAAAAAATCATGCAGGTAGAAAAGTTTGGCACAAAAAATGCTTTATTGTATGAAGAGCTTCTTTCATTAAGAAATCAGGGCGGGAATATTGAGCCTCAATTTTTAAGGCTGCTTTCACGATTTGATTCAAAAGCCGTAAAACTTCTGGGGTGCAGAACGTATTTCTGGAAAATAACTGCTTTTAATGAAAAATTCTCTGTTTCAGAAACCGTTTATGTTCCTCAGATTCAGGGCGGACATAAATATCTTATTGAAAAAAAGGCAGAAAAAAATGAGTAAAAAAGTTTACGAAATTGCAAATCCCCTTCAAATCCGGCATTTTCTGTTCGGGTTTAAGTCGCTTTCACACAGGCAGAAACTTAATTCAATAGGCTTTGCCGTAAGAAAGTGTTTTCCGTATAATCCGGATGATTTAAAAATTGATTACTGCGATTTAGGAAAAAAGATTCTTGCATTTGCATGTGAAAAAACTGTTTATGAAGATTTAATGAAAAAAAACACGGATATTATTTCTGTCTGTTTTCTTTTTAAGAAAAAATACCGGGATAATACGGTTTTGTGTTTTTTTAGAAACTGTATTTTAGTACAGAAAAATATCCGTGGAAATACAGAGTTTATAAAAACATTCCGGTATGATAATTCTTTTTTTGATTTTTATAATAATGAACTCAGTAAAGATCAGAATACTGTATATTTTAAAACCTATGACTGTGATTTACAGAAACTTTCTTTCGGTATTACTCTTAGCGGAAAAGAAATTTTACTGATTGATTCTCTTACTGAAAAATCATCAGTAAAGAAACCTATTTTTAAGAAAAAAAATCATGGTTTTATAAAAAGTATGATGCTTGTAATTTTTATGCTTATTTCAGTGCTTTTTCATATAAGAATACGTAATGAATGGAAAAGCAGGGAAGAGCTTTATTCAAAAACAAAAGCTGAACTTGCTTTATACAAAAAGAGTCTTGAGAACAAAACAGCTCTAGTGCCGGAACTTAAAAAAATGAGCATTCCTCTTATTTTTGAAAAGCTTTCCTCTCTTGATGAAAAATTTAACGTTGATTCATTTTCTTATAATGATGATTTTATTGATATGGAAGTTTCTGTATCGTCAGCTTCGGATTTTTTAAGCGCTCTTGAAAAATCCGACTGGATTGAAAGTTCACTCTTAAAATCATGCAGCGTAACTTCCGGCTCTGAAAAAGCTGTGTTTTCAATAAAGGTACGCTATGACTAAAAAAATCTGTGTTTCTCTTTTAATTGCATCTTTTGTTTTTCTTGATTTGTATTCTTTATCTCTCTTAAAGAATCTAAGTACTACTGAAAATAGAATTTCTTCCATAAAGAATCTTATTGCAGAAGAAGAAAAACTTTACAGTTCTAACGGACTAATGGAGGCATCTTCTGTTTTCTCTTTGACTGAAAATGATGAAGCAAAGTCCTTTGAAACTGTTCTTAAGGAAAGCGGTATTACTGATTTTTCGATGAATTCATCTGAAGGCGGGGAAGGAAGCAGACATTATTCATTCAGGGCTTCAGAAGAAGTGTTTGAAAAATTATGTATTCTTTTAAATGAATCGTTACAGAACTTTTTAATAAGGGGTTTTATTTTAAACAAAAGTGACTCTGATTTTTTAAGCTTAAAAATTAAAACTGAAGATAAAAAATGCAGGGTATTTTCTTCAGAAGGTACAGGCTTTATAAAGAATATTTTTCCTGAGAAAGCTGCAGTTTCGACTATTGGCGAAAAAAAGAAAACGATTGGACAGCCCGCACTTAAGTCTGAAGTCCCAGAGCAGACTGAAGAGCCGTTCCAGTCTGAAGTCCCGCAGCAGATTCAGAGCCAGCCCCAGATTCAGACTCAGTCCCAGACAAAGAGCAGGGAAGAGCCTTTAAAAGAAAACTTTGCAGTTCTTGGAACCGTAAATACTGAAGAAGACTTTATTTATATAAAATCCCTTCAGAATGAAAAAATAATGAAAATAAAAAAGAATGATTTTGATTTTGAAAAAGGAGAATTAAAATGAAAAAAAGATTTTTTATGTTTTTTACAGCTTTAGCTGTATTCCTTTTTTTTGAAGGATGTGCTTCAATCTCAAAAAAAGAGCAGACAGTAAACGGAGTCGTTTACGACGGAGACAATCAGTGTCTTTCTGATGCAGGAATTTTTATTGATGGAAAAAAAATCTCTGAAACGGATACATATGGGCATTTTTATTTTAACAGGGCTTTATTAAAACAGAAGTCTCTTTTTACCGTTCAAAAATCCGGTTATGAAAAAATCGAAATCTGCGGTTCTGAAGAAATTTCTTCTTTTTTGTATTTAACAATGTTTTCCTGCAGCAGTCTGATTGAAAAATCCATGAATGCGCTTCTTTCAGGAAATATTTCTGAAGCAGAAGTCTTTCTGAATAAAGCGGCAAAGGCAGATTCAGAAAAAAAACAGGATAAAAGTATTGTAATGCTTGACTGTCTTATTTTATACAGGCAAAAACGTTATGAAGAATGCATTAAGCGTTTAGTCGAAGCATGCAATAAATACGGAGACGAATCCTTTGTAAAATTCAGGGAAAAACTGAATGAAGAACGCTGACGTAATTATTTTTTCCGTCTTTATGCTTGAAGTTGCTGTGTGTGATATAAAGACGTTTCAACTTCCCCTGAGGAATATTTATGCCTGTTTTATTCTTCTTTTTTTCTTGAGACTGTTTTTTTATCGGGCAGAGTTTTTACTCTACATTTTTTCTTCTGTTTTGCTTTTTTTATGTTTTTTTACAGTATATATTTTTCAGAAAGAAAAACTCGGTTTCGGTGACGTTCAGCTTTCCCTCTGCACGGGACTTCTAAATGGCTTATCCGGTGCATTTACAGCTTCCATTATTTCATGTCTTCTTGCTCTGTTTTTTATTCTTTTTGTTTCAATGATATTAAAAAAGAAAGCTTCAGAACAAAAAGTTCCGTTTGCTCCTTTTTTAATTGCAGGAAGCCTTATTGAACGGATGTTCCATACAGCGAAAATAGTGGAACAATTATTTTAAGTACAATCATAAGTATAAAAAAGCCGGTTGTCATTATAAGGGATGGTTCTGCTGCAAGCATCAGTTTTGTAATGCCGGTTTCAAATTTATCCTGAAAATGTTTTCGTAAATGTTCAAATATTTCTTTTGCTTTTCCGGCTTTCTCTCCTGTCAAAATCCACCTGGAAAATTCTTTTGGTAAAAGTTTTTCTCCGGCAAATTCTGAAGAAAGTTTTTTCCCTGATTCAACATTTGAACAGATTTTTTTTATAGAGGATTTAAATATTTCGTTTCCTGCTGATTCTGAAGAAAGTTCCATTGCTTTTTTTACGGTAAATCCGCCTGCAGTAAGAACTTCCATCGAAAAAGAAAAATTCATGCTTTCATAAAGTATCAGCTGTTTTTTTATAAACGGAAGATTTATCAGTAAAGTGTCTGAAAGAATTTTTACTGAAGGATATTTTTTCTTAAAAAAATATATTATGAAAGCGGATAGTATAATAAAAATAACGCTCACAATAAAAAAGGCAAGTATTTTCTGCAGGTCTGAAATATTTTCTTCAATCTGCATTACGGCTCCTGCATCAAAAGAAGAGAACATTTCCTTTAACTTAGGAAAGACATAAAATGAAATTAATGCGCATAATGCAGTAGACGTTATAAAAATAAGCAGAGGATAAATGAGAGAAGCGGTAAGCTTTGTGCGGATTTTCTTTTTTGTTTCAAGATAATTTTTTAACTGTAAAAGAATTTTTTCAAGCGAACCTGTTTTATCTGATGCCTGAATCATTTTTGAATAAAAATCCGGGAAAATTCCTGATTCAGAAACAGCTGAAGAAAAAGAGTTCCCGCGGCTTATTTTTTCAAGAATAAGACGTGAAATTTCTGCTTCTTTGCCGTCTCCGTCGCATTCTGCTTCGAGAGCTTCTTTTACCGTAAAACCGTTTTCTATAAGTTTTTCAAGTGCAGCTGTAAAATTTATAATTGTAGAACCTGACGCCTTTACTTTTTTTTCTGCTGTTATTTCCTTAGTATCTGCCGGTATAAGTCTTTGTTCAGAAAGTAGCCTGAAAAGGCTTTCTCTATCCCGACATGTATAAACCGACTTTAATTTTTTTCCATTTGAATCAATAACCGTGCATCTGAATTTTTTAATTGTTTTCCTCCTTAAGCTGATGAAGATAAAAAGCGGCGCAGTTTCAAAGCGCCTTTATCTCAGGCTAAAGCTGTTTCTTTTAGTGCATCTTCCTTAAGAATGATTCCCTTTTTGATTTTTAAGAGTGCATCATCTTTTAAGAATTTAAAATTTTCTTTTTTTAGAAACGAGATTATTTCATTACGGCCGGCATTTTTTGCAATAAGGTTTTCGAGTTTTTCACTGCTTAG
>JAEEGL012636592.1_pt1 | contig 10880 bp, 9 predicted proteins | sample 9134231 | NCBI WGS metagenome assembly JAEEGL01 (sample SAMN16246548, study PRJNA631951) | gut metagenome | biome: gut microbiome; feature: rumen; material: fiber-attached | host: Bos | place: Iran: Karaj | collected 2018-10
CCCGCGAAAACATCAGGCTCACCGTCCCGCCCGTGATACAGACCGCCGCGGCAGGTGACTTCCACATATTCCCCGTTTTTCCCCCTGGCACGGTAACGGCAGTAATGATACTGTTTCTGCCCTGCTGTCGTAGCAGCAAGGTCGCTGAGATATTCCTGCCGGTCATCTGGATGGATATACTGCGTCCACACGTCAGAAAAATTTTCGATAAACTCGCCCTCCAGGCCGAAGAATTCGACCATGGACGGCGCAATGCGTGTCACGCCGGTCTCCATATTGGACAGATAAGGATAATACTCTTCGCTGGTCAGACACATAGCGTCAAACACTCGGTCTGTCAGTCCCGTCAGGTTCAGGTGCGTACCCGTATGACGGATTCTGTCCTCCACGATATCACGTTTGATATCCGCTTTGTTGCGGTACATCATGTAGTCAGCGACCCGCAGCACATCCCGCAGGCTGTTGTACTTCGGATCGGAGATTGCGTAACCGATTGCCAGCTCCGGTACGTATCCGTTCCGGTTCTTGTCTTTGGCACAGGCGTCCTGTACGCGTTTGATATCCCGCACAACTGCCTTTTCATCCTTTTTCCGGTATATCGCAAGGAATTCGTCTCCGCCCATGCGGTAGATGCGTTCCGCATCCCGAAGATTGGTCATCAGGATCACCGCGATGTTGGTGATGTAGCTGTCTCCGGCCAGGTGGCCGTACAGGCCGTTCACGCTCCGGAGGTTGCTGATATCAACAAAAAGGAAAACGAACGGGATATTTCTGTTTTTTTCGTATTCCTTATCGTATTCAGCCATGTCATGCTCATATCCGGAACGGGTACCCAGTCCGCTCAGGGCATCCATCATGATCTTTTTTTCCAGTACAGCCGCTGGATTTTCCAGTGTGAAGAAAAACGCGACGGTGATCGCTGTCACAGCACATCCCGTAAACAGGAAATCTTTTACCTGCGTCTGAATCACTTCGGAAACGATCAGCAGGAACAGCATCGGAAGAAGAATGCTTTTGAAATGCCGGCTGATCTTGTTCCAGTGAACGAAGATGCTGGCGATCGCCACAGCAAAATAAACAAAAGCGATGATAAAGCCAACCATCGGTGCAGACCCGACGCTGGCTTTCGTCCCGTTCAGCTGAACGTATTCTATTTTCAGTACCGGTGTAAAGAGCAGTACAGCATAAACGACCACCGGGCTAAACTCAATGATACGCTTGACCCGGTCCATTTTATGGTTCCGGGACAGGTTCACCGTATACATGCACATCTCATAGGAATACAGGACCGCTGACAGGTAAAAGATGATATGTGCAAAGTTGTTCAGCCAGAGCGGAACCGTTTCCGTATGGTTCACCGTATACACGGTCACCATATCCATGAACACGTGCAGAACAGAGAACAGCAGGATCTGGTTGAAAACCAGGACGTCTTTTCCCATCCGGTATGTCCGGGAAACAAACGCCAGATAGACCAGGATGATCAGGCAGACAAGTTCTGCCCGCAGGACCAGAACCAGGTTCATCTCTGTCCGTCCTTTCTGAAATCAGGGTCGTTTCAGTCGATCCATTCTTTTTCAGCAGGAGACTCCCGTTCGTTTTCATCCAGCATAAGTGCACGATGCCGGTCGTCGATCACCGGACGGTCGGCAAATTGAAGTCTGTCTTCCGGGATGTACAGTTGAACGGAACTCTTTTCCGTAATTATTTTGACATAATCAGAAATGCTTGTCAATCTGTTTTCAAGCACCACGCCGTACAGCGGCCAGTTAGCTCCGCAGTGGTTATCTGATCCCGCCGTCATCAGCAGGCTGTATTCCTGGCCGTAACGCCAGGCCCGGGCATCGTCCATCCGGTCATTCCCGGCATTGGCAACCTCGATCCCGTCACAGAAATGCAGTCCCAGACGGATCCGGTCCATATAATTCCGCATTCTGAACGGGTGCGCCTGGATCACGCAGCCGCCGGCCTTGTGCACTTCTTCCAGCTGCTGGCGTCTGCTCCAGTGTTCCATTTCCGGATGGGCTTTCATGTATTCCTTTGTCAGTCCGTAGATCAGATATTCATCGAAACGGTAGTTCTGTTCCAGTCCGAAAAAGACATCCAGTCCGATTCGGTCGCCTTCTTCCTTCGCGTCCTCATACCCCTGCCAGAACAGATCGATCCGCTTTTCCCAGGGCAGTTCACGGTCTACCGTGGTGTTTCCTCCGAAAAAGTGATCTGTAATGATAATGCCTGTAAATCCCGCGTCCTTGTAAACCCGGGCCTGTTCCTTCCCCGTAGCTCTGCCGCAGGCGCTTCCCTGGCAGGTATGCATGTGGGTCTCATACAAAAATGGCATGGCGTTTCTCCTTCCGGATCCGATCCATGCCATTATATGCGTTTATGCTTTTTTTGTCATCGTCTTTTTATTGCTTTATATGGTTCATTCTGTGCTGAATCCCGTTCCTGAGGAGCACCGGATCAGTACTGACCTCTTTCGAGCAGTGTCAGCAGATAGATAAATTCTTCCTTATATGCGTCCCCGCTCACGTTTCCGCATCCGCGTGCCAGTTCCAGCGCCTGCGCCCAGGTTGCACTGCCCTTCCACTCGCTCTTCCGCAGGATCATGCCTGTTTCTGCCACAGCAGCCGCAAACCGCAGGTTCTCGCTCAGGGTTTCCGCAGTTGCTCCTGCTTTCACGGGGTATTCATACAGTCTGCTTTCCGTTCCTTCCGGCTTCTTTGCCCGGATGGAAACCGTCAGCCAGTCCGTGCCTTCCTCGGCTGCCGGAGTGATCGCGTTCTGGTAGCGGCTCTCCGCCTCGCCGAACTCAAAGTCTGAATCTACCGGAACGATCTCATACAGGGCGGTCATCCGGTGTCCGCTGCCGATCTCTCCGCCGTCTTTCCCGTCATCTGCGAAATCTTCAGCCGCCATTACACGATCTTCATAACCGATCAGCCTGTAACCTTTTACCATGGCCGGATTGAAGTCCACCTGGATCTTGACGTCTTTGGCGACTGTGATGAAAGTGCCTCCGGCCTCTTCCACCAGTGCCTTGCGGGCTTCATGGATCGTATCCAGATACCGGCAGTTGCCGTCTCCATAATCCGCCAGGGCTTCCATCTTGTTGTCCTTGTAGTTGCCCATCCCTACGCCCAGACAGGTCAGGCTAATGCCTTCATTTTTCTTTTCAGTCACCAGTTTTGCCAGATCCCCCTCGCCGGTGATACCTACATTCAGGTCTCCGTCCGTAGCCAGCAGGATCCGGTTCACGCCGCCTTCGCGGTAATACCTTGCCGCGATCTCATAAGCCCTCATGATGCCGGCCGATCCGTTGGTGGCGCCGCCGGCTTCCAGTTCGGAGATCGCTTCCATGATCCGTGTCTTCTCCGAGGCGGGAACGCCTTCGATCACGACCCGGTCCTGGCTGGCGTAGGCCACGATGGATACGGTATCTTCAGGCTCCAGCTCGTCCAGCAGCAGCATGAACGCCCGTTTTACCAGATCCAGCCGGTCGCTGCCGTACATACTTCCGGAAGTATCGATCAGGAATACCAGGTTGTGACCCGGCCGGTTGTCCTTCTGCACCTCCGCGGCCTGCAGGCCGATCAGCAGCAGCCTCGTCTTTTCATTCCACGGGCAGGGCCCGATCTCCGTTGTCACGCCGAAAGGTTCACCGTCTTTCGGCAGCATATAATCATAATGGAAGTAGTTCAGCATTTCCTCGATCCGGATACTGTCCGGCGCAACCCGTTCTCCGCCGAGCACCTTGCGCCGGAACAGGGCATAGGAGGAAGTATCCGCGTCCGCCGCAAAGGTGGACAGCGGCGCCGTGGCTACGCTCAGGAACCGGTTGTTCTCAAAAGTCGTGTATTCCTCGGTATTCCACGCCACCGGTCCGTTTCGCATCCCGCCGGCAACCATCGGCGAGCTGGTCATCATGGGCATGGCATAGGATTTCATCATGGATGAATCAGCCGCCGCTTCGTAGCACACATCTTCATATTCCCAGGCCCATTTGCTTGCAAGGTCCGACCGGGTCTCCGTCGCCGTTTCCAGCGTTTTCATCGTAATGCTGTCTGCCATTCCGCTTTTCAGCAGCCCGTGATCCTGCTGGAAAGCCTTAAGCGCCTCCGCGGTCTCCTCGTCAAATGTTCCGGACGGCGCCCGGTCCAGGTATTCCAGTTCCTTCAGCCTCGTCTGGATCCAGGTGACCTTTTCACCTGTATCCCCGACCTTCCAGATCCTGTTTTCTTCTCCCATGGCAGCCGCCGCGGTGCTCAGCACCATCAGTACCGCCAGAATGATCGCTGTGATCTTTTTCATGTCTTTTGTCTCCTTTCGCAGTTCCGGTTTTTCCGGTCTCACTCTGTCAGACGACGGGCATGAAAAAAAGTTCCCGGATTTCTCCGGGAACTTTTTCACAGAAACAGGGACTCATTTGTTTTCCGCTGTTTCACTGATAAATTCATCGAACCTGTACGCGATGGTATCCTTGCTGTGGCTGTCGCTGGACAGGATCAGTGTCCCGCCTCTATGCCGGATATAGTCCCGGATCTCTTTGTCCGGATATGGACTCGTCCTGTATCCCCTGGACATTGCCCCGGTATTGATCTCAAACGGTTTCCCGGTTTTCAGCAGGATATCTGCCGCCTGTTTCCAGGCTTTCACATACCGTGGATGGTGTATGTCAAAGTTCGGTTCCTGCTCGATAAATTTGGTGATCAGGTCAAAATGCCCGATGATGTCGCATTTTGTCACTGCAACAACTTTCGCTTCCGTCGCGTAAAACGCCTCAGCAAATGCATACCAGTCTCCGCCGAAATACTTTTCCACGCCTTCCCGCTGTTTCTCTGCCGTCCAGTCGATGGATACATGGTGTCCGTCCGGCATGGTCAGCAGATGCACCGATCCGATCACATAATCGTACGGTCCGAAGTCATCGGAGATGAAATCCCGCTCCAGTCCGCACAGCACCCGGATCTGCCCGGCGTATTTTTCCTTCAGCCGCGCGATCTCCGCCCGGTATTCCTCGGATGCTTCCGGTGTCATCCCGCAGGGATCCAGATGGCTGTGGTCGGAAATGCCGACCGTGTCCAGCCCGCGCCGGATCGCTTCCTGTACCATCTCCTCCGGCGTGTTTTTGCCGTCGGAAAACACGGTATGCATGTGAAGATCTCTCATCAGACCATCTTCTCCTGCTTCACCTTTTTGTCGATCACGTGGCGGGATGCCAGCTCCTTGTGGAGGTCGTCCAGGGAGATGCCCGCCTCGATCATCAGCACCATCACATGATAAGTCAGGTCCGCGATCTCATAGATCGTGTTCTTCTTGTCCTTGTCCTTGGCGGCGATGATGACTTCCGTAGTCTCCTCGCCCACCTTCTTCAGGATCTTGTCCAGGCCCTTCTCGAACAGGTAGGTGGTATAGGAGCCTTCCTTCTTCTCCGTCTTCCGGCCGGCGATCAGTTCCATGAGCCCTTCATAGGTAAACTCGTGCAGCTCGTCGCTTTCCCATATCACGTCGTTGAAGCAGCTCTCCGTGCCGGTATGGCAGGCCGGTCCGTCCTTCTCCACCTTCACCACCAGCGCATCCCGGTCGCAGTCCGCCGTAATGGATACGATATGCTGGTAATTCCCGCTGGTCTCGCCCTTCAGCCACAGTTCCTGCCGGCTCCGGCTCCAGAAGCAGGTCAGTCCCTTCTCCATGGAAATCTGCAGGCTTTCCTTATTCATGTAAGCCAGCGTCAGCACCTTGCCGTTTTCCGCGTCCACCACAATGGCCGGGATCAGGCCCTTCTCGTCAAACTTCAGATCGTCGATGTTCAGCATATTTATTCCTCCAAATACAGATTGCAAAAAATGCACAGCAAATCTCTTTGCAAGCGAGCGTCTCAGTATTTCCTGTCGTTACTCATATTCTCGCGGGAATTCCGTTCTTCGCCATTTCCTTTTTCAGATCCTTAATCTCCACTTCCCCGAAGTGGAAGATCGACGCCGCCAGCCCGGCATCCACACCGGGCAGGGCTTTGAACAGCGTGATGAAATCCTCAATGCATCCGGCGCCGCCGGAAGCGATCACCGGCACCTTCACCACGTCACAGACCTTCTCCAGCAGTTCCAGGTCAAACCCCTGCTTCACACCGTCCGTGTCCATGGAGTTCACCACGACCTCCCCGGCGCCTTCTCCCACGCAGCGGCGGACCCACTCAATAGCTTCCATGCCGGTGTTTTCCCGTCCGCCCTTGGCGAAAATCCGGAACACGCCGTCCACCCGCTTCACGTCCACACTCAGCACCACGCACTGGTCGCCGTAAAGCTTCGCGGCCTTTCCCACCAGCGAGGGGTCACGGATTGCCCCGGAGTTGACGGACACCTTGTCCGCGCCGCACTTCAGCACCCGGTCAAAGTCGTCCGTGGTGTTGATGCCGCCGCCCACAGTCAGGGGAATGAACACCGTCCGCGCTGTCTCCGTCAGGATATCCGTAAACAGCGCCCGTCCCTCCGCGGAAGCCGTGATATCGTAGAACACCAGTTCGTCCGCGCCGTTGTCGCTGTAATACTTCGCCAGGTCCACCGGGGATGCCACGTCCCCGAGCCGTTGGAAATTGACTCCCTTGACCACCCGTCCGTCCTTCACGTCCAGGCAGGGAATGATACGCTTTGTAATCATCTCGAAATCTCAACCGCCTTTTTCAGGTCGATATCCCCGGTATAATACGCCTTCCCGATGATCGCTCCGTACAGGTTCATCTTCCGCAGGCTTTCCACGTCCTCCAGCGTGGATACCCCGCCGGACGCCGTGATCTGCAGGCCGAGGCTTTCCGACAACTGCCGGTACATTTCCCGGTTCGTGCCGCGCATAGCCCCGTCCCGGGAGATATCCGTGCAGATCAGTGTCTTCACGCCGATGCTCTCCATCTCCCGGCAGAAATCCATAAAACCCAGGGCAGACTTTTCCGTCCAGCCTTTGATCGCCACAAAGCCGTCCCGCACGTCCACGCCCACGGCGATCTTCCCGCCGTACGCGTCCACCGCCGTACGCAGGAAAGCGGGATCCTCCACCGCCGCGGTGCCCAGGATCACCCGGTCCAGTCCGGCGTCCAGATAGGTCTTCACGGTTTCCATACTGCGGATGCCCCCGCCGATCTCACAGAAGAGATCCGCGGCAGCTTTGATGCGCAATACCGTATCCAGGTTCGGCGTTGCGCCGCTTTTCGCGCCTTCCAGGTCCACCAGGTGCGCGTGAGTCGCGCCCTTGGCGGCAAAATCCTTCGCGATCTCTTCCGGATGCTCGCTGTAAACTGTCATCTGCGCGTAATCGCCCTTGTACAGGCGAACGGCCTTGCCTTCATATAAATCAATAGCGGGAAAAATAATCATCTTATTCGTTCGTCTCCAGTTCGCAGAAGGCTTTCAGGATTCTCAGGCCGACTTCGCCGCTCTTTTCCGGATGGAACTGACAGCCGAACACATTTCCCTTTCCCACGCAGGCGGTCAGGTCCGCTCCGTATTCCGTCACGGCCAGCAGGCTCTCGTTGCAGTCCACCGCGCTGTAGGAGTGGACAAAGTATACATACTCCCCTTCCCGGGTATACTTCAGCAGCGGGGAATCCTTCACGATCTTCAGGGCGTTCCATCCCATCTGGGGAATCTTGAGTCCTTCCGGGATTCTCTCCGCGATAGGCCGGATCTCGCCCTTCAGCAGGCCCAGACCTTCATGTACGCCGTACTCATGGCTGCGTTCAAACAGCATCTGCATGCCCAGGCACACGCCCAGCAGCGGTTTCCCTTTTGCCGTTTCTTCTTTCACAGCCCGGTCCATGCCGGAAGCGCGCAGCTTTTCCGCCGCGTCTTCAAAAGCGCCGACGCCGGGCAGGATCAGCCGGTCCGCCCTGCGGATCTCCCCGATGTCCCGGGTCACCGCCGCTTCCTGTCCGATGGCGGCAAAGGAGGAGCGCAGAGAAAACAGGTTCCCCACACCATAATCGATGATCGCGATCATCACAGAACCCCTTTCGTGGACGGGATTTCCTCCGCGCAGGCAGGATCGATCGCCACAGCGGTCCGCAGGCTGCGGGCCACGCTCTTGAAAGCGCCTTCAATGATGTGGTGGCTGTTTCCGCCGGCCATCTGGCGGATGTGTAGCGTGGCGCCCGCGTTGTGGGCCAGCGCCCGGAAGAACTCCTCCGTCAGTTCTGTGTCGAAGGTGCCGACCTTCTCTGCCGGGATCTTCAGGTCATATGCCAGCAGGCCTCTTCCTGAAAGGTCCACAGCGCTCAGGATCAGGCTCTCGTCCATCGGCAGGATCGTGCTCCCGTAGCGGGTTACGCCCTTCCTGTCCCCCAGCGCCTTGTCAAAGGCCTTGCCCAGGGCGATGCCGATGTCCTCCACGGAATGATGGTCATCCACCCAGGTGTCCCCCTTGCAGGAAACCTCCAGGTCGAACCGCCCGTGCCGGGCGAACAGCGTCAGCATGTGGTCCAGGAAGCCCACGCCCGTGTCAATGGCGTTTTTGCCGGTGCCGTCCAGGTCCAGCAGGATCCGGATATCGGTTTCACCGGTTTTACGGCTCACTTCCGCCTGTCTCATTGTCAGATCGTCCTTTCGTCTCATTTTCCCAGGATCTCTTTGACGGCTTCGATCAGCTGATCCATCTGCTCCGGTGTCCCCACGGTGATCCGGTTGTAATCTTTGATCCGCTCCTTGCTGAAGTGGCGGATCAGGATGTTCCGCTTCTTCAGCTCCAGGTACAGGTCCTCACCGGAAATGGCCGGATGCCGGGCAAAGAGGAAATTGGTCTGCGATTCGGTCATTTCAAATCCCAGGTCCCGCAGGAGCTGCTCGGTGCGGCTGCGGGTCGACATGATCCGTTCGCAGTTCTTCTTATTATATTCGTCCTGCTTCAGGCACGCAATGCCCGCCGCCTGGGTCAGGCTGTTCACGTTGTAGGGGTTCAGGGAATACTTGACCGCGTTCAGGTCCCGGATCAGCTCCGGATTCCCGATGCCCATGCCCAGCCGGACGCCCGCCATGGAACGGGACTTCGAGAAGGTCTGGGTCACCAGCAGGTTGTCATACTTCCGGATCAGCGGCACGCAGCTTTCAGCGCCGAAGTCCACATACGCTTCGTCCACCACCACGACGTTGTACAGGTTCTGCTGCAGAATCTCCTCGATCTCGTCCCGTTTCAGGGCAATCGCCGTCGGTGCGTTGGGGTTCGCGATAAAGATCGTTCCGGCCTTCTGAAAATAGTCTTTGATGTCGATAGTCAGGTCTTCCCTCAGGGGAATCTCCTCATAGGGGACCTGGTCGATGTCCGCGAACACCGGGTAGAATCCGTAGGTCACGTCCGCAAAATACGCAGGGGTATGCTTGTCGCAGAATGCCATGAAGGCGAAGTTGAGGATCTCGTCGGAACCGTTGGTCATCAGCAGCTCGTCCGGAGAAACGTTCAGCCTTTCCGCCAGGAGCTTTCTCAGTTCCACGCACTCCGTATCGGAATAGAGATACAGCTTTTCGCTTTCCGCCCGGACCGCCTCGCCCACCTCCGGCAGCGGCGGATAGGGATTCTCGTTGGTGTTCAGCTTGACGATCTGCCTGTCCCGTATCTGTTCTCCGGGAACATAGGGAACCAGGTTGCTGTATTTATCTGAAAAGAAACGGCTCATATGCTCCACTTCCCGTTCGTTATTCTTTGTTTTCCGTCCGGATCGTCGCACTCCGCGCGTGTCCGGTCAGTCCTTCCATCCGTGCGAAGGCGGCCACGTCCTGCGCCACTGCCGCCAGGGCTTCCTCCGTGAAATAGGTGTACTGCGTCTTCTTCACGAAATCGTCCACTGACAGCGGGCTTGAGAACTTCGCGGTTCCTTGGGTCGGCAGGGTGTGGTTCGGCCCGGCCAGGTAATCTCCAAGCGCTTCCGGGCAGTTCCGTCCAAGGAACACCGAGCCGGCGTGCCGGATGCTGTCCAGCCAGTCGAAGGGGTTGTCCACGCACAGCTCCAGGTGCTCCGGCGCGATCTCGTTGGCGATATCGATAACCGTCTTCAGGTTCTCCGCCACGATGATCTTGCCGTTATTGTCGATGGACACGCGGGCGATCTCACTCCGGTCCAGTTCCGGGATCTGTTTCTCCAGCTCGTCCCGGACCTGCTCCGCCAGTTCCATGGAGTCCGTCACCAGCACGGCGCTGGCCACCTTGTCGTGCTCCGCCTGGCTCAGCAGGTCCGCTGCCAGGTACGCGGGGTTGGACTTTCCGTCCGCCGCCACAAGGATTTCGCTTGGGCCGGCAATCATATCAATGGACACGACGCCGTACACCTGCCGCTTTGCTTCCGCCACAAAGGCGTTCCCGGGGCCGACGATCTTATCCGCCTTCGGCACGGATTCCGTACCGTAGGCCAGCGCGGCAATCGCCTGCGCTCCGCCGGCTTTCACGATCCGGTCCGCTCCCGCCACCCTGGCGGCTGCCAGGATCGCCGGATTGATCTTCCCGTCCTTTCCGGGCGGTGTCGTGAGGATGACTTCCTTCACACCCGCGATCTTCGCGGGGATCACGTCCATCAGCACCGTGGAGGACAGTGGCGCTGTACCGCCGGGCACATAAACGCCTGCCCGGTCCACGGGGATTACCTTCTGGCCCATGACCACTCCCGGCTCGTCATTAATGATGAAAGAATTGCGCACCTGCCGGCTGTGGAACTTCCGGATGTTGGCCGCGGCTTTTTCCAGCACAGCCATGAAGGAAGGATCGGTCTGCGCCAGCGCGTCGTCCATTTCCTCCGGCGTCACCAGAATGCTTTCCGGCCTCGCTCCGTCAAACTTTTCTGTATATTCCCTCAGGGCTTCGTCCCCGCGTTCCCGCACATTCCGGATAATCTCCGCCACCTTGTCCGC
>JAEEGL013781309.1_pt1 | contig 10880 bp, 9 predicted proteins | sample 9134231 | NCBI WGS metagenome assembly JAEEGL01 (sample SAMN16246548, study PRJNA631951) | gut metagenome | biome: gut microbiome; feature: rumen; material: fiber-attached | host: Bos | place: Iran: Karaj | collected 2018-10
CTCAACAACCAGGGGTGCTTTACCGGGTTCAATGGGCTCCTTTTCCCCGCCCATCGCAAAGGTGTGCCGTTTGTGATACAACGCATAGCTGCCATCGGGACGCATCCACACCAAGCTGTTGTGGTAATGGCCATCCACATAAAGAAGCATAGTGCCACAAACCACGGCATTCAGCTCCTGGGCTTTGGTTCTCAGCCAGTTCATGGTAGGTCCGTCCTGTGTTTCGGCAAACTTTAGAGGATCCACTGGAAACCCTGTGTTGAAGGTCTCGGGAAGCAACACCAAATCGGTGCCAGAAGGCACTTCTTTCAATAGCTGATCGAAATGCGGGCGGTTACCGTCAGGGTCTTCCCAACGGAGATCGGCTTGGATAAGAGTGATGTTCAAATTGTCCATTTTCGTTTACAAAGATAGGTTTTTTTGAAAAGCCATCCTTTCGTCGCCATTTAAAAGGTGGATGATGCCGCAATACTGGTATCCGTGTTTTTCGAGGCCTTTCCGCATGATGATGTTGGCCTCGTGGGTGTCGATACGGATGTTTTTGGCAATGCTTTCGCTAAAGTCCAACACGGCATCCAAGATACCATGTGAACCTGGCGTGCTGGCGATGCGGTGGATAACATGGTAGGGTTCATCGTTAAGCCACTGGCCGTCATAGATGACTTTATAGGTGATGTCGGGACCAGGAATCAGGGCGAAAGTGCCCACAATCAAACCATCTTGGTTGGCCATCACATAGCTGTGACCCTGCTCGATATCGTTCTTGAACATGTCATCACGGGGGTAGCCATCTGGCCACTGGAACGTGTTGCCGTAGCTCCGCATGATTTCCCTTGCTTGGTCGCGAAGGTTGAGGATGACGGGCAGGTCTTCAAGACTGGATTTGCGGATGGTATACTGCATGGTCATAGTTTTATATAATCTCCTTTGACGGCGGGTTCGTAGAGTTCTGGCGAGACGCACGACTTGATGGCTTTGACAAAGATGTTCATCATTTTCTCGTGGATGTAGTCCTTGCGCATGGCAAGGCAGATCACACGTTGGATGGATGGACCGGCCACGGGACGCAACCGTTGCATGGAAGAGGCATCCAATAGCCCGAGGTGGGTTTCGGGAAGAAGGGTTATGCCTCCATTTTCGTTTGCAATCTGGATCAGGATGCCGACGCGCCCTCCCTCATACAGTTCTTCGTAAGTGCTCTTTTGCTGTGAACTGAAGTCTTTTTTGTCGTACAGACGGATACCATCCTTCATTACCCATAGGGGATAATCCCATAGTTTGCTTCGCTCGATGGAGTCGTGGCTGGCCAAGATGTCGTCATCGACGATATAGGCGAAAAAACGCTCATGGTACAATGGCAATTCAATGATTTCCTTGTCGTTGACGGGTGATCGGAGGATTCCCATGTCGATCTCTGCTTTTTTCAAACTGTCGATGATGGCGGCAGAGCGCATTTCGAGGGCCTGGAGTTTAATGTCGGGGTAGAAAGTGTTTAGGAAACCGAAAGTCTTGGGCATCAACACAGGGGCCACGGTCGAGATCATGCCGACTCTCAAAGGTCCTGCGGCAAGCGACTTTTCCGACAAGGTCAATTCTAACAATTGTTTGGAATGGTAGAGCACTTGCTTTGCCTCCTCGATGAGCTTTCTGCCAATTTCAGTCGCCTCTACGGGGTGTGTATTGCGTCGGAAAATGGTAACATCCCATTCCTCCTCCAGTTTCTTGATCATCAAGCTTAAGGTGGATTGGGTCACGCCACAAGCTTCAGCCGCCTTCACAAAATAACGGTGTTCGTCTACGGCTACGATATATTCCAATTGTTGTAGTGTCACTTTTTATTGATTTTTGTCAATACAAAGATAAACAAAGTCATATTGTCCGAAACAAATTCGGAAAATATTTTTGCTTTTTTCAAGAAAAGTAATCGATGGATGTTTTTAAAATCACAATCAGGTTTATAGGTTTCATGCTGATAGGCCTATTTGTGCTTATGATGCTTTCTGCCATGATTGCCTATCTTGAATATCGAGACGATGGCAGTTTTTCCGCCTTGCTGATATCGTCTGGCATTACATTGGTGGCTGGTTTGGGAAGTGTTTTACTCACCAAACCACAAAAAAGCATTGACCTCAAGGCGGGTTTCTTTATCGTTACAGGTTGTTGGGTGGCAGCTTGCACTTTTGGTGCCATTCCATTTTTGTTATACGGACATGAGTTTAACCTGGTCAATGCCTTGTTTGAAAGCGTTTCGGGTTTTACCACGACAGGTGCATCGATTTTGAACGATATTGAGGCCGTTCCGAAAGGATTGTTGTTTTGGCGTATCGCTACGGCTTGGATTGGTGGCATCGGGGTGGTTTCGTTGGTTTCCATATTGATTTCCACACGTAATGACCGGCATTCCCAATTGGCCGGACTGGAGCTTTCTTCTATCGCCAAGGAATACTACCGCGGCCGCCGTAGGCAGTTCATCTATCGCATTTTGACGGTTTACGTAGGTTTGACTTTGGCTTCGACTTACGGGTTGCACTTGGCGGGCCTGTCTTGGTTTGATGCCTCTACCCACGCCATGTCCGCTTGCAGCACCTGTGGATTCAGCACGAAAAACATCAGCGTCGCTGCGTTCAACAGCCCGGTCGTCGAAGCCATTCTTTGTGTCTCAATGCTATTGGCGGCCATCAATTTCAGTTTGATTTTCTCCACTTTTTGGCCCAGCGGTCCCAATCGCAAGAACCTCTTCAATACAAAGATTGTAAAAGTCTTTTTGGGAGCCGTTTTGCTTGGAATCCTTTGTCTCACTGCCGAACTGGTGGTTTCAGAGACTTATCATTCTATTGGCAAGGCGTTTAGGGCGGCCTCCTTCCAAATGTGTTCCATTACGACGACAACGGGGTTTGCCACGGCCGACACCAACGTATGGCCGGCTTTCTGCAAGGCGATCCTCTTGGTTGGTTCTTTGGTCTGTGGTTGCTCGGGCTCAACTTCCGGCGGTATCAAGATCGATCGTTTGTGGGTTGCCTTAAAGGGAACTTCAGAAATGTTCAAGTCGTTGACCAACCCCCATAAATATGGTTATGTGAGAATGGACGGCAGTACCAAGACGGAAGAAGAAGTCACTTCGGTGTTTTCTTTCATTATGCTCTATCTGTTGATTGTCGTCGTCGGCATGATGGTCTACACTTTGTGTGGGATGGATTTTCTGACCGGCATGTCGGCCTCCATTGCTTGCATGGGTAATGTGGGACCGGGATTCGGTATTGTCGGTTCGATGGGAAATTTCTCCAGTTTGTCGGATTTCTTGAAAATTTTCAGTGTGATCCTGATGTTGCTTGGACGTCTGGAGATTTATCCCATCTTGATTGTTATTGGAAGTATCTTCAGAAGACACTAGGCTTTTAGGTACCCTGCCCGTTCTTCGGCTGGGAATTTCTCGATGGCATAGCGCAACATGGTACGGGGCATGGCGTGGTGTCGTGGCAGGAGCCAGTCCTTCAGCTGTTGTTCATCGCGTTTGCCTGCCTCACGAAGTAGCCATCCAACGGCTTTTTGTAAGAGGTCATGCAAGGGTTTTGGCTTGTCGAGAAAGATTTTTGCAATGGCGTAGGTGTCTTTGAGTTGGCCATGGCGGAGGAACTGCATGGTGCTGACTATTCCAATGCGTTGCTCCCAAATGGTCTTGCCATGGCAGGCAAGATTGTAGAGCAATGTTCTGTCCTTGTCCAAAAGCCATGTGCCCAGCAACTCATAACAAGAGAGATCTACCAGATCCCAATTGTTGATGAATTCGGTATGCGCAAGATAAAAGCCAATGCATTGTTGTTGCTTGGCCTCGTCTTTCTTGGCATGTTTGAAAATCTGTACCAGCGTCAGCAAGGCCGCCAGCCTGATTTCGTGATATTCAGAGCGGATACAAGTTTCCAAATCATCAAATGAGGTTTCCTGCCAGCAGCGTTTCACCACCTCGCGGGTCACCGGCACCTTGATACCCAAGAACTTATCGCCCTCACCATATTGACCCTTCCCGGTCTTGAAGAAGCGCGACAAGCCTTCAACTTGGGAGGGGTCTTGATGGGCAAGGATTGTTGTATATAAATAGTTGCTCATGTTCTTACTTCTTACTTCTGTCTTCTGTCTTCTTTATCCCTAACACACACCACCTAACGAACGGGATCCGTCTGAGGATTTCGTAAATTGCAGGTGAGAGTAACATCACGGCAAAGAAGAGGATGACGTACATCATCCAAGGAGCTAGAGAGGTGTACCTTTTCATCATGTAACCGAAAGAGGCGATCACCAGATAATGGACGATATAGATCCCATAGCTCGACCTGGTCATATAGGTGGCAAACGGACTGGTCTTGTCGGCCCAGGTTTTGAAACAACCCAGCATGGCAAGAATGGCGAACCAGGCGAAGAGGTTGCAGAGCCAACCTTTCAGCACGATGGGATCGGTGTCGTTCTTGCCATACATCACGATGGTGAAATAGGTGCCTGTGACCAGGGCAAGCATTAGCAGAGGGAGATGTATTTTGGCGATGCAGTTTTGTACGGCATCGTGTGAAAAGACGAAATATCCCAATAAGAAAGGAACAAAATAAGCCAAGGGACGGTAAAGGTTCCACAAGCCGTCGGCACTTTCGGGATCGGGATGAGAGATGGAACATTGTGCTCCAGCCCAGATGAGGAGATAACCTACTCCTACCAATCCAATGGTCAACCCCATGGATTCTTTTTGGAACAGTTTGCCAACTGCGTGGTGCAGCTTGTCTTTTTCAATTGCTTTTATCAATACAAGAACCAGTGAAAACAGCCATAAATCCTGGATAAACCAAAGCGGTCCGATGCCGCTGAAGGCGCGAAGAACATGCTTGACAGGTTGGGGGACTGCGGTCAAGACGTCCACACCGGCCACCTGGGTGTTGAAGTAGCCCGTCATCCATTGGAACACCAAAAGCCCTATCGTTGCGGGAACCAACAACTTACGGGTGCGACTCTTGACGAATTGCCCATTGGTTTGTTTTTCGAGTGCATACTTTGAGCTGATACCAGCCACCAAAAACAGCAACATCATGAACCAAGGGTAGAGCATCGACATGATGCAGTCCCAAGGCTGGTCCTCATAAAATCCGCCAATTCCTCCAAATACGCCTTTGGCATTATAGAAATAAATGACGTGATAGAACAATACCAACAACACCGTCACCCAACGGATGTTGTCCAAAAAATGCTTGCGTTCCATTTTTAATCCTCTCCTAATATTTCATTGATTTTGTCTTGAAAGATTTCGGTTTTCAAAATGGCCATGCCTTTTTTGTCGCCGAGTACCAACAGGCTGTCGCCCGCCTTGATGCCATAGAGTTCACGAGCCTCTTTAGGAATAACAATCTGTCCACGGTCCCCCACTTTGACGACCCCGAAAATGTATTTGCCTTGTTCTTCAAACATGATTTGTGTGTTTTGTATGAAAATTCATATTTTTCAGCAAAAATACATCTTTTTTGGAAAAAACAAGAAAACCCCGCAAGAAAAATTCCCGCGGGGCGAATATAATAGGATTCTCGGCTCTTTTTATAGGCTAATAAAATGGAAAGAAGAAGAAATAGGCAGCTACTCTTTCACGAGGAATGCCTTGTGCTCTGCCAATGCTGGAACCGGAACTGTTGCGCACGGTGCCGTCGTTTTCAACCTTGCCGATGCTGGAGCCAGAGCTGTTGCGGACGGTGCCGTCGTTGTCGATTTTTCCGATGCTGGAGCCGGAGCTGTTGCGGATGGTACCGTCCCGGTCGATTTTTCCAATACTGGAACCGGAACTGTTGCGGATGGTGCCGTCGTTGTCGAAATGACCGACGCTGGAACCGCTGGAATTACGGATGGTGCCATTGTCTTCAATCTTTCCGCAGCTTGAGCCGCTGCTGTTATAGATGGTCTGGGCACTTGCGGCTGAAACCATTAGGATGGCCAAAGCCATGAACATCATACGGATTGCTTTCATTTTTTCTGTTTTTTGATTTGTGGCGAATATAGAAGCAAAAACCATTCCAAATTACGGCTTGGAACAAGGACTATAGATCTGAAGATAAGTGATGATTTCCACTGCTGTAAGTCATTGATTGATAACCGTTTGAAGTGGGGAGACAGACCTCGGCCTTCGTATTGGCTGGGATGGTGAAATCCCACTCGAAATGACCGTCTTCCCGTTTCCAGTGGCTTTCGATACGGCCTGAAACGGATTGATAGCTACAGTTGACATAGTTTAGGCCTTCTAAGGGATAGGGTTTGAGCTGGATCATGCGGTAGCCGGGTTCAAGGGCACGGATGCCAGCGAGGTATTCGTATTCCCATAGGATGAGGTCACCGAGAAGCATGACGTGGTTGCCACTGTTCATGGCGGGGTCGGCGGTGTTGCCGTTCCATAGTTCCCAGATGGTGGTGGCACCGTTGCGCACCATATAACCCCACGAAGGGTAGGTGTCATTGGAGGCGATTTTCAGCGCGAGGTCGCCACGGCCAAACTCAGTGAGGGTGCGCATCAACTGTTGGATGCCGATTACTCCTGTGGAGACATGACCGTCGCATTCGTTTTCGGTTTTGTCAACAATGTTTTTGAAAACCTGTTGCTGGAGGTCCTTGGGAGCCATGCCAAACCAAAGCGGCAGGAGGTTGGCGGTGACGGTGTTGTTGCCGTAATAACAATGGGTGTAGTTGAAATACTTTTCGTTGAAAGCAGTGGTGGCATGGACGATTTCTTCGTTGTAATAGTGGATGTCGTCGGGGAGATCCATGAGTTCCGCAAACTTGGCCATCTTACCGCACAGGTAGCAGTAGAAGGGCGTGGAGAGCAAGGGACTGTCGGTGATGCGCTTGGGGTCGTTGGAGTGGATCAGCTCAAGCGATTCGGGAGGCATGCACCAGTCGCCGTAGGTGTCGCGGTGAATGATGCCGTCGTCTTTCATGTAGTTGTTTTTTAGATGCAGCAGCCAGCGTTTCCAAGCATTATAGTGTTCATGGATGGGTCGGTCGTCGCCAAAGCGGGTGTAGAGCATGTCGGTGGCAGTGATCACGGCGCCAGGCCAAGTGAGGTTATCGGTGTAGCCTCGCCAATAGGGTGGGATGACGTTGGGCAATGAACCATTGTCCCATTGGCTATCCTCGGCATCATTAAGCCACTTCGAATAAAGCTGTTGGTTGTCGAAGATATACGATTCGCCATAGTTGCCTGTGGTACGGTCGCCCGTCCAGCCCATACGCTCGTCGCGCTGCGGGCAGTCGGTAGGCATGGAGCGGTAGTTGCCACGGATGCCCCAATAAGCGTTGCGGTACACGGCATTGATGACTTCGTTGGAACATTCAAAAGAGCCGGTCACGGGCATTTCATCATAGATCACCCAACCTTCAAAGTCATCCAAGGAGGGTTTCTCGCGGAGGCCGGAAATCTCTACATAGCGGAATCCGTGATAAACAAACATCGGGTGCCATTGTGGTTTTCCGTTTTCCGATTTTAGTTTTCCGTTCACATACCGGTCCGTGCATTCCGCACCACGCAGGTTGGCGGTATAAAGTAGACTATCAGGAGTGAGTAATTCAGCGAAACGGAGGGTGAGGGTGTCGCCAGGCTGTTGGCCATCCACTGCCATTTTGATGAAGCCGACCATGTTTTGGCCCATGTCAAGCATCCATTGGTCACCTTTTTGGAATATTGCTACGGGCTTCAACTTTTCCATTACGGTGATATTGGGGTTGGGTTGTGGACTCAACTGGCCTTCAGGAGTATCTACGAACTTGGCTTGGAGCCAGTTGGAATCATCGTACCCTTGAAGCGTCCAGTCACCTAGTTCATAGTTGGCATCGTAGGTTTCTCCGTCGTACTCATTGGCGGAGCGGATGGGCCCTTGGTTGGTGATTCTCCAGCTTTCATCACTCACGATGGTTTCTTTGTGACCATCTTTATACGTTACTTCGAGTTGAAGGATCAGTCGAGGGGTGCCAAAATCCGGGATGAATTCAGTACCGTCCCAGCCGTTGGGGTTGGGCGTATTGCGAATGGTCGTGAACCGGCCGCCCTCAAGGACGATTCCAATGGCATTATCGCCTTTGCACAGCATTTCGGTCACATCGTATGTATTGAAATACACCCTTTTTGGGAACCATGAAAGGGTAGGCTTCAGCAGTTCTTCGGGAGCGATTTCGTTGCCGTTGAGATAGGCGCTGTAAACGCCCATGCCACTGACATAAAGTCGCGCTTCACTGACCGCTGAATTAAGCTTGAACTCCTTGCGAAGGTAACGGGCAGCGATTCGGGTATGTCCTGTTAAAACATCATCGTCAAACTCGTGGCCAATCCATTTTGCCTGCCAATCATCTTGGTTCAATAAGCTGATTTCAAAAGCGTTGACTTCGCTTTCCACCTTGGTTTTGTGGCTTCCTCCGGCAGTGAGGGTTGCGATCACTTTCCAATAGGCTCGGTCACGGCTTCTTAGAGCGGATCCTTTATAGGGGATGTAAAGCATTTGGTTGGATTTCACCTCTTTGGAGTCCCAAAGATCTCCTTCTCCTTTTTGGGCTTTTTCAAACGAAGAAGCCACAATGATACGGTAACTGGTTTGGACCACATCGTGTTCATCAGTTTCATATTGCCAGCTGAAACGGGGTTCGGCAGTAGCCAATGCTTGTGGGTGAAATTGCTGTTCCACGTTTGGGTTGACAATACGGACTTCAATGCTTCCACAGGAAACAAGACCGAAAAGAATCAAAAGAAAGACAATGCGTTTCATCATGTTGCAAAGATAAAAAACTTATCTTTGCTCTTTCAAACCAAACTCATGCAGACCCCGAAATTCGATACTTGCTTTTTTGAACGCTATGCGATGTATTCGCTTGAAGCCTTGTTGGGCGAACGGTATGCGCATCTGATCAACGCCGATCGGCCAGACCTTCAAGACGAGGAGCGGGGCATAGGCATCGAGGTGACTCGGGCCATCACGGAGGACAAGAATGTGGCCAACTCGCTGATTAACGAAATGGCGGGCCGGCCGGTGAAGGATGTCAACGAGGATTTGCTGAAAATTCAGGAAAGCGGCTATTCGTATGGTCTCGACCTCAATTATTCCGTAGGCTCCAACGAGTATAATTATTGGGCGCTGGCACTGCCCATGAAGCGCATCCTCCAGAGTAAACTATGGAAGGTAAATAACGGATTTTATGGGAATTACAAGGAATTTGGCCTTTATGTTTTCACCAAATACGATCTGGTGGCCGACGAGGTGAACGAAATCATCGGTTTCATGATGGATGCGCAGCAACATTGCGAAGTTCGTTACGATCACCTGTTTATTTCACAGATTGATACGTTTTTCGATTGTGACCTTCGCCAAGGTGATTTCGAATGTTTTCCCGTTGATTCCCAGTTGAGCCGGTCGTTCTATTATAGGGCGATCTGAAACGGGTAAGTTTTTAGCGTGAAAAGATCGGGGCTTTTTCTTTGTTGTCAGGCTCTTCTACGGTTAAATCTTTGATGTTGTGATTGTTAACATCGTCCATTACAATGGCGGTTCGGTAGTCTTTTTTCAATGCGGTCAACTTGATGTTGCGCATGGTCAGTCCGTCCACATGGCGGATGAAGAAGCCCCAAGCGGGTAACTCTTCGTGTTGTGAGAATTCAGGATAGGCTTTGGGCATTTCGGGGACTTTGTCCAACTCATCGAGCCCGACATGGGCGTAGTGCGGGTCGCCGCCGCCAGGAAACACGATCTCGATGTTTTCCAGGGTGACGTTTTTGATCTTGCTGTCTTTCAAGCCGATGATGCCGCAAGGAGAGATGTTGCGAGGCAAGTCTTCGACAGGACCTTCATACTCGTAGCCGGCATCGGGTTTCCCAGCGGCCACCTCGGCATAGAGGTTGCGGAGAATGATGCCGTCCATGAAGCTCTGCTTGTCGCGGCGGGCACCGATGTTGAGGTAGATGGCGTTACCCACGTTGGTGGCATGGAGGGAGTCCACCAAAATGTTCTCACAGATGCCACCATCCACGCTTTGGATGGTGATGGCACTGCGGTAGGTGTCGTACACCACGTTGTTGATGATCTTCACGTTTTTGAATCCCCCTGCGCCCATGGTGCCAAATTTGATGCCGCTTGCTGAGCTGCGGGCAGTACAGTTGCGAACCTCGATATTTTGGCACAACTTCTTGGCACTGTGTGACTTCAAACAGATGGCATCGTCGCTGGCATTGATGTAACTGTTAGTGAGCACAAAGCCGTCGCAGTCCACGATGTCGATGCCGTCGTTGTTCCAGAAGGCGGTGCTCTGCACCCTCACGTTATTGACCGTCACATTCTCACATTGGTCGTACATGCATACCCAGTTGGCGGCGTCACGGAAGGTGACGTTGTCCACTTCTACGTTCTTGCATTCCCTGAACAGCAACAGCCGTGGACGGAAGCCTTCTCCTACACGGTCGTTGCTGAGTTTGTCTTTCATCAGGCCTTTATGAACCAAGTCGGTGCAGTTGTTGCCCAGTTCACGTCCCTGGCCCTCGATGCAGCCACCGCTGTTGTAAATGCCGAGAAGCTTGATGTTTTCCACTTCCTCGGCCATAATCAAGGCGTGGTCGTTGGTGGCAACGAGGCGGTCATAGTCCAAAGGATTGGTACTGCCCACTAAAACGGCGCCTTCCATCAGTTCAATGGTGACGTTCGACTTCAGGTGGATGCTGCCCGTGAGATAACGGCCCACCCAGAAACGCAAAGTTCCTCCGCCTTGTTCGGCGATCCAGTCGATGGCGAACTGGATGCTGCGGGTGTTCATGGTCACCCCGTCGCTGCGGATGCCGAACTTCGAGGCATTATAAACGGGTTTGGCTTCTTGGGCGGAAGCATGTCCAA